>JAABUQ010004161.1_pt1 | contig 25111 bp, 9 predicted proteins | sample 5560001 | NCBI WGS metagenome assembly JAABUQ01 (sample SAMN10711888, study PRJNA513371) | rock metagenome | isolation source: Antarctica rocks | place: Antarctica: Victoria Land, Finger Mt nord | collected 2015-12-18
TTTAATTAATTTCTAGCATAAATATAAATATTTTATTTAATAATATTTTATCTAGAACTTTTTATAATTAATTTAAATTCTTTATTAAATAATAGTTGTTATTTAATTTAATTTTAAAAGTATTTATCTTTGTATTAATTTATTTCTTAATATTATTTTAATTATTAAATATTTTTCTTAATATAATATTAATTTATTAACGATTTATTAAGTTTTATAATTAATAATTTTTTGCGAAATAATTTAATTTGTTATATAAATAATTTGTTTTTTAAATTTTATTATTTTACTTTCTTTTAAAATTCTTCTTTTTATATTATTAAATAAAATTTAATTTTATAAATACAAATTTATAATTATTTAAATTATTATATTTTTAATTAGAATAAAATTCTTTTTAATAATATTTAATTATTAATTTAAAGAAGATTCTTACTTTTTTGTAAAATTAATTATATTGTTTTTTTATAATTCTTTTATATAATTTGTCGCTAAAATTAATAATTACTTCGATAAAATTATATATATCGTCAATAAATTTATTATCGCACATAATTTTGTTCTTAAAATTATTTTTAAAATTTTATTAAAATATTATTATAAATGCGACATTATTTTATTTAATAAAATTAAATATATTTTTAAAATTTTATTACATAATTTATTGCAAAAATTTATTAAATTAAAGTTTAAATTTTTTTTTTTATAATTTTTTTTTTATTAAATGTTTTAAAGATTCTTTAAAATTCTTTCTTAAAATTATTAAAATTTGTAAATATTACACAAGAATTTTTATTATAATTTTCTAAATATTTGCATAAATTTAACTTAAACTAATGTTAAATTTTTTCTTTAAAAAACATAAATGCGAAAATTGTTATGTTATTTATTAAAATAAAGTAAAAGATAAAATAAATATTTATTTGCATAAATTAATTTTTTAAATTAATTTAATCTTTATAATAAATATTAAATTTATTAATTTTTATTTTGTTGTTTTTATTAATAAAGAGTTAACGTAATATTATTAAATTAATGTTTAAGATAAAAACGCATTAATTTAATATAAACATTCTTAAAATGTTTAAAGTATTACGCTAATATTTTCGTAAAAAAAATTAAAAAAAATTATATTATTAAAGAAATTTATAAAAGTCTTTAAACAATGTAAGTAATTACTTAATAACAAAAATTACAACTATAAATAATCTTATATTTAATAAATCTTTATAGATAATTTAATAAATTAAAGTAATAATAAATAAAAACTTAAAATAAGTTAAATACAATTTATAAAAAAGTCGCATTTAAAAGTTATATATTTTATTATTATTTAAGATTTAAGATGTTTAAAATGTTTAAGATTTTAATTATTTTAATTATTTTAATTTTAAATTTAAGATGTTTAAGCGTTAAGTTATCTTAATTATCTTAATTATCTTAATTTTATTAATAAATCTTTTCTTTCTAATTATTTTGTGAAGAATAATGCGCAATAAATAGTATTTATTAATATGTAACTCGTAACAACTTAACGCGCATTCTTCGTTTATTTTACTCTATTAGATTAGAAAATTTGCTTAATTCTAGAATTAAAATTGAACAAATTAACTCGATTAAATTGAAACTTAACTTAATAATTATATTATACAACTATTTACTTTTAATAAAAGTAATATATTCGAAAGATATTAAATCTTAAATTCTAGTTTAGAAATTTTATATATTGTTAAAATTTAAAGAATTATCTTTATCTATATTAGATAATTAAGATAGTTATTTTAATTACTTTATTTACTATTAAATTATCTATAAATATTATAGCAATTTTAAACTTCTTATTTATAGTAATATTACTATAGACTAAATTTGTCTTAATACTTATTTCGATTGTCTTTTCGAAATTATACTTCTCTTATAACGAATTCTAGAAAACGAACTCTTTATATTTAACTAAAATCTTATCTTTTTTCTATTATTTATATAAGACTTGTTCGAGTTTAATACAACTTTATTGACGTTTCTCTTCCTAAGAATAGATTTAACTAGTATTTATATAAGTTAATATATATTTTCTTATACTTAGTTAAACTTACAACACTTATTTAAATCTACGTTGCTTAATATTGTTCTAGCAATTTGCGTTTAAGCAATTGATAGAACATTTTAAATCGAACAAGTCTAAGTCTTAAACGTAACTCGATTTGCGCATTTGATTAAACACAATAATGCTAGAAGCTCTTGCGTACGTTTTTTCGAGTTCGACAAACTTGCGTTCAAGTTCTTCGTTGTTAATTTTGCGTTTACAATTTTGGTCTCTACTTAAATGCGAAAAGAATTTGTCGATTTGTCTTTCAATAGAAGCGAATAGTACAAACTCGAAGTTTCAAAATTTAAATTAATAAATTTTGCTAATCGAAAGCGCTTTGCAAACTTAATAACTCGTTTTATTATAACGTCATATTGTTTTTTATTTTGAACAAAAAGCTTAATAATGTTAACGATATATTATTAACTTTATTAACAAACAATTTAAGCATTTTTACAAAATCGTAATTTATTATAATGCGAAATACGAAACAACCTAGTTTAAGCAAGAAAGACGTCAAGATTAGATTGCACTTTAACGCTACATAACATTAGCGATCTTTTGTTATACTTCTTTAATAAAATTAGAATAATTGTTAAGATTTAGCTTTGCGACGACAACGTAATTACTTAATTCTTAAATAAATCGACGAAGTTGTTAATTCAATGTTTGTTAATAATTGAATTAATTTCTTAATTATTGTACGTACACAAGATCTAAATCTAAATTGAAAACAATGTCAAATCGTATTCTTAGAGAAAAGCAAAGATATTTGACTTTGTTGTCGAAATTAAGACGAAAGCTAAAAGTATAACAACAAAACATAATAATTTAATGTAAAAGAATTTCGATCGATCGAAATTGTTTAATTATAAATAGCTAGAACTATGTTAACAAAATATAAGTTCAATGATTTAAGTTTAGCACTAGCAATAATAGCGACAAGAAAAGAATGCGCGAAGTTAAGAAGCGAAGAATAAGAAATACATTATAAAAGAGTAAGACGAACGTAACGTTCGTAAACAAATAACGTTAATTGTATCGAACAATGTTGTTAACAAAACAATCGTATCAATATAATTCTTAATTTAATTAATTTCTTTGATTGTTTATTTAAGTTATACGACTTAATATATTAATCGATTGTAATGTTTGCAAACAATACAAATTTCTTTTAATTAACTAAAAGCAAGTTAAAGAACAAAATATTTAACGAAATGCGTTCTAGTTTTAATCTAACATTTAAGCACACATATTGCACATCTTTCTTGTTACACATTTCTACGTTATAGATTTGCAATATTTGCAAACAATTGAGCAACTTCTTTTCATTGATTAAAAAGTAAGCAAGAAGAAGATCGTCTTTATAAAGTAGTAAAATCTATCGCATTTAAAATTTAGCTTCTTTGCATCTTTATTCTATTAACAATTAAATACGTTTACGAACTTATATTGTTAATTATTCTAGCAAATTGTATTTAATACGAAGCAATAAATCGAAGATCAAATCGAACGATTAATTCTAGAACGATTTCGTTGACAAGCAAGAAATGTGTGACTTTGCATGCTAACTTAAGATAAGAATTGTCGTCATCTTAATCTAGCATTAGATAAGTCGTTTAAATAAACTTTTCTTAAGCTCTATTAACAAGATAGTCTCGCACTACGCTATTGTGCAAGATGATCTCTTTAATTATCTCGAAGTATGTCGAGTTCTACAAGTTGATAAATCGAATTAAGATCGTCTTAAATAATTATTTGATAATTTTATTGAAATGACTAGAGTAGTACGAGTTCTTTCTAGATTTTGTTAAGTTTAAAGCTTGTCGTTCGTTGAAGCATTATTATTACAAAGTGCGATACGCGAGCAAATTAATATAAGTTTGCGATAAAAAGAACGTATAGAACGTGCTAATTAAGTCTTGCGACAACGTATTGTCTTTAAGATGTTAGATAATGATCAAAAACAAATATCTTTACGTTTTAGAAAAGTTAGTTATCGTAAAAGTGTTGCGATTCAATTATAAGAAAGCGTTGTATAAGAGTTTGAGCGACAAGCAACGAAAATTAATAGACGATTATGATGCGAGAAAAGATTTCGAAACGAATTACGACAAGAAATTGAAATTTAAATGAACGAAGAATATCTAAGCGAATTACGAGCAAATAGAAAATAGACACTAGTTATTGTTCGAAGATCGTTACGATTTCCTAATCTTAATGCGATTTATGTCTTAGAAGTTTTCGTAAACGTTTTATTGTAATTGTGCTTCGAAATCGTCTATAATATTGCACTTTCGATGTTCTAGAATGTTGATATTTGCATAATAATTATGCTTTCTAATGTTTATAAACGTTAGATATATATGCGAGTTAAGTTTGTCAATTTCGTATACAAATAATATAGTCTCTCGTTCTAATAATTTACAAACGATTATAATATCAAAGTGATGCTAGCTAAAGTTCATGATGTTCGTGAACATTTCATAACGATTTTGAAGAAATTTCACGAGAAAATCTATTTGTTCTCGAAGAATCTTAGATGTCTAAATTAGACAACTTGTGCTTTGAAGAATTTGTGAACGTTTAATGTAGATCTACTCTTAACTTACTAGTTCGATAGTTAAAATCTCTATATACGTGATATATTAAGTGATAAACAACGTCAATAGTTAAAATGCGACATATTGCATCGACATAACGATTCGACAATTCTAAACTTAACGTTTTTAAACTTTAAAAAGTAGTAAAACTCGCATTGCGAACGCAATAACAAATACTACTTAAATGACACTTGCTATTTAATGCTCGATTATTTTGTTAATTGCTTCTTTTTTCGCTTATTTTCTTGATCTTCTTGTAACAAACAACTTTAACATCTATTTTATCGAAAGTCTTAATATATTTGTTCGAGAATCTTTAATCGTTCGTTAATTACATCGTTGTTCTTCAAATAAATCATCAAATGATGCGCGTATTCTCTCTTAATTAATCTAGATAATTTTCTCGTTTAACAAGTTGTACTTCAAGTTGATCTTCTAAATTACTAGATAAATCTTATTAAGATTGCGAGCTTTTAGTCAAGCTTATAAAGATTTCAAGAGACTATTCTCTTAGTATTACGTTTATTCGTCTAACGCACATGTGAACATGTTGCGTCGCATCGTCTTATTTACTAATTTATATATTCTAAAACGCAACTTCTAATCTTAAAATGATCTTAATTTGTATATCTTAATTACATAGTTATTCGTCGCAAAGAAGATCGTTTAATGCGTCAAAAAGAATTGCGAACTCGTCGTCGAATCAAAGAAACGTACGATAAAATCACATATAATGTTACTTCTTTATAATTAAATTAACAAGCATTAAAGATTTAAATAAATAAAAGATGTTATTAAAGACTTGTAGAAGCTAGAGCTAGTTGTTAGAGTAAATAATTCGCAACATAAACTAATAGACGATCTAGTAATTAAGAGCATTGTACTAGAAACTTATTTTAAGAAACAATAATAATATTAGTGATACAAGCGAACGTCTTAAGAATTAGTCGAGTTAATAAGACGATAGAATCTAGTTTATCTAATCGATTATTATTTGACTTGCACTTTTTGTTCGTGAAATTAGAAGAGACGTTCTTAATTCTAGATAATAATTTAGTAGAAGAAGTTTAAGAACGTTCGTGAACATCATAGAACGCATTTAAGACATAAAGAAAACTTGTTGCTAGATAGACGCACATAACAAGATAGAATCGATAATCTTTTCGTTAATTTACAAGAAAGTCGCTTTAAAGCTCGAATAACAAGTCAATCGAACGCACACAATATCGACGACAAATTAATTTTACGCTAAGCGTTAAAACAAGATAATTATCGAATGTCGAACGTATTCGATGTTCGAAATTGACGTTATATCGATTTATATTGTTTGCGAACACTTTGTTTAACGACTTTAATAATTAGTTAAATCGAGTTAATGCTTACTAGATGCGAAAGAAATTATCTCGTAACTTTATTAAGAATGTCGTTAAGACAAACGTAAACTAACATAAAGAAGAGCAAAGAAAAAGTTCAAAACTCAAAGAGCAAATATAATAAGACAAAGTAATAATTAAGATAATTGTGATAAATAAGAAGAAGCAAATTAAAGTTACAAAGAAGACTTAGATGTTGCTACGAATGTCTATTAATGTTGAGCATCTAGATTAGAGAGATCTATCTACTTATTACGATCGAACGAACGATTAAGTCGAAGTAAATAGAGAAAAGTAAAGCATAATATCGTAATAGTGTTAAATAAGAAGACGATGTAGATGCAATAGCAAAGCAAAGACGAGCTAGTAGCAAGTCAAGAAATAACTTATTTAGACAAAAGAATTAAGATTAAGATCGATAGACAACTAGTTAGCGATATAAGACGTTAAAGATGCGTGCGAAGTGTTAAAGATAAACGCAAAGCGTTAAGAATAAATGCAAAGTAAGCTTAGAGACAAGAATTAAACATATTGAATTAAATATATTATCTTAGATTATGTTCGCGAGCATTATAGACGCAATCACGCATATACTTTGATATTAGATTAAACGTCTAACATATATCGTTTATAAACATTCGAACGCCATAGTACACACGTATAATATTTTATTTCGCTCAATGCGTAAAATAGTGTTTGCAAACATTTTTGATCGTTTTATAATAACTTTACTTAACGTTTGCGCGTAACTTATGTTAACAAATCTAGAAAACATATAATGTTTAAGCAATCTCTATATTAAGAGAGTCGCGTAATGCAAATAGAAAAGTTTTGATACTTCGATTTAACGAAATAATTAATGAATTAAATTTGAAGTTCGAATCTTATTAATATTATTCTTTTCGAATTTGTAGACAAATCTCGTGATCTTTGACGCAATCTTAGTAAAATAAATACAAGAATTAATTCGAAAATTCGATTAATCTTTATTATTTTGTTGCGATTGCTCTTGGACGCGATTTAAGATTAACAAAAGTTAATTAACTATTTCTATAATATTATATCGATTTTTACGACAATTAGAAACGCGTTAGAATTATTGTTGATCATACAATAATATAAGTTAACTAGCAAGTCTTATGTCAAAAGAAGATTCTTAAGAAAGTTAATTAATTTTGCACACTTTAGTTAATAGTGCATCGAGCTTCGTGCAATACTAAGATTTATTAAACTTTAGAATAATACTTTTCTTGAACTTATATATGTATCTAGTTCGCTAGTTCGTGCAATTTAACTCTATCATTTCTATTAAAGATTTTCGCAAATGACATATAATCAAAGAAGAACTTTCACGTTATTTTGATTGTTAATTGATCTTAATTAATAAATAAAGTTAAATGATAAATTCGTTTGTGAGTGAAGATCGATTTAAGATTTTACTTTTAAGAATAGAGATTAATTAGCGACTCTTCTAGTTTAGAAATTAATTAGCGTCTCTTCTAGTTCGAACATCAATTAACATTTATATTAGACTTTAAGCATTATTTTATTAATACGTTAAACGCGATATCTATTAATTAACACTTAGTTTTACGCAAGATAAACTTAAGAAATCTTCGAGAGTTTTAATAATTATAAAAATTAAAAGTTACGATTGAAACGTCGCTATTTATAGACGTGTCGAAATCGACAATACTCTATAATATTTAAATTATTAGATTGATTTATATTGTTTAATTATTTATAGTACAAACACGCGTTATATTTTAATTGTTCTATTGTGTATGCGTTTTCAATGTTAATTGTACTTTGAAATGCGATTCTTGTCAATATTATATATAATGTTGTCTTCGACTCTTAAGTTTATAATGTTTAACAATGTAATTATTTACAATCTAAGACTATAGTTTTAACTTCAAGTCTACTATTATATAACGTCAATTTCTTGATCGAACAAATCTTGTTATTTTATCGATTTGTCTTTAATCTTTTCTTGCTATCGTTAAATTTGCGAGTTTTGTCTTCTTCGCAAAATAACGTTTGTGAAATAATAAACGTTTAAGAGCAAAAATCTTGTAATTACAATTCTCGCAACGTAAAATTGTTTAACGAACTATAGAGTTAACATCTTGTAAATAATATAAATATACTAGCTTATAATGTCTACGAACAAATAATCAAGTCGAAGCTACAACGTATTTGAACAACTATGTCTCTTAATTTATTAATTAGCAAAATGTTCGAGAAGAACATTTGCAATTAGCGAAATGCTAGATAAGAATATCTAAGTTAACTACAATTCTAATGCGAAGTCTAAATATTGCAAGATAATTTCTAGAATGTCTAGTTAAAATTAGTTAATTCTCTTTTATTGCGATAATGTTATAACTTGTTACATCATTTAAGATCGCAAAATTCTTAAAAATCAAGAAACGTATATCGCGTACATACAACTTTTAATTCGAGCTTAAGCTCTTAAAGTCGCAAGAATTGTAAAACTTACAACTAATATATTGTATAAACAAATAAAAGCGAACAAGATTTAACATTATTGCTTAGCGATGTAATTTTTATGTTGCGAAATAAACGTCTTTATTATATTGCTCTTCGTAAAGATACAAGATGTAATTTCTTTTATAGCGAAGAAAAACGACAAGTTTATGCATATGTAACACAATTAAAATGCGATTCATAATCGTTATATCTTTTCGCTCTAAAAGATTAATTTTCTTAATCTTAAATTTTTCGCAATCGCAAGAGAGATTATAGAATTTATAGAATATTTGATAGATTAACGATTTTAAATAAGACGCTAATTAATGAAAGCACAATGTTCGTAAACATTACGAAGACTAGCTAACGACGTAGCAAATAATAACATATAGATTAAGAATAACATTTAGTTATTTTCTTCTTATGTGATAGATAACTTTGTATTTTTTCGCTAATTAATTTCTTAATTTCGTAATAACAATTTCGATCTTATTAACGACATAACTCTTAAGAATCTTGATGCGAACACTAATTGTTTTCTTTGTAATTAAGTCGTTTACGACTACGAAAAAATTTATGCGATTTAAGACTTCATAGATACTAGTATTGTTGTCTTTCTAAATAGTATTAATGCATCGAAAATCTTGTTAAGCTCTTTCGTCTTTAAGATTAGAAATAACGTTATGTTCTTCGCACTAGATGTAGCAAGACAATTTAAAAAATAATTGACAAACAACATCTTAATTATATGAAAGTTCAATTTGCGACAAACTTGAAGAATTGAACTTAAATTTGTATTGAATCAAATATAAGACATTCGAACTTGTGCAAAGAATTGTTTGACAATCGAGACAACTATATGTTCTTGTTTTCTTAAGTAAAATTAAGCTCAAAATTTATCTTTAAGTTCTCTTCTATATATATAGACGAAGTGACATTCGTAAAGTTAAGCTCGCGAACAACGAACTTAACATCAAATCTCGTTCGATGTCGTTCGTTAAATACGTAAACAAGTTGTTAATAACTTTGTCGTTGTTATCGTTAACTAGAAAGAAATATGTGTGATAACGTTTATTAACGATTATAATAATTCTTAAATATAAATTAAAAATATATAGTTGTTTGTTCGATCAAAATTGATCAACAATAAAAGATAAATAAATATAATAGAACTTGTCTTTCTTAAACATAATATCGTTTTATCGAAGATCTTGTTGCTATTATTGTTGATTAAAAAGAAACGTATGTGATAACGTTTATTATCGAACATAAAGATTAACAAACATTTAAGCTCTTAAAAAAAACGAAGATTACAAGTAAGAAATTTATATATGTACATAACGTTCTTTGCTTACAATTAGCTATAATAGTAAGAGTATAATTTGCAACTATTCTTTATAAGAATCGATTTTAATAGCAATAAGTTTGAACTTAATGCTTGCAACGTAATTAATCAAGTTGTCGAAACTTGTTTAGTTAACATTTCAAAGCGTGTCTTAAGAATATTGCAAAATTCTAAGAATCGCTTATATTTATTGTAATAGCGTCAAGATCAACGATATCGTCTAAGATCGCATATTTCTTGCAAAATAGAAAGCGCAAGTTTAGCTTCAAAATCAAAATCAAGATCTTAAAGTCGTTAAAACGATAAGAAAAACATAGAATTAAGATAATGTATAAAGAATTGCAAGCGAACGTAATTCAACTTTCTTGCTAATTATATAATGTTTATGTTACAAAGTGTCTACATACGAAAATGTCGTTTTATCACGAAATTGTCGTTCTTGAACGTAGAATGTTCGTAAACAATAGAGCGAAACGAAATGTTCGTAAATAAAGCGCGTTTAAATTAGACAAAATCGCAACATCGACAATTAATAAATTAACAAAGAAAGAACTATTTGTACACAACTTTAATAAAAATTACTCTAGATAATTGCGAACTTTAATTTCGAAAGCTTACAACATTGTAGAGAGTCGAACAATTAAAACTTGTTTAAGCAATTAATAAAATATATTTAAGAAATATTGCAATTCGATATAGCTTAAGAGCAAGAACGTAAAGTAATTAAGCTAAGATTTTCGATTCTTGTGATCAAATATATCTCTTAAGAAACTTTTTACGAAATCAAGTATAGAAGTGATCACATAATTAAGAATAGATTTATCAAGATGCGTCTATGCAAATCTAGTAAATTAGAGTTGTCTCTTCCAATTATTTGCGTTATAAAAGAGATAATAAGAGAAATAAACAACGACTTCTTCTTCGTCGTATTATTCTTTATACAAATATTAGAAGTCATTTTTCTTTTAGCTAGAAAAGTCGAATAATTTATGCATGCGTAATACGACTAGAATGCGATATCTAGTCGCCATATTTGTAAACAAACAATAAATAATAAATTTAATTTTTCTTGACTTGATCTTTTTACGATCGCATAAGCAAAGACTTTAAGACTTAAGAACAATTGCTATGTTTAAAAATTTGCGAGATATATCGTTTAATAAACGCATCTTGTTTGCAAGTAATTCTTAATATATATATTAAAATCTACTTATAGTCGTTGCGAAGAACTAGTGCTAGAATCTATTAACAAATATCGATAAAACACTTCTATAGTAACGTTCGAAAAATAAGCACAAAGCTCTATATATAAGTAGTTCTCGAATTTAAGCTAAGAGCGAAAACATTTCACTTTAAGTCTTGCTAAAGATTTAGCTACAAAAGAGAAAATCGTCTTGTTAATAAATGTGTTGTTATCGTTAATTAAGTTGTTTGCAATCAATTTTCATAAAAATTCTTAATACAATAACGAACTTATGCTTCGAATACTTAAGACGACGTAAATAATCGAATTATCAAAACTTGTTTAATCATTATATGCGTAAAGCATATTTTAGAGATATTTTAGAATCTAAAGTTTCGTTCAAAACGTCGAATAAAATTGTAGACTAAAATTTTGTCTTAAGATATTAATTTCTTTTTTCGCAATACAAAAATCTTTAAACGAAGATCTTTTAATACGAGCTTTAACAATTAACACTAATTATTTTGTTTAAATGATTGCGAATTAATTTTGTGATCTTTATATTAAAGATTTGCGAAACGCTTTTGTTCTTATAATTAACAAAGCGCAAAGCGTTCGTTAAGTAATTTTATTATATACGAAATCTATTTTAATGCATTCGTTATTCGACAACAAATATCGATCGAACGTCAATTATACTTTTGATCGACTAAAGATAGATGTTTCGACAAAATTCGATAAATGTACAATATAATATAAGAATGTACAAAGATTGCTTTAAAAGTAACGTTCAAAAAACGAACACAAGATTTCTATATATTTACAAGATAAATTATCAAGATCTAGACATTTAAGAGAGCGTCAAAGATCTTTTTGTAAATCTTGATTAACAAATGACACAATGTTGTATAAACACTAACGTAATAACTCTTAATAACGATAAATTTCTAAGAGTTTAAAGCGATTAATTACATTAATATTCGATGTAATTGCGATCATTGTCGCGAGCATCGTATTATCAAAAGAGCGACTAAATTCGTCAACGATATTAGTACGTCTATAAGACGTTTTCTTTAATTTTAGCAATTTTTCATTGCGATTCAATCTATAAAGTATTGTCGCAATAGAAGGTTTTAAACGACTAATTATTTTCGACGTAAAAATGATAGAAATAGAAAGAGAATCAAGATAAAGAAGAAATCTAATAAAATAATATAGTTGTCGAAGATTTACACAAGATAAGGTACGATTTAAAACGAAGTCGTCGACTTATAATGTTTATAAACAAGACGACAAATTAAGCATTATATAACAAAGTTTTATTAATGTTTAAGTAAAAAAGAAAATAACGAATGTACAAGAAGAAGAAAAGAAAGAAGTATAATATAGTATATTACGACAAACGTCGAAGAGATCGAAGATGTCGTAAGATTATCTCTTGCGACGTTGTGATTATCTTAATGTTAATTAATTTTGTGCTTTCGCAAAACGCGACTCTTAATAACGACAATATCTTAAAGTTAGAATTTATAATGTACTTGAACAATGAGCGTCTTCACAACAAGAAAAATCGAAAATCATTTCTTTATTAACTAAGTTAACAAAGTATAAAGTACAATGATTTTAAGACTCTCGTGTGAACTTGAGTGCGAAAGCGAGTAAAAAGTTGACAAAAAAATTAAGAGTAAATATATATCATTTTGTTTTAACGTCGTTGTAATAGTTCTTCGCGCAAGTTCTTTATTTCGTGCGAATTCATCGACGACACAAATTTTCGCGAGAACATTCTCGCACGTTTAACATCATTTGTTCTTATATTTTACGCCAAAAATCTATACTTTTTCTATGTATATTTTGACGCGATGTTAAGTCTTCTTAATGATCGACGCATGTCTTCGCTAAGGAAACGATCTTTAAAATTGTCGTTTTCTAGAGTTGAAAAACTAAGTTTAAAATCGTTCGATAAGTTGTTATCGAATTACGAAGATCAAATAGTAACGAACAAGACATCTTTGATACAATGAGCGATTAAGACAAGAACGACGTTTAAGTTGTCGAATTCTTTAGCATATCTATTGACGTTCTCTTCGTCTTCGTCATTTTCTTACTCTTTCTTTATATTATCTTTTTTCTTTCCTTTAGCTTTCTTATTCTCTCGAGATTCTTTATTCTTAATATTTGCTTTTTCTAAATCTTTGTTCTTAGAATCTTCGCTCTTCGAATCTTGATTCGTTTTATCTTTACTTTATTTACTCTTTTCATTCTTTTCGTCTTTGTTGTTCTTATTACTTTTATTTTTCTTCTTGTTTTCGTCGTCTTTTTTTAACTCTTTAATGACTTTATCTTCGTCTTGATCTTTAGAAATTATCGTTGTCGTCGACTTAATCTTCGAGTGACAAGAGCGAAAATGTCTTACGATTTTTGAAGATTTGAAAGAAATAATGCTTTGTAATTAAGTTCTTTTGTCGCGTTCTTCAAATTGACATTTTGTAAAACAATTAGCGTTCGCAATGAAATTAAACGTTCGTAAACAAAACAATTTGCGATAGTGTTAAACATTAAGATTCAAAATAAATGAAAAAATAAATTAAACGTGCAACGTTCGTAAACATTTAAAGACATCTAAATAAACATATAATGTCTACGAACATTTCGTAACGCATAGCTATTAAAGCTAAGATATTTATAAACATTACAAAAGAATAAAGATTTGCGAAAGACTTATTGATTTTGTAAAAAACTTAAATAAATGTTGCGTTCTTAACGAATTTAATTAGCAATTAATTTTTGATCTTTTTGCGTTTAACGAACTTGATCTCTACGAATAGCTAATCTTTGAGCGTGAGATCTTCGACGTTCTTTTATGCTTTGCGCGAGATGCGTTGTTTAAAAAATCAAATATAAAGAACTTTCGTCTTGATCTTAAGAATATAAGAGCGAAATACAATCGCGAATTTTTTTGCTAGAGTGAAATAAGCTTCGACGCAAGCAATTTTGTCGACTTCATCGTATAGTAGATTCGTTTGATCTATTATAATAGTAATTATCTTATTAATTGCTTGAGCGAAAAGAACTTAATCGTACATATAATTTAGACTAAGTATATATATATAACATATATGTCGCTACTTGATGCGAAATATATGATCGACAATTTACAAAGTTATCTAGACGTTAATGAGCACATTCACAAAGAGAATGTTAAAGCAATCTTTTTGCAAGTTGATTGTCGTCGCGAAGAGACGAAGCGAGATGACAAGAATTTGCACGTAATTATTAATATCATTGAAGACATTAATAATTTTATCTCGAACATTTAATTAATGAGCGTTGCGAATGTTAAGAATATTGAAGTTTATATTTACAAGAAATTACTTAGCGACTCATTGCGTAATTGGTTAATCGCAAAAGATAAAAAGTTTTTTGTTCTCTTTGATGCAAATATTAAAAGCGATCGTTGCAACTACGACAAGTTTAAAAGACTAATAAGCGATATAGAGTGTTAAAGTAAGACGATTCATAAGTACAAGTACGACGAAGTTCAATCGTATTTCGTTATAGAAGACAATGACTTCTAGATTTGTAATTTGTTCGTATCATTAACTAATGATTTTTTGATTAACGAACGAGAGATTCTTAAACGCGTCTAGTCGCAAATAAAGAATTGCATAAGATAGACAACGATAATCTCGCAACGCAATAACATAATCTTAATTTATTAGATTAGTCTCTAGCCAAAGCTAGAAGACACACTTTCGATAAACGTTAGCATAGAGCTTATGATCAAGAAAGTCAATAACAATTCTAAGCTTTAGAAAGTGTTATATTAAGTAAAGCAACTTAACTTCGATGCGTACGTTTGTTTCATTTATGTTCTCAATTACGAAAACAATAATGCGACGTAATTAAATAATTAAGAGAATAATAAACATTAGGAAATTAACAATCTCGAAATTCATCTAATTATTAGACTTGTTTAAAATCTTATGTTAACAAAAGACTAAGAGATTAAGAACTTATGCGTACGTTCGAAGCTTTGCAAGATTAAGAACGCGATCGATCAATATCTTCTACAAGACTTAATAGTTAGTTAAAAAGAATCTTTTTCATTATTTAAGACTTGAGTTCATTGATCTTTTCAAGCAAACGCGAGAAGATTCTTTAGATTAACGAGTTTATTTATCATTGAAGTTGCTATAAGAAAATTAATAATAGAGATCTTTATATCTAATACATTAAGATGTGCGTAAATTTTGATATTTTTAAGTCGTTGCGCTTCGTCGACGACAATGCGTTCGAAGAATTTTGTGCATAGCATTTCGTAGTTTAATTTAATCTTAATCTAAGATTTATCATTCTTTAAAGAGTTATTTTTATCAACTTTTATATTCTTATTAATCTTGATTATTTTATCTTTATCATTGCTACTAATGCGAACGACTCGATTGAAAAAGATTTCGTAGATAAAGAGAACAACTTTAAGAAGAATTAAGAATGTGTTTAAAAAATTTAACAAGTATTGCTATAGACTCTTTATTAAATTGTTTAACGTTCGCGACTTAATGTAATGATTTTTCTTTTCTTTAAAATCAAATCAAAACTTAGAATTAAAAGCATAAAAGTGTTTACGAAACTTATTCTTTTATATGCTTACAACGTTTGTAGAGACAAGAACAAGAATAATACGATAACGACGAAGAATTAACGAAACAATTGTCTTAGTATTTATCATAAAGATGTTTTGATCAAGCTAAGATTTAAAAGCGAAAATAAATTGATCATTAATGACGAACGAAGATGCGAGAGCGTCTAGAATGTCTATAGACGTTTTGCTTTCAAATTGATCGTTAAAGACGAATAAAAAAGCGAAAGCGTCTAGAATGTTTGCAAACGATTTGCTCGTCAACTTGACGCCATTAACGATAACATAATGAATTAGATAAACTAGAACGACGATAATTTTCTCAAAACTTATGTTATCGACGAACAATTAACATTTTAGCATTGCTTCGACGACAAAAATCTAGATTACAAATTGTTTCTAATGCACTCAAAGCGAACGACATTCGTCTATAACAAGAATAATATTCTTGATAAGCTTATAAATCTTGCGATAAAAAGACAACTTTGTCGATTGCAAATTCATTTGTCAAGTAAGATTAAGAAAATTCTCGCAAGTAGATAGAAAGAGCTTTTGCATATTTTGTTAATTTAAATCTTTAATCGTTAATGCGAGTTTTAAGAGAGTTAAGTTGCAAACGTTGTCGTTGAAAGAAATTACGAATTTATCGAACTTTAACTTCGATCACAATAAATTCATTTTTGAACGAAGAACGTTCACGAATGTCTTAAGCATCTTAGAAGTTATAGAAGAGCGTTTGTTATTTTTGACAAAATTGCGCAATGTGACGATCTTGTAACAAAGCGAACGAATAAATGTTTTCTAAAAAGCGTTTCGAAGTTTATTAAATCTTTCTACATTAATGTCGAATTAATATTTGTCGTTAATTTTATTCTTTAAACTTCGCAAAATCTTGTATAGACGTTCGATAATTTTAATGCGTTTAATGTTCGCAAACGTTTTGCGATCGTTTTTATTGCTCTTGTCGTTAATCTTAGAAAGTTAAATGAAAGTCTTAACATTCTTGAAGTTGTGTTTATTTATCTTAGTGTTAACGTCATCGTCGCATTTTTGTTTAATGTAACATTTTATTAGTGTTAAGATACAATGTCAATCTTTTAACTTATATTTGTTGACTTTTTCGCTATACTTAGTCTTGCGAAACTTTAAGTAAATGCGAGAATTAAACTTTAGAATCTTGAACATTGCAATCATTTATATAATGTATATGCGATAAGTTTTGATTATAATTGTGTCTTTTAACGAAATTAAAATGTTGCGATAATTAATTAGAAGCGTATTTTCTTCAAGAAGTTAACGCCAAATAATAATGTTAAAATATTGATCATTTTTACTAAGATCGTTAAACTTTGAACTTCTTATCTTCAAGACGTAGTCAAATATGTATGCGTTAACAAATTTATGTCACATCTTCTTTATTGCTTTCGTTTTCGCAAACTCTATGTAATTTGTCGTTCTCTTTATGTTTATTTTAAACGCGTTAGATATATTTATTACGCAAATATCGCAAAGCTTAAACTCGTTTTTCGCGAAATCTTGTTCACGAACGCGTTAATAAGATGTCGACGTAAATGTGCTAAATTCGAAGACAACATTTTTAGAAATTGCTTGCGTCATCTTCTTCCTAAATGTCTTCGAATTAATTTTGATTTTCTTAGCATTACGATTATTGTCAATGCTATTTGTGCGACGTTTAACACTTAAGGGCGTAAGTGTTATAATAAATAGTCTAGATGCTAAATGCTAGAATCTTGCACTATTAGACGTCAATGAAGTATATGAAATGTTTATAAACATTTTATTTATTAGATGCAATTCTTTTAGCAACGCGATTCTATATTATGTAGACAAATAAAGTTATCGAATGCTAAATGTCTAGATCTTGCGCTAGTAATTAACAAATAAAAGAGCGAAATGTTCGTAAACATTTTATCTAAAAAGAAAATAATGTGATAATTTTAAAAATAGCGAAATAAAATATTTGCGAATAATTTGCATGTCAAGTGCTAAGTTAAGAATTAAAGTCGAAACAAGATTAATGTTAACAAGTGAGTGTTAAAGTAAGTGAGAGAATAAGAAGACGCTAAGTATCTAATAAGAACGAGAGAAAACAAAACGACGCGATAAGATGATACGCGTCAAAGAGTTTGCAAAAGAAGAAACGAGCTCACTAATAATAAAGTGTTTGCGTAATAATGTTGTAAACTTTAGAACAATAATAAGTAAGAAAAATTCGTATGCAAGAATAATGTGATGCTTAGAAGAAATTGCTTAACGCGTTTAACAACAACAAGATCGTAAAAGATTCACAATAAATAACTAACAAAAATAAGAAGATATACTTGCTTGTTTTAAAGATGTTAATGATGCTATAGAGCAAAAGACGTTAGTAAATCGTAAGTTTTAAGATAATGAAAGAAGTAATTGTCGCTCTCTTATTAGATTAGAATAATCTTTTGCGCAATTAACTTAATAAGATAATAAAGAGTAGTTTATCGTTCTTAAGTTTGCTAAAGATGATGTACACTTGCAAACGTTAATTAAATATAAATATAAGAGTAATAATAAATGTGATGTGCGCTTTCGCGTCGATCGAAAGTGACAAATTGTACAACGAACTTGCGAGACGCGAGAATGACGCTAGCGATGCTAAAGAGAATGTATTTATTATGCAATATTAAACGAAATAATAGAATAAATTAACAAACTAACAAGCAACGAGCAACGAGATAAGAGAAAGAAGATGAAGATTGTAGATGTGCAAGTGAAGATAATGAGCAAGATAATCTTAAGCTCAAGAGATAAACACAACTAGACGCGTAAATTGTGAATTTGTCATTCTAAATGTTAAATATAAATACGAATCTAGTTCGTTTTTAAACAAGAGATAATCTTGATTTTGTTTGTGAACATTACGTGTTGTTTAATATAATATAGCAAGAGTAATAATCTTCGAAAGCATACAAGATAGTCTAAGATTACTAAGATTTAAATAGTTATTCAAATATCTTTGTAAAACACATAAGAAAAGTAGTTAATAATAATCTTATCGAAGATCTTGAATGCACGAAGACTCTAGTTAGATTAAGATAATACTTAAAACACATTTACGCAAACGATAACAAGTAACAATTTTAAATCATTGCGATAACTATATGTGAAAAGAAAATCCAAGCAAATGACGACAAATTATATAAGATGTTATTCGAATTATCTTTGCTAGCTTTCTCTAATTTTCTTAAATTTTCAACTACTTTATCTTTCGAAGATTGTGGCTATTTTATAGTCTTTTAAAACGCGTCGTCGACAAATCGATTAAAGAAATAATAAGAGTAATGCTTGATATTCATAAATATTTAAATCTTATGTATGTTGTTTGTGAACATTATTATCTTTATTAATTGCGAACATTCTAGCGTTGCGACAATGAACTTTTTAACTCTTAAGATAAAAAGATTTGCGAACATTAAAGAACAAAAATCTTCGTATATAATGCGACATGTGATTTACGAATTGTGAATTGCATGCATCTCTTATATTATAAATCTTTTGTCGTATAAACTTGTTTATAGACATTACGAAGAAATTCTTTTCGATAAGAGAAATAATTAATAAGACGAGAAATTAATGTAGAAATCTTGTGTAAAAGAAGAGTTTCACGTCAATAAACTATTTTAGCTTGTTGAAGTTAAACGAGAAGCAAGAGCTAAACAAGAAGCGAGAGCTAAACGAGAAGCGAGAGCTAGACGAGAAGCGAGAGCTAAACGAGAAGCTAGAGCGAGACAAGAAGCTAAAGCGAGACAAGAAATCTTGTTCGACTATTCGCTCAAAATTCAAATAAGATTCTTGCTCTTCTTTTAAGCTTATATCGAAGTCGAGATTACGTTTATTAATTGTTTACGCGTTGTGTTTGTCGCTCAAGATAACTATGCGAAGAAGATCGCCAAAAACATCGCTCTAAACGTCGATTTATATCGTTAAGTCGTTCGAAGCGATGTCAAAGATAAAAACTCGTCGCAATACGAAAACTCTATAAGAAGAAACATAAGCGATTTACTAGTTAATTTTGTTTAGAGATTTTATGATTTTAATGTGAGCTCGCGCGTCGATGTCGTGATGCTTAAAGAGCTTGTACTTGACAAACAAATAATCGTAGTCGTACTAGAAAATTATTTACAAGTGACGTTAACAACGTTTAAGAAGATAATCGAAGAAATAAACGACAAAGTCTCGATGCTCGAAAATACTCTCAATTAGATCGTAGAGATGGCGAGTAAGTTGACAAAAATCAAGATTTTTCCAATTTCGCGCTTTGATTCGCTAAATGTTCTCTCATCGAAAAAGTCTTGCAAGTCGAACGACTTACGCAAAATTGTCGAAGTAAGAAAAGAAATAATTTTTATCGTTAACAAAAACTTCTTAAGAAAGACAAGATTCACGTGCGTAAACAATTCAAGACTTAAGAAATTAATAGAGACGACGCATCAAAGTATAGTTTAATCTAGTTTAATTTTTTCTTTACGTTTCGATAAGAATCTTGACAAACGTCTACTTAAAATCGCGTGTGTCTTTGGACGTTAATTAATTATTCTTGACGATAACTTGTTCGACGCAACGCTACTTAAAAACGTTAAGAATCTCTCGCACGTAACTACGAATAATAAGATTAACGCTCTAAGCGTATATCTTGACTTGACAACGATTTTAGGCGTCATTGTCGCGAACGCGATTCCTAAGATTCTTGAGAAGCTTCTAGAAGTAAAGTAGAAGACGTTGCTATTTATATTTAATTTTCATAACTTTAAGATTGCGAGTAAATAGTTGTTGCACAACGTTGTTAATAGCTTTCATTCGCTTGCGCGTTCGCGAAAAGAATATAAAAAGATTTATTCAAGTAATTATCTTGTTAAGAAGCGAGACAAGCTCGTTGACGACAACGCAATTCTTTAGCTCGAGCTCGTAACGTTTAATCGACTTGAGACGACCAATAATGAAATTAAGATTTTCTTAACTCTTGAATTTCTATTCGCGTAATTATACGAACGACTATTAAGAGAGCGCCAAATCACTCAAAGTTAATCGCAAAATTCGCACGAACACGTTGCTAATAACGACGTTCTTAAGTTAAATCTTGAAGAAAACGATGTGTAGACTCGCGAGATTAAGACGATTGTAAACAACGAACGCTTCAAGAGACGTTAATCATCGATTTATTAAAGCAAATGCAAATTTTGTCACTTCAACGATAAACAAAATTCAATAAAATTAATAATGCGTTATCATTTTCTTTTTCGTCAACTCTCTTTAATTTGAGGCGTGAGAGAAGATGTTCGTAAACATTTTGAACGAAACAAACGACGCATCGCGTTCGATGCGAGATGTCGAAACAACAAAAGAGCTATTTGAAGATTAAGACGTTCACAAGTTTATTTTCTTCTTTTTCGTAAACAAGTTTATGTTCTCGAAGTTTTTCAAAAATTTTCAATATTTTTTGCGAATTTCATAAATGATCTTTATTGAAGTGACATTCTTTAATTAATATGTAAGTTAATATTTGATTTTAACGAACATAACGTTTTGACGACGTTTCAACTTCACATTTTAAGTCTTTAACAAGTCTCTCTCTTTCTTAGGAAGATCAAAATCGATTTCTTTTTGACGATTAATGTTATATCATTGTTTGAGCTTCGCTACAAAAAAGATCAAAGTCTCGAATTAAAAATAAGCGAAGAAAAGAACGTTAAACGAATTGATAAACAATGTTTGCTAAAATTGTACGCTTTGTGATATGCGAACTCGTCGTTCTCTCGCAAGTTGTTGAAGAGAAGAAGCTCAATTAAACAAGATCTTTAGTTACGAAGAAGCAAAAAAGAGTAGCACGTAATAACTACTCAAGTTTCACGAACAATAAAATTGTAAAAATTAATTATTCACGCACAAAGACAAAAGATTTTTCAAATTAAAATGTAAGTTTTGACGAAAAGAATATACTTAAAGACGTAGTTAACGAAAGTCTCTAACATAATTTTCTTTAAGATGTCGAATTAAGATCGAAGATAAATCAATCAAGCTATACGAACAATTGCTAAAGTAAATCTTTACATTTCAATCTTTTAATTATATTTAAAGAGAATCAAGACGAAATTGCGAAAGAGAGAATAACAATGAACGCGAATTAACATCTCTTCCTAGAAGTAACGAAGAAGATGCTTAAGAATAAAATAGACAATGTTTGCAAGATAAGCAATCTTGACAAAACAAGACTTCTTGTTAGCGCGTATTTAAGAATTAATTATACGAAAGCTTTTAAAATATTGAGCGAGAAAAGCAAGAGAGACGTCGCAATTATAAAGTGCTAAAAGAATAATTTAATTAATTTATATTTGTTGCAACGAATTATTTAGATAAGTGATATTCTTAGAGATTTGCGACATGTGAGAAAAGAGAACGTAAACTTAATAATCTTATTTTTTGTCTTTTTGCTTATGATCAATGCGAAGTTGTTTAAACTTGTTGAGCGATTTATCGTTAATGTGCAACATCTTAGAATTTTAGATAATGCGCTAAAGAAACAAGAGATAATAGACGAACTTAAAGTCGTGAAGCAACGAATTCAAGAAAATTATGCGCTTAATTATGTTATCGAAGTTAATGTACAACGAAAAGTAAAATGAGCGAACACACTAATGAAGCGAAAGATTTTCTTACTTTTAATGAAAACAATTTGCGATGCATCTTGATCGTTAAGTCATTCGCGTTATTTGATGTTATAATAGTTATTGAATTGCTTATTGCGAGAAAGCATGTCATTCAAATGAAGCGAAAAGTGGAAATTTGTGCAAGAATTAATAACTAGCGACAAGATAAAGTTTTACGCACGAGCGATCTCAACTAAGAAAAGCGCGATAGAGAGAAGTTTTGTTTGAAGCTCTTCTATAGCGTTTCTTAGTAAAAAGACTAGAACTAGTAAGAAGACGACGTATTGCAAAAACAACTAGATTAAAAAGTCGTAAAGACGCAATCACGCGCATATTGTATATTGATTACAAGTCTAAAATCGCTCTCGATCTTAAAGACATTAAGATTCTCTTATTTGACAAGTTTCTTATTTTCGAACTTTAGCTAGAAAGCATTCTTGACGAAGTTGTTAACGTCAAATTTGTTCTTCTATTTAAATTTGTCGTTAAAGAAGCTTTTTAAGTTTGCAAACGAATTGAAGAACAAGTTAAAAAACGAATCTAGCGTTTGTTGTATTGCGACTCGTTGCTTCGAAAGAACGCTAACGAATTCTTTACTTAACATTGTATTAATAAATCGACGCATAACGAGAAACGATGTAAGAAATGAACGTTAAAGCCTAAAGATCAAGATAATTTCGACAAGACTTTCACTCTAGTTAGAGAACAAATCATTAAGCGCGAAAAAGCGACTTCTTGTTAAGAAATCAATGACGTCATAATCGATAAAAACGATCGTTCAAGAATGCGAAAAAAGAATAAAAGACTAGGCATCGACGATAGAAGACACAAATCGCATTGTGTCTTAACAAAAAATAACGAATAAAATAAGAAAAAATGTAAAAGAATTGTTTGCAACGAGATGTTAATGAAATTGAGCAAAGTTAACGAACGTTTTAAAATTTTTATCTTGGAAAGATCAACTAAATGCGAGTCGCAACGAGAGAAGAAAGAAAAAATCTATCAAATGATTAAGAAGAAAGAGTCAATAATGTTTATGAACATCTTGTGGCTCACTTAGTCTTGCCTCGCAATCAAGAAGCTAGAGTAAAATTAAAATAGAAGGCCTTGACGAACGTTAAACGTCTTTCGATTTGCTTTGTTCGTGAACATTCTAAAGATCTTGTGAAAGACTTATCTATTATGGGCGATCTAGAAATCTCGAGAATAAGAAGAAGAAATGTGTAAAAGCTCAAAATAGATGTTGTACGCTAATTGAAAGAATTGTTCAAGATAACATTCAAAAACGATGCGCGTGATGCGATTGCTTCTACATTTTCGACGTTAAGATCAATGAAATTTGCGATAAATATAGAAGTCGCTATTGTACGTGAGCGAGAATTAAGTGTGATTAAAAACGTATTTACGAGAGATAAAAAGCGATTAAAGTTACGCCAAGAGCTAATTCGTATTTAAAACGAATTTATCGATAAACAATGCGAACGTTAAGTTCGATGCAAGATCGATTTAAAAAAATAAAGAAAAGAGAAGTGATACTTTTGAGAGCGTTATTAGGAAAGTAATTTGAAGTGTTGATGCGACGATAAGAATCTAGAAACGCGTACGATGTGAAATGAAACTAAAGCTAACGTTTGTCGTTAAGAGCGCGAAAGAGAAAGCTAATTGAAGCGAAAGAGATTCGAGAGTGAAGAGCGAGTTCGTAATAATGACAATAAGAGATTAAAGAAAAAGACTTTGCGTTGCAATATTGTTCGCGACTTGACTAGTGATCGAAGCGATCACGAACGAAATAATTATGTCGTAAAGAGTAAAAGAAGACGCTTGCGCTATTAGTAGAGTCTTAAGAGAGGCGTTAAGAAGTATAAGAATAAGAAGAGCGAGAATCTACTAATAATGATTTGCGAGATATTAAGTATATTGAGCGTTGCGACGATCGCTAAGAATGACTTGATAATCGCGCTATCTTGCAAGCTTCTTCTCTTAAGTAAGAGAGATTAATCTTTGATTGCGAGCTATGTTAACGTAAATAAGATTTAAATGAACAAGCGAAAAAAAGAGCGAAAGACGAAAAGAAAGCAAATAAGTTCGAGGAATTCAAGAGAACGCATCGCTAAATAAGATAGATATAGAACTCTTAACAATTCTTCACGAGAAATCTACGCTTTAATATGCTTATTGCGCAAGAAGCTAAAATTCTTTCAACGACGTAAATAAAATAAAACAATCGCTTATCTTGTTGTTGATTAATCGATAACATAATTAAGCGACAATTTCGATTTAGCTATATATCGCTAACAACGAAGAAGCAAACGAGAGATCGTTCGCTTTATGCTAAATTAAACCTAAGCTATTAATAGACGATGAAAAGATTCTAGATAAATAAGTCGTAATTAAGAAAAAAAACTATTGATCGCTAGCGAGATCTACGAGGCATTCGAGTCGACGCCAATGACAATATGTTAATGATGACGATCGCACAATAAGATTTTGATTTTTTGCAAAACTTGCGAACGTTAATAACGAAAACGATTGCGAGAGCGATAAATCTTGATAATTTGAAATAAAATGCGACGATCTATGTTGCGAACGCAAAGACAAAAAAGCGTTAAAAAAGAAAAAAAATCAAAATGAATAATAGACATCGAAGCTAATGAAGCAAAGCGAGAATTGCGAGTCAAGATCGTT
>JAABUQ010004162.1_pt1 | contig 25100 bp, 28 predicted proteins | sample 5560001 | NCBI WGS metagenome assembly JAABUQ01 (sample SAMN10711888, study PRJNA513371) | rock metagenome | isolation source: Antarctica rocks | place: Antarctica: Victoria Land, Finger Mt nord | collected 2015-12-18
TAATCACCTCGTTGCGAAGATCTTCCCAGATCTCGTGGTACAGTTGGACGAAACGCGGCTCGAAGCGGATTTCCGCCACGTTGCGAGGACGCGGCAGATCGATGGTATAGATCCCCTTGACGGTTGCTGGCCCGGCCGTGAGCACGCACACCCGGTCAGCCAGGGAGATGGCTTCCTCGAGGTCGTGAGTGACGAAGACCACCGAGGCCGAGAGGGAGGACCACATCTGCAGCAGTTCGTCTTCCATCATGGTCCGTGTCTGCACGTCAAGTGCGCTGAACGGCTCGTCCATCAGCAGGATCTGCGGCTCGTTGATAAAGGTCTGAGCCAACGCGACACGCTTGCGCATGCCGCCAGAGAGTTGGTGCGGGTAGTGGTTCTCGAACCCGGACAGCCCCACGCGTGTGATCCAATCATGAGCGTGCTCCAGTGCCTCGGCCTTTCGCTGACCACGGAACAGCGGACCCGTGGCGACGTTGCTGAGGACACTCTTCCAGGGGAAGACGGCATCAGCCTGGAAAACATAGCCAATGCGCGGATCAATGCCCTGCACGGGCTTGCCCATCACCTGCACCGAACCTGCACTGGGCCGCTCCAGCCCGGAAATAAGGCTCAGCGTGGTGGATTTGCCGCAGCCGGTCGGTCCAACCAGGGCAACGAACTCGCCGGGGGCGACGGTCAGGTTGATGTCGCGGATCGCGGTATACGCCTTGCCCGCTGGCGTCGGAAACCGCTTGGTGGCGTCGCGTAATTCGATGGCGTAGGTGCTCCGCTCCGACGCATGGTGTGTACCGGTTGATACATCTTTGATAGGGAGAGAGTTGTTCACAAGACTCCTTTCATGGATAGTCTTCTGCCATCACTGCATGTGTAGCAGAGCGAGTCGTTGCTCGCAAGCAGGTGGTGCGTGCAGATCACGGAAGAATGAGTGAACCGTTGCATGCGCCTGTAATGACAGTGTAGTCGATTGAACGTAAACGACACATAAACGTGACCTCCCCTGATATAAATAAAACGTAAACATTCTTCCCCTTAATCAACCCTCCTCCCTCAGCAGCGAGGAAGTCTGAACACTCGAAGCGAACTCCTGGGCGACCCAAACTAAGCCCTGCTCGTAATCTGCTGGATCGACCTCATCAGTCGTTTCGGTCAATGAACGAAGCAGGTCAAGCCGGGTATCCCAGGAGGTTGAGAGTTGCTTCCAGAGGTCGTCTCCTTCTGGTAGCGTGTTGATCAGTGTGGCAAGCGCGCGGCGAAAGGCAGCGATCTCGTCGGTGGTATGATGGGGCAAAAGCCCAAGCGAATGCACTTGTTTCTCACAAACTGCACAACGCGATTCGCGTTGTCGATGGCAGCATACTGCTCTTTGCATGCGTCAAGCTTGTATTCGTAGATGAGCACGGCTTGCAATTCCCTTTGCTTTCTGATATGCTTACTATACATCCTAATAGGGATGAATATCAAGAGGGAAGTATATGAGAAAAGAACGCATTACGCTGTACATCACGGAGCGACAAAAGGCACAACTGGAAAAGAGAAGTCAGGATGAAGACTTGCCAATGGCAGAAATTATCAGACGTGCACTGGACGTCTACCTGGCGTGGGACGATGTAAGCTATGCGCCCAACCTATCACGCCCCGAAAGCAACACCCTTCTATCCCCTGCTTAAAAAGACAGGGGCTTTACGGGTCTCATTGTAATGTCGTATATAAAGTAAAACAGTGGCGTAGCTCATGACAGGGGCAAGCACTGTCATGCCCATTCATGGCCAAGTTTGTTGTTATAGATTATGCTTTTCTTATTTTTCACCGTGCCAACAAGTTCTTTTGCATTTATTTTATGTACATTGAAATGAGGTTTCTATGGCTCGTTCAACTCCTGTACGCGATGAACGCGGTGCCCCCCCTTCGACACGTAGAGCAGACTCTACATCTCTCATCACTTCTACCGTTATGCTGGCTCGTTGGCGTTTACGCAACACATGGGGCATGTTGCTTGTGACGGGATTGGGGATGGTTGCTGCCGTGATGCTGGTATGCGCTGTTCCATTATATTCGCAAATGGCGACAACATCGGGTCTACACAGTGTCTTTACCGCGACTCCCGATAGTCCTATTCTGCGTGTGCATGCGACAATGGCGGGTATCTCCGCGCCGATTGTGCAAGAGGTACGCAAACGCATTGAACCCATTCCTCAGCAGCCACTCGCGGCCTACCTCACTCAAGGCAACCAGTTCTCGATACAGTCACAGGGCTTTCAAATGTTGTCGCCAAAGCCAAAGAATCCTATCAGTCCATTAAGTTTGTTCGGTTATGAGATGAATCAGGTTGTCCCGCATACACGCTTACTTGTAGGACGTTTGCCACGAATGCAGAGCAACGAACTTGAGGTGGCAATCACACAACAGACCGCGAGCGACTTGAATGTGCGGGTCGGCTCTACGCTGCAACTCAAATTCCAAGCGCATACCACTGCGAAGACTGATAGCACTAAGCAAATCATCATTGACACACAACTGCCACTGCACATCGTCGGTATCTATACTCCTGTCGTCACGAACGATGTATTCTGGCATGGTGCGGCACTCGATCCCGTAGTACAGCAACAGCAGAAGCCAGCCGACCTGATGAACTATAGTGCCCTTGTCTCTAACGAAGCACTGACAGCCGCTGCCGTAAATACCATTCCTGCCGCGCAAAAGAATACTTCTAGTGGCATTGTCTTCTCTTCATTTATCTTAGATTTTGTCTGGTATTATCGCCTCGATGCGCAAAAGTTTACCATCACGAATCAGGACGATTTACAGAATAGCCTGCGAGTCGCGCAAGGGCACATCTCCGACGACTACGGCAAGCTACAGGATAGTCCTACTTATCCCTACATCGTCAGTGCAAACATCAGCGGCCCCATTCTCAACACTTATGAAGGTCCAGGGACGTTAGAGCAGTTCAGTAACCGCGTCGATGTCGCGCTCATCCCCGTTAACATTTTGATGCTCGAGATAGTCGCGCTCATTCTCTTCTTTATCAGCATGATGGCGGAACTGTTGGTCGAGCGTCAAGCGGATGCCATTGTGGTAGTGCGAAGTCGTGGAGCCAGTCGTCGTCAGGTTTTCGGCTCTTTCGTGACTCAAAGTCTAGGGCTGGGCGTAATTGCCTTCATTCTTGGTCCGCTGCTGGCATTGCTCGCGGTCTATCTGCTTGTGCTGCGTATTCTTGGGAATGTGGGACAAACCGCACTCGGCACCCTCGCAGACAATCCCCAGGGAACGCTGCTACTTCTAGTGTCGTATGGCTCCATCGCCGTTGTTATCGCGATTCTTGCAATGAGCCTATCGACCTATCGCGCCGTATGTTTTGATATGCTGGCATTGCGTCGTGAGTCGGCACGTTCTCACTCGCGCTCGTTATGGCAACGCTTCAACTTGGATATTGTGGCGGCGGTGATAGCGGTATCGGGCTACGCCATCTCGCTCTACCTGAATAACATACCGGGGTTGGATGCCCAGACGCTTGTGCTAGTAAAGTCGCCTCTGACCTTAATCGCACCCACGTTCCTGTTGCTCGCGGGTATACTCGTTCTGCTGCGTATCTTCCCACAACTCCTGCGTCTTGGCGCTACCTTAGCTACACACGGACGCGGTGCCTCCGCCGTGCTTGCGTTCGGACAAATGTCACGCGCACCACGTCAATCGGTGCGTCTGGCACTCTTGCTGGCACTTGCTACCGCGTTCACCATCTTCTCGCTGATCTTCACCGCTTCACAAACTCAACATATTCGCGATGTCGCCGCTTATCAAGCCGGAGCAGATTTTAGCGGTAGCATTCCCGATGCTGTAACCACGCAAGATGTAGCACATGACAGAACCGCATTGAAGAATATTCGTGGCGTCACCTCGATCACACTCGGCTATACACGGCACGCTCATACAATGGGACAGAATGTCTCGTCCGTCGAGCTACGCGGCGTCGATGCCGATACCTTCGCACAGAGCGCGACATGGAGTGATACTTCGACACCGCTCACACCCCTGATGCAGCAGCTTTCGGCACAACGTTTCAAAGCGCAAGTGAGCGATATTCTTCCCGCCGTCGTTGACGCGCTTACCTGGCAACGGCTAGGTCTCTCCGTTGGAACACAATTTAGGTTGCAGGCAAGCCCTGCGACCGATAGCAGCGACGGTACCATTACTTTTGTTGCGATAGCAGAGGTACAACATATCCCCACGATCAATGATAGTGTTGAGCCAGGGAATAGCAACGCTTCGCCACTCTCAGGTGGTGTAATTGTGGATTATAGAAGTTATCAGGCCGCTTACAAGCAGGCGAGCAAGCAACCATTGCCAATCAACTACGTCTGGCTACGTACCAGCGATGATGCAGCAATCGTTGCTAATGTGCGTAATGCGCTGACGAGAAACACGCCCCATGTCAGTCCATTGCTTGACCGTCGCGTGATTGTTGACGGTCTAAGTAGTGATCCTCTGACACTCGATCTCATTGGCGAACTGGCACTTGGAGCCTCGACCGCGCTCCTACTCGCGTTGCTTGGCAACCTGCTGGCTTCGTGGTTGAGCGCACGTAACCGTGTGACCAATTTCGCGGTGCTACGCGCACTGGGAACGAGTTCTGTGCAAGTTGCAGGCGTGTTGACGTGGGAGCAAGGGATTACTTATATAACCTCGATTGTGCTGGGTATTGCCTTTGGTGCTTTATTGTCGGCTACAGCTATTCCCTCGCTGGTGTTTAGCAGTGTGCCTAATACTGGACAAACTAGCAAGAGCAGTAGCGATCAATTCTATGCATTGCAACATATTATCCCGATACAGATAACGGTTCCAGCGAGTCTGCTCATCGCTCTTCTGTTCTTGAGTATTATTTGCGCCATTGCATTATGGACGATGGTGCGTGTTGTGACGCAGCCAGCGTTAGGACAGATGTTACGTTTGAACGAGGATTAATCAATGGGGTGATCTCTAATACGCATTACTTTTCCTACCTGGGAAGAAGTGCGTAATGCACCAATTCAAGCCGTTGCAACAGCGATTCGCTTAGGAGGGTTGGCTAATATTAAAGCACCTCGTATTCAAGATGCATTGCTCACATTGACCGAAGAACAACAGACGCAGGGTGGTACAAAGTCACTTGCTGAATACCTTTACGACGAATTGATGAAGAGGACTTCAGAAGAAGGGTGGTCATATGCTTGTTATTTACTCTACGCATACCCTACAATAGGGCAGAGCGTTGTTACATACACCTCATAGTAGCAGAGGAGTGTTTTCTCTATGTATCTACCAGAACTGCGCGAAGAACTCGTACGCTATGCAAAGAAAATGTATGAGAGCCGACTGGTGCAGGCAACACAGGGAAATTTGAGTGCGCGTGATCCGCAAAGTGGTCTTATCTGCATTACTCCTAGTGGTGCAGATTATCAACTTTTAACTGCAAAAGATATTGTTGTTGTTGACGAGCACGGTACAGTTGTTGAAGGAATATGGCATCCATCCGTAGAAACACCACTCCATACCCTGATCTTACAGCGGCGGCGCGATATTCATTGTGTTATGCACACACACTCGCCTTACGCAACAGCATTTGGACTCATTCATCAACCTATTCCAATGTTCCTCGCTGAAGCCGCTCTTTGCCTCGGCGGTGAAGTTCCTGTCACCTCTTATATGATGTCTGGCACACTAGAGTTTGCATCCTACATCGCTGAACAGTTAGGGGATCGCCCCGCGCTTATCTGGGGTAATCATGGTGCAATGGTTGTCGGTCTCAATCTTTCCCTCACCTATTCTATCGCTCATGCATTGGAGGATAGCGCGAAAGTATATGCCATCGCGAAACAACTTGGTACTCCGGTTGCTTTGCCACCAGGCGAAATTGAGAAACTGCACGCATTTTGGATGAAGAGTTATGGGCAAAAAGCATTGTAGCAATTTGGTTGCACATACCTGTGCTATCATATACGCAATACTATTTTCAAACACAATGCTCATTTACCTGTAGAGGGAGAAGTTCGTACATGTCTATTGATCTGCGTAGTGATACCGTAACGCTTCCAACTCCTGCCATGCGTGAGGCAATGTATAGAGCCGAGGTGGGAGACGATGTATATGGTGAAGATCCGACAATTCACCGCTTACAAGAACTCGCCGCCGAGCGCACAGGAAAAGAGGCAGCACTCTTTGTCCCAACTGGCACAATGGGGAACGCTATTGCCGTGCTCACACATGCCGGACGCGGACAAGCCGTTCTTGTTGGTGACGAATCACACATCTATCATTATGAAGCAGGCGGACCTTCCACACTCGGTGGATCACCTATGTGGGTTCTTCCAAACAACGAAGATGGCACGCTCGATCTTGAAAAGGTACAGGCAGGCATAGCCGACGAGAGCGATGAACACGTAGCCACAACCGCCCTGCTCTGCCTTGAAAACACGCACAATCGTTGTGGTGGCAAAGTCCTCACGGCTGCTCAAACACATACACTTGCTAGCTTAGCCCATAAACACGGTGTTGCCGTACATGTTGATGGAGCACGTATTTTTAACGCGGCAGTCGCGCTCAACACTTCTGTAAGCACACTGGTACAGGATGTAGACTCGCTTATGTTTTGTCTTTCCAAAGGTCTCAGCGCTCCTGTCGGCTCAATGCTAGTTGGAAGCAAAGAGTTTATACGTCGCGCGCATCGTACAAGAAAGCTACTTGGCGGTGGTATGCGTCAAGCAGGCATCATAGCAGCAGCGGGCATTGTCGCTTTAGAGCAGATGGTAGACCGGCTGGCAGAAGATCATAAGCATGCAAAACTCCTGGCGCATGGCCTGGCAGAGTATCCACAAATAGCAATTGACGCTGATGGCGTGGTCACGGACATTGTGATGTTCAGTTTACGTAATGCCCACAATCAGTCCGCAACGCTTATTGAAACTGAAGAATTTTTGAGCCGAGTACAAAAGCGCGGCGTGTTGATGGGGCACATGGGCGGCGGCAAAATTCGTGCAGTAACACACTATGGCATAGAACAACAACATATCACAACCGCACTTACAGAAATTCGTCGTGTTCTCATTGAAATGCCTTTTTAGGGAAACAGGGAGACCGCAAGGGTCTCCCCTACACATAAGGTTCCACAAAGATGTAGGGGAGACCCTTGCGGTCTCCCTGCATTTTCTCATCGTTTGACGGGTTAACCTTTGCATGCTACACTATCTTGCATATAATAGTTGACTTGTCAATCATACTATAGAGGAGTGTCGAGATGAACGATTTGGAGCAGGAGATTTATAACCTCATTTCGATGTCGTTTATGCGTCTCGACGTAGGCGACCAGCATTTGATGCGACGATTTGGGTTGACGCTCACACAATCCTGGGCATTAGTTCACCTCAGCGAACCGGCGGGTCGTTCACTCAGTGAATTGGCACAGCTTCTTATTTGTGACAAAAGCAACGTTACCAGTGTTGTAGACAAATTGGAAGAAGATGGCTTAGCAGAGCGCAAACGAGGCAAGGCTGGTGACAGACGCTATACACGTGTTGTGCTTACAGAGCAAGGCCACAAATTGCGTCAAGCAGTCATTCATGCACGTGAATACATGGTACGTGAACGCTTGCATACTATTGATAGTGCTGATCTTCGCCAACTACATGCTTTACTCCAACACTTAGCTCAGAACTTAATGACGCAGTATGAGCAAGACGAAGAGACAAGAATCGTTGAAGATGCCTATGCACAAAGCGCAGCACCGTTGTCAATGCCTGAAACACACGCTGTCACGCAATCAAGCGTTTGACACGTAGCCTTAACACAAGATACTATCAAGTGGAACGTGAAGTACGGACCACTTGATTTTTTATTTTTAAAGAGGAGTTATCAAATGGCACTGAAGGACTTCAACGGAGTGGTTGCAGTAGTTACAGGTGGCGCAAGTGGTATTGGCCTGGCAACGGCATGTGCGCTCTATGCCCAGGGAGGGCATGTCGTATTGGCGGACATCAATAGCGAGCGACTTCAGCAAGCTGTAGAGCAGGTACGCCAACACGCGCCGAGTGCGACAGGCAAGGTTCTGGGTATTCCAACAGATGTAACGCAAGAAGCACAAGTCGAGGTACTTATGCAACAAGCGCATAATGCCGATGGGCATATCGATCTTGTCGTTACGAGTGCGGGCGTTGGTCGTGGTGGTCCGATTGATCTTTTTAGCGCTGAAGACATGCAGTCCATGATGAACATCAATTTTATGGGCACCTATAATTGCACTAGAGCAGCACTTCCAGCCATGCGCAGTCAGCAGCACGGTCACTTTGTTTTCCTCAGCTCAGTAGCAGGCAAGCTCGGTTCGCCCTTGCTTACAGGCTATACTGCTAGCAATTGGGCCATACGCGGCTTCTCCTCCGCACTACGCGCTGAGTTGTATGGTACGGGTATCGATGTAACCACTGTCTATCCAGCATGGGTTGAGACTCCAATGATTCAACAAGAGCAAAAAGCGATACAACTTTTAAACATCGTTGCCATGCTTACACCCGATCAGGTTGCTAACGAAATATTACAGGCAGTGCAGGAAGGCCGCCATGACCTCACACTGGCTCCCAATCCAGACATCGCTCTCGTACTTCAAATTATGCAAGATGACCAGGACAAAGCAGAAGAGCTACTTGGACAGAATTTTCAGCAAAACATTCAGAAACTTATGCAGCAACAGACTTCGTAGTACAACAACGAAAGGACGGTTGACGTGCAAAAACATGGCTACTTTGGCTCCGAAAGTATTACCTGGAAGATTGGTCAGGAATCCATCTTGCTCTCAGGTGGTGCGCGAGCAGTTTTAATGCAACTGGCACATCCTCTTGTAGCAATGGGTGTTAGCGAACACAGTAGCTATATGACCAATCCATTTAAGCGAACAATCCATACATTTCTCCTGGGACAAATGCTTACTTTTGGCACAACCGCGACTGCACGTCAAGCAGCCCGCACAATCAATGCTCTGCATAAGCAGGTTCATGGCACTCTCCCAGCAGAAGCAGGCGCGTATTCCAAAGACACACCCTATCGAGCACGCGACCCCAAACTTATGCTCTGGGTACACGCCACTCTCGCTGATACCGTTCTTCGCACGTATCCACTCTTTATTGGTCCCCTTACGCATGACGAACAGAATCAGTATTATCAAGAATCCAAGACGATAGGATATCTACTAGGACTCACCAATGCAAATATGCCTTCAGCCGTGGATGATCTCTATGCATATGTCCATGATATGGTCTATAGCAGTCAGTTAGCAGCGACTCCACAGGCACAACAACTTGTTCATCAAGTACTCTATCCACCTATTCCAGGTGTGTTCCGTCCAATACTGCATCTCAATCTTCAGCTAACAATTGCACTCCTACCTCAACCAGTGCGCGAAATCTATGGGCTAGAGTGGGGTGTGAAGCGGCAGAGAGTCTTTGATTTCGCGGCTATAGGAATTAGAAATACATATCCACATCTGCCAAATAGACTCCGAGTATTGCCAATTACCAAAAAGATGATGCGCCAACAGGAAAAGAAGTGTGATGCAGTATACATTCATTGAGCGTGCATCTGATGCTTTTCAACAGCCTGTTTCGCTAGATTCCATTACGGCTCTGTGTGTACGTGCCTTTGGACAACGAACACAGATTGAGTCTCTTCAAGAGTTGAGTGGAGGCGGCTTTAACAACGTCTATCTAATCACGTTATGTAGGAAAAAGCGTATTGTGTTGCGCGTCTCCCCTGTGCAAGATACTTGTGTGAATTTTCAGGAGCAAATGTTGATGCACAATGAACAGTATATGCAACCCTACTTTGCGCCAATAGCACACCTTATGCCGAAAACGCTTATGATTGATTTCACTCACCAAATTATCGAGCGAGACTACTTGTTTCAAACGTTTATGGAAGGCGAGCAGTGGGCGAGTATACAGGATCAATTAACAGAAGTTGAAAAGCGCATTTTGTGGGGTCAATTGGGAGAGATCACAAAGCAGATTCATACAGTGAAGGGAAAAGTTTTTGGGTCGTCGTGTAGTAGTTCTCAATTTTCTGCATGGAGTGATGCCGTTATTCATACGCTCAATCAGCGGGTCAAAGATGTTGAAACCTGGAGTTTGGACGCAACAAGCATAAAGAATATTGTAGATATAGCACAAACACATAAAGCGTTATTAGACGAAATTACTCAGCCACAGCTCCTACACGGGGATTTATGGACAGTCAATATGTTAATCAAGCGAAGGCAAAATGGTCCTCGTATTGTTGCTGTCCTAGACTCAGATAGTGGTTCCTGGGGCGACCCAATGGCTGATTGGACAATATTCCTTCTCAATTGGCATAAACCTAAAGGGGCAGAGGCATTTTGGGAGCAATACGGTCAGATAGAAAAGGGGGTGGGGGCAGAATTTAGACAGTTAGTCTATCGAGGCATACATATAGGAGGCGCATTTGTGGAGGCACAGCGTCATAAACGCAAGGATACCGTAGAGCGAGGGTATAACGATCTCAACAATATTGTGGCACAATTGCAGAACATTACAAAATAAAATTGTATGCGTGAAATTAGAGTGTCTCTTACAACTCCCTAAACTTTTTAAGTACGAGGGTTGTAAGATGTAGGCCTATCTTAAACGTGTTAGTGGGATGCAACGTTGGTAATGAAGAACGCCATCACAATAAGCCAGCTAATCACGAGAGCAATAAAGACACGAATGACCACGCCAGAAACATAGATATTGCGCCGCGGTGCGCCTGTAGGTACCCGCCTGGTAGTTAGTCCATTTGTAGAAGACATAGCTTACTTCTCCATTTTCTCATGAGGAGACTTCCTCGCTAGTAGCATATAGAATGCGGGAAAGTCTCTTCGTACCGTCTTATTGTATAAAACGAGACATGAAGAGTATACTAACACACATCACCTTTTGGGTACTCTTTTGCGACATTCGTCACATTCGCAGCTTGCGCGTAATTTCTCATAAGTGTAAATGCCGGTTTTGTGTCCATCTTCCCAGATAGGAGTCAGGCCGTAACGCCCAACAGGCTCTACGTTCACAAGAGTTGTCTCCTCAGTGCTCAAGCTCTTTTTGCTTTGCAGCATTCCAGGCTGTCCACCTTCTCCTGCACACCATGCACAGGGACAGGCCCAGCGTAGAGTCTCCCAGTCATGAATACTCTCATGACCATCGCTCCATGAAAGAATTAATTTGCGCTCCTCATCCTCAAGTAAGAACGAGGTCGGCGCTGGATGATCATATTGGCTCATTATAAATGTAATCCTCTTCTCGAATGCTTGCGAACATATAATTTTCTCAATTTAAGATAAGGGAATAGCAGTACTTGTGATTATATTATGGCGTAAGAACGCATATTCGTCTATACTAGAGAACATATTGTATGCGTTACATTCATCCCATAGCCATCAATAGCCATTCGTTACCATATTTATCTTTCGCATCGTTATCTATTAGTAAGCATAGATACACGTCTATTAGAAATGACACTTTTCAAGCATGAAGCGTCGTTATCACTATTTTTACCACGTCGTAGAATATAGCTAGACACAAACATATAGAGGAGCAAGGGAATTATGTTAGGAACATTGTTGCTTGGCTGCATTATCGGCACTATAGTCGCCGTCGCAGCCTCACTTATAGCTCTCAAAATACATCAACGCAGCCTGAACAGTACCTCGATTCAACAACAGAGCTGGGAACGTGCGCAAGAGGCGCGTCAGCAACAATGGCAGATACAGCAAGAGAAGCAAGCCGCAGTGTTAGAAAAAAAGCTTTCCGTAAGCGTACAGCAGATACAGCAAGCATGGCAAGCGTGGGAACAAAAGGATATGACACGTGAGCAGGCTATCAAGCAGCAGTACGAAGCTCTTACCACACGCACTGCCTTAGAGCATGAAATAGAACATCTTCCACATCTTGAAGAGGCTTCTCTGCCGTCCGCTAAGCATACACATCGTCATGCTGCTATGTCTGGTACTACCCCTGTTCAGTTACAAGGGGCTGACCTCTCTGGACGCGATCTCTCACGCCGCTATCTTGGTGGCGCGAATCTTCGCGGTGCGAATCTCGCACACACAAATCTCTTTATGGCCGATCTCTCTGGTGCATGCCTTGCAGGTGCCGATCTCTCCGGTGCTGATCTCACTGGCGCGAATCTCATAGGCGCAGACCTGCGAGAGGCAACACTTGTAGGTGCAAATGTCCTTGTCGCCGACCTGGATAATGCAATCCTGCTCGGAACAAATTTGCTAAAAGTAAAAAATCTGACTACAGTGCAGCTTGCGACAACCATATATGAGAGCACAACACAATCAACTGAAGACGTAGACGTAACAATGCCACGTATTCCTAGTGTTCCTGGTATCCCTAAATCCGTCTCATCCGTATCCTCTACGACGCAAACGGCCTCTTCTTCCTACATCATCCGTGCTCAAAGCCTTGACGCAATTCCTGGCTCTCCACTCATCGAGGAACCTGAGCAACAAGCTCCATTTCTACCGTTTGTTGAGATGCCACCAGAAACGCCATCTTCTTCAGAAGAGGACAGAGCAGAAACAAGCATTCCTGCATGGTCGTCATCTCCAAGTGATGAGACACTACGCATCCTGGAAGAACTTCATCTTCCAACAGAAAGGCAAGAGCGCCGCCGGACTGAAAACTTTGGTACAGCCGCTTCCAAAGAGAATTCCAATGGAAGACGGCATGTAAGAGCTAGCTAGCACTAGCGTTGTCTTCTATACAATTAGACACCACCTTCTGCTCTTCGCGAGAAATTTTAGGTAGGGAGAAGCGAGGAAATCTTTGGTGCTGTGTTGCATAGCTTCGACCCTTCCACGCTAGCGAACGCCCAGCGAGAGTATGAATCATTGAATTGATTGCAATGGCAAGAAAAATTAGTGCCGAAAACGGTGTCAGAAGAGCATACCATAGAGTAATACCAAAGTACCTGAACCACGGAATAGCGTTAAGCACCTGCGCGGCGTAGGCGAGTAACGCTATGAAAAACAACGTGTACGATTTTTCACGATGTGCATCAAGAAACAACATAGCAACAGAGGATGCGAGTGCTGTGCTTAGTGCTGTTTGTATTCCTGTAAGTGGGGCTTGTTGCACGTAGAGATACATGTTCTTGCCAAAGCCGTTTGCTATTTGCTGTAGGTTTGTGTACATCCGTACCGATACAAGCCTCTCTCCACGACAGGCAAACGCGATGATACCGTTTTGCTTTAAGGTGAAAGCGAGCGCGGCATCATCAACAATACTTCCTGCATTCGCCGCATGCCCACCAACTTGCTGATATGCATCACGCTGGACAAGAAAATACTGCCCATTCCCAAGTGCTGGACCATTCCTTTCGTTCACCCGTGCATCGGTGCTAACAAAATACTGCTGGAATGCAAACGGGAGCAGTAAGCGTTCCCACAACGTTTCGCATCGCTGCTGAGGAAACAACGATAAGGCACGGACATTCCGCCTTAACGCAAAACTTATTGTTGAACGAAGCGCGAATGATGCCAACTCTGTATCAGCATCAACGAAAAGTAGCCACGGATAGCGCGCGTGACCAACCCCTATCCAACAGGCATGATTTTTACCAGTCCATCCCTCCGGTGGTCCGTCGATAGAAATGAGTTGGACACCATCACTAGCATAATTCCGCGCGATAGACGCTGTATCATCAGTCGAGGCATCATCGACAACGATAACTTCGTACAGTGGGTAGTCTTGACGAAGTAAGGATGCCAGTAAACGTGGCAAATTCGCCTCTTCATTGCGTGCAGGCACAATGATGGTAACCCCAGGCAATGCCTCCGCTTGCATCATAGAATCCACAGTAGCAGGCACGATTTCAGGTAATGTTTGATAGTTTCTTTTTGCTTGTATTCCACTAAAGAGTTGCCCTGTCAACACTAAGAAAGGCCACACTCTTGACGCACTTCTCTTCCTCACTATTTGGTTCTCCATTCATTGTTACTATCACGTCTTTGCGCTCTCGTTCGTGAACAAAGTATACCTTTTGCTCTTTACTACAAAGAAGAGAGCATAAAGAGATGATATACTATCGGCAAATCAACAAATTTTTATGAGGATGTGTTTCTATGACAGAACAACAGCAGATGCCCTTAACAGGCAAAATTGCATTAGTAACAGGCAGCGGACAAGGCATAGGAAGAGCAACAGCACAACGTTTAGCAAAACTTGGTGCGGACGTTATTGTTAATTACCGCAGTCATGCAGATGCTGCTACACAGACAAAAGCGAGCATTGAGGCACTTGGGAGGCGCTGCATAGCTGTCCAGGCTGATGTAAGCCAGGAAGAGGAGGTCACACGCCTCTTCACTGAGGCGACGCAGGCGCTTGGGCCAATCACCATCCTCGTCAATAACGCTGGCACCACACGAGACAAGCTCATTCTCCAAATGTCGCTAGCAGATTTTGAACACATCATAGATAGTAATCTTCGCTCTACATTTCTCTGCACAAAAGCTGTACTACGGTCAATGATGAAAGCTCGTTGGGGCAGAATTATTAATATTTCCTCTGTTGCAGGCTTGCTTGGTCCCGCAGGGCAGGCAAACTATGCCGCATCAAAAGCTGGCATTATCGCGTTAACGCTGACCACCGCACGCGAAATGGCAAGTCGCAACATCACAGCCAATGCTATAGCGCCAGGCTATATTCCTACAGGGCTTACCTCTACGCTGACAGAGCAACAACAAAAATTTCTTATCGATGCCACTCCTCTAGGACGTTTTGGAACTACAGAAGAAGTGGCTGGCACGGTTGCTTTCCTCTGCTCCCCGGATGCGGCCTATATCACAGGTCAAGTTCTTAGCGTGGATGGTGGAGCTTCGATGCATGTCTAAATAACCCTACTTTTTGACACAAAGTAGCGAAACAAAACACAAGAGAGTACTCTCTAATGAGTATTCTACATCCCCCTACAAAAGAGGCTGAAAAAATGAGTTTATTTGAAACAGATGAAACAAATCAGTTCACATTTGAGCCATTTGCAGCTCATGAGTTCTACACACAGGTAAACCGCTTACTAGTCCAACGCGCTATAGCGCATCTCGCAACACGTCACACAGACGCCGCCGCTACTGCAAGTAGCACTCCTGTCATTACGATTGTCGATATGGCATGCGGAACGGGAGCTATTTCTCGTCTGATTGCGGAAGAGATGGCACACCACCAGCTTCTCGCTACTACCTGTATTATTGGTGTCGATCCATCTGCTGAAGCACTCCGCCTTGCGAGTAAATCTATGCAAGCCGAGTATCCAGAGGCACAGACAAAATTTCTTCAAGGTGATGTTAGCGACCTGCCTCGCATCGTAGAAAATGCTGACGCGGCATTCTTTTGTAATGCTATCCATCTTGTGCCAGATAAACAGGACGCATTCAGGCATATGGCAGAAATACTAGCTCCAAATGGCATTTTCGCCTGTAACAGTGCATTTTACCAGGGAACGTATGTTGAGGGAACGGAGCGATTTTATCGTCTATGGACCCGACGTGCTGTTGGCTGGCTAAAAAAAGAGTATCCAGAGGTTCGCCTGTCACGCGAAGCGAAAGCAACGGCAATGCAGTGGTTAACACCAGAAGAATATGTTGAGGCATTGCGGCAAAGTGGTTTTGGCGAGGTTGAAGTTTCGCACAACAATGCTCTCATGCCGCTTGATGCATGGCGCGACCTGGGAAAATACTGGCTCTTTATAGAAGGCGCATTGCCCGGAGTACCTCTAGCGCTTGGTGCAGCCGCACTAGAAAACGCAGTGTATCAAGCGGGACAGGAGTTAGGGTTGACCGCGGTACCGCGTACATGGTTGCAACTTATCTCCACTAAGAATTCGTCAGCACTGTAGCTATTTCTTGTGATACTTCGTGTGATAGAATGAAGAGGTATGTGTCTGGCATATCCAGTTCACGCTCTAGATTCAGAACAGGAGAGTATCGCATGCAATGGGCCGTTGCTACAGCTGCGTTTCTCGCTTCAGCAGTAGAATTTGTCGAAGCATTTACTATAGTCTTGGTCGTAGGAGTCACAATTAATTGGCGTAGTTCGCTCACAGGTGCCTTTGCCGCCGCAGCTACGCTTGCGCTTATTATTGCCACACTTGGTGTCGCACTTGTTCAGTTTGTCCCTCTAAATGTACTCCGACTCTTCGTTGGTGTAATTCTTATTCTCTTTGGCTTGAAATGGCTCAAGAAGGCTATTTTGCGCTATAGTGGTCTGAAAGCTTTACACGATGAAGAGGCAATTTATGAAGAGACGCGTGCCGAACTCCGCGCACGCGGTGAGAACATTGTTCCACGCTTCGAGCCATTTGGAATCGCTATGTCTTACAAAGCCGTTCTGCTTGAAGGACTTGAGGTCGCGTTTATTGTCATCACCTTTGGCAGTAGTGCTGCTACAAGTGGAACAGCTCGGTCATTAGGTATCACCTCAGCGGCCATTGGTGCTGCTATAGCTGGCGTACTAGTGATTCTGTTGGGTGTAGTAGTACGAGCACCGCTGAAACAAGTTCCTGAAAACACGCTCAAGTTTGTTGTTGGTATCATGCTTACAGCTTTTGGTACCTTCTGGGCTGGCGAAGGTATTCGCATTGCCACAAATGGTGTTCATTTTGAGTGGCCTGCAATTCCTGTTGCGGATGTGTCTATCATCATCCTAGCAGCAATTTACTTGATTGCATCTTATATCCTGGTGCAATGGTTGAAACGTACCAAGCAACGCCCGATGGTTCCAAGCAGTATCGAAGGAATACAGGCCATAGAGGAAGAGGTGGTATCGTGAACGTTATCAAGGCCATCTACAATTTTATTGTAGGTGATATGATTATCCTTGTTGGTGTCTTACTTACGCTTATCGTACTCGCGGTCATCAACAACGTTGATGCTTTTGAGTCACTTCGGGTTGCAACCGGCGGCATTCTGATTGTGGCTGTCCTTGGCGTACTCGTAGCCACCTTGACTCGTGAGGCCAGAGGCAAACGTTAGATTACTAGATAACATGAGAGAAGGGTTGAACACACGCGTGTGTTCAACCCTTCTCTCATGTTATCTAGTAATCTAACCCAATGCTTCCATAGTCTCGCTCCACTATCATAGGGACCATCTTTACCCATTATATTAGGACTGTATGTCTTATACATAACGGTTGACTATCATTATGTTTACTCGCATATCAAGTAGTTATTGGCTATAAGAATAACAATGTTATAGATTGGAGTTGTTTACATGGCAACGGGTTTTATTGGACGTAATTGGAAGCTTTTAGCGGTACTCGCAGGTTTCGCGGTAGTGCGCGAATTGATACAGAGGCGCAAGTTTATTGCATTACAGGGCAAAGTTGTACTTGTTACAGGTGGTTCGCGTGGCTTTGGTTTAGCGATGGCAGAGGAATTCGCTAAAGAGGGCGCAAAACTTGTAATCTGTTCACGTAAAGACGACGAGCTAGAGCGAGCGAAAATGAAACTTGCTGGGTTCGGTGCGGATGTCTTGACAGTTCAATGTGATGTTACTCATCCTGAACAAGTACAGCAGATGGTTACGCAAGCAACAACTCACTTTGGGCGGATAGACATTCTGGTGAACAATGCTGGCATTATTAGCGCCGGTCCCTGGCATACACTTACACGAAGCGATTTTGAAGAGTCCATGAATATCATCTTTTGGGGTACCTATAACACAACAATGGCTGTACTTCCGCAAATGCGAGAGCGGAGCAATGGACGTATTGTAAATATTGCCTCGGTTGGTGGTAAGGTAAGTGTGCCTCATCTTCTTTCCTATGCCAGCGCGAAGTTTGCCGTTGTCGGCTTTTCCGAAGGTCTGCATACGGAGTTGGCACAGGAAGGTATAGATGTTATCACCGTTGCGCCTGGACTGATGCGTACAGGCTCACAAATTAATGCGCTAACAAAGGGCGATAAGCACAAAGAAGAATACACACTTTTTTCCTTAGTAGATACGCTTCCAGGTTCCTCGATTAGCGTGCAACGCGCAGCAAAGCAGGTTATGAACGCCACCAAGCGCGGCGATACACAGTTAATCATTACCGCTTCAGCACAAATTCTCGCTCGCTTACACGGAGCATTTCCTGGCTTGATAACGGATATTCTGACAATTTCTGCTCGTTTTCTGCCCAAAGGTGAAGGTACGGCACGCCATCTTGGTAAGGAGAGCGAAACACCTGTCTCAAAATCGTTTTTGACTACACTCGGTCAAAAGGCATCACAAGAATACAACGAACAGTAGATATACATACAGAATGTTCACATTCAGAAGGTAGATGTTGCTGTCTGTCTTCTGGATATTCGCTTTTTGTTTATTAAATTGCCATAAATATTACAAATATTGTGCATAAAAATATTTGACGTTAGATATTCTAACTGTTATTATTGAGGACGAACGGTGCATTTCTGGTAACTTCGATGATAGGATAACAAAGATGCAAGAGGTACACACTTGGCGAAATTTTTTAGGCACGATTATTAGTAACACGAAAGAAAAACAACGCATCGCTGATGAGCTTGGAGTGAAGCCTATCACCTTGACGCGTTGGGTAAGTGGAGAGTCCGATCCTCGTCCACATAACCTGCGCCTTCTTCTCAATGTACTACCAGGACAACGGGAACAGTTATTAGATTTAATTCGGAAAGAAGAGGGGCTAGAAGAGTTTTCTGATACCATAAAGGATGATACGTATAAAGATATTCCATCTGAATTTTACTCCAGTGTATTTGTTGCACGTGCGTCTATTACGGAAAATTTGCGCTATTGGTCTCTTTGTCAAATTATTTTACAGCAAGCTCTTGGGCAACTCGATCCCGACCGATTGGGTATGGCCATCTGGGTTGTACGCTGCATGCCACCTTCCGGCTTCTATCATAAGGTCCGTAGCCTCCGTGAAAGTGTTGGCTCAGGTACACCCCCTTGGGGTGGAAACTTAGAGCAGAGGGCAATGTTCCTCGCTGCGGAGTCACTAGCCGGCAATGTCGTTACTCTCTGTCGCCCCGCGATTATTGAAAATCTGGATGAGGAACATAATTTACTGCCCGCCGCACGAGTTGACTATGAAAAAAGTTGCGCTATTTACCCAATTCTCTATGCAGGCCGTATTGCTGGCGTATTTCTTGTTTCAAGTACACAATATAATCACTTCTTATCACGATCACGCGCGGCACTTGTTCAAAGCTATGCTGACTTACTCGCACTCGCCTTCGAAACAGAAGATTTTTATGAACCAGAAGACATTGCACTCTGTGTGATGCCCTATCATAATGAGCAGAAGGAGTATTTTGCTCCATTCCGGCAATTAGTATCGAATACGATTAGAGAAGCAGCACAGAATGGTAAACCAATGAATAATGTTGAGGCAGAGATGAGGGTATGGCAACAACTCGAAGAGCACCTTATACAACTTTCTGCAAGTAAATGATCGGGTATATTTTGTATACCGTAGCACACCATGTTTGACGATTTTACAAGTGGTATTGCTCAAGAATGGACACAAACCTGTATCGGTACAGGAGCACTTTCTGTGGTCGATTCTGCCCTACGTATGCGTATTCCCTCTGCGCAACAAGGGCAATACACGGATGCGCAAATCGATGACTATGCAGGACGTGTTCGTTCAGCATTTCCGTGGAAACCACCACTGCGCATGAAGGTGCGTTCGCGCTCATCACATCCAGCGGCAACTCCTACTAGTACGAGCGAGAGTCAGAATATACTGCGTGGTACGGCAGGCTTTGGTTTCTGGAATTATCCTTTTTCTGTGCGTGGCGATATTCTCATGCTGCCAGAGTCGATCTGGTTCTTCTATGCCTCTCCACCCTCAAACATGGCACTCGTTCCCGGTGTTCCAGGATGGGGTTGGAAGGCTCAAGTGGTTCATAGTATGCGTGCCGAGACACTCGCTGCTATTGTTCCTACGGCACTCACAACAGTATGGGGGCGAGTAACAGGTAATACACAGCCAGCCGCGCAATGGATGCAGCGTTTAAGCGGTGCCAGCGAAGCCTTACTACCAGTTGAAATGACCGAATGGCACACCTACTGCCTTGAATGGCGCGAAAGTGCGGCTACCTTCTGGGTCGATGATACGCCTGTGTTACGTGTAGTTCGCCCTCCAACACGTCCACTTGGCTTTGTCGCATGGCTTGATAATCAGTATGCCATTGCAACACCACATGGTATTCTACGCTTCGGAACGGTGAGTAGTGGCTCCCAATGGCTTGATGTAGATAGTATCAAGATCGAAACGCTTTAGCCCTCTTCCCGAAGTCCTTCTAATGAATTTATCCTGCATAACAAGATCATGCATATGACCTTGTTATGCAGAATAGGTAGAAGCAACGTCGAGATAGAATATTGCTTCGACGACGCTTTACGCTCTACTTCTCGGCAAGTGTTAGCACTTCGTCAATGATACCATATTCTTTCGCGTCAGGCGCACTCATGAAGAAGTCGCGGTCTGTGTCGCGTTTGATGCGTTCGAGCGATTGTCCCGTATGGTCGTGAATGATGCCATTAAGGACATCACGCAGGTGTAGTATCTCACGTGCGTGAATATCAATGTCTGTCGCCTGCCCACTTAACCCGCCTTGTAATGGCTGGTGAATATGAATGCGCGAGTGCGGCATAGAGTAGCGTTTGCCATGATCGCCCGCCATGAGCAGAATCGTCCCAAAGCTCGCTGCATAGCCAACGCATGTTGTAGCAATAGGACATGGCAACACGCGCATCGTATCGTAGATACCCATACCAGCATACACAGAGCCACCAGGCGAGTTGATATACATATTAATCTCTCGGTCCTTGTCCTCTGCCGCCAGGAAGAGCAATTGGGCGATGATGAGATTCGCCATTCCATCTTCAACAGGGCCATTGACCATAACGATACGGTCTTTCAAGAGACGTGAGAAGAGATCATAGGCTCTATCCCCACGTCCCGTTGCTTCGACAACCGTAGGAACAAACAAGTTAGAAATCATGCTATTTCCTATCCTTCCATCTGTCGCACAAAGTAGAAGTAGACAAAAGAGCGTGTAGACAGTTCTACTATGTTCACCAGTATCCAACCCTTGCTACCTAATTCATTGAGCTGTGTAGCATCAGGCAATGCTTGCTCTCGCGTATCAATAGTCAACACGTGGTATTCCCAGCGTGTTGGTGTCGGCTCAAATTTTTCATACACCATCGGCACATAGGACATCGAGCGACTCTCTGGCTTTTCCGTCAGACGAGGATGCGATGTTGTTGGTACAAACACGACAATTCTCCTTTACTTTCTTGTATCTTCAAGTTGGCTTTTACAATGCTGCCAGCCTCATCTTGAATATAACATGCTCCTGGCGTATACTAATAGAGATAAGATATGCTCTTGGCATATCTTCTATAAAGGATATGCTGACAGCATAGGAAGGATTAATGAAGCACATGGCGGATGAAGAGAAAACGCTAGATTTGCAGGAAATTATCGGGCGCGTGGTACGCAGAGAACGCCAGGAACGCCGTCTTACGATTAAAGAGCTAGGTGACAAGGCTGGTCTCTCAGAAATCTACGTTGGGGAGATCGAGCGCGGCCAGAAGTATCCTTCCTCCAAAGTGCTAGAGGCTATTGCGAAAGCATTAGAGCTTGACATGGCCGAATTTTTGGAGCTAATGGCGGAAGAGATTCGTAGCGACCGCGAACCGCAACTGACGAACGCGATTGGCTTTGTCTTACCGAGCACTCCAAATCAACCGCGCCGCATGGTGGTGAAGCGCATCGTCAACATGCTCAACGAAGGCGACGTGGAAAGCGTGGCTGACTTCAGTGCCTTCTTGCTCTCTAAGCGCATCTTGCCACACGAATAAGTTGTTATGTTTGCCGATCATTTTCTTTACAAGCATTTTTACTGACATACTGTTGTCACACATCTCTGCTATGCTTTCGCTACGAACTAGAAATAGTTCAATAAAACAAATAAGTAGATTGGAGTCGTTGCCTCATGGAGAGACATGAAACACCTCTCCATCTCATCTCCCTCGTTCAAGTGATTGAACACCCCTCATTGCTGGTCCTTCGGCTGCGCCTGAATGCGAGGACGAGTGATGTAGACCCCACGTCCCTGATAGTCAAGCCATTGTTGCGTATCCTGGGCGAAGGCATCCATGATGCAACAATACGCCTGCCACTCCCCCTCGGCCTTCTGCATGATTTCATGATGTGATGTTCGCTGCACTCCGATGCACTCAAGGTAGGCATGGAACTGCTTGTCGTAGGTATCAGGATGCACCTCGATTTCGGTGCCATCCTCTACGCGCACAAAGTGATGTCCATTAGGGCTATAGCCGAAGCCACCGCGTCCGGCATACCATTTCAGTGGTGCCATTGCTCTTTGCCTCCTGCCTCGTGTGGTGTTGGTTCCTCCTGTTCTTCCGTGCCCCAGTTCTCGGTGAACAAGAGCGCATGGGCTTCGTCGTGCTTGCCTTCCTGAATGAGATCAAGGATACGTTTCGCCCCTTGCTCCATGCGTGCGGTGATACTGGCATGTGTTGCAACTATCGCCAGTCCTGAGAGTCCTTGTTGTACAGCTTCATAGTCTCGGGCTTGTTGTCGCCTAAAAGCCGCTACAATACTTTTGTTTTCTTGCATGGAAGTGACTGCCTTTCTAAATGTGTTCAAATGTATTCACATCGTCGATTGCGGTGAAAACGTTCGCACACCGCACAGAGCTCCGTTCTGTGTGTGGCCCCAGTTGGGCAAGATACCGCTTGCCAAATTCCTTCGGGGAGTAAGTTATCTTCATTCAGGCATTCTCCCTGTGAATAGAACCTTTCACGTTGGCGGAGACCCAGCACCGTAAGAAAGATTTCTCAGATCGTGCTGACGATTAACACATGAAAACAATACTCTGAAAGTTTCCATTTGCCAACCTTTTGTATCCTATTTTCTCCTAATTTACCTAAAAGTTCTCTTCAATAAAAGGATTGTTGACAATAGTTTCCATTTGTTCCATAATGGAGACAAGTTTACCTGGAAAGCCTGCCCCCATGCTGCCGCTGAACCCTGACCTATCTGCGCTCTTTGGAAGGTATATTCTAGCGTAGAGGCATCAGTCCTCCTGCAAGGAGACTATGAAAAGGAGCAAGCACATATGTCAAAAACAGTTGAGAATGAAGAGTACTTAGACACGGAAGAAGTGATGGAGGAACTTGCTGCATCAAAGAAGCTTTTCTATGCAAGCATTAAACCGAATCTTCACGCTTACCGTTTCGAGGGAAAGAAAAAACCTTGGTACAGAAAGAGGGATGTGCTTGCCTTAAAGGCTGGTAAATCGGTACGTAAAGCGTCCATCGCTATCACTGGTATGTTCGGTAGTTGGACAGCTTTTGCACAATCTCAGTATCAGGCAGAGACAGAACTTCGCAGTATAGAGATGACTACTCTTCCAGAAGATGCTGTAGAAAGGTTTCAGCTTCCCGCTGATCAACAGTTTGTGAAACGCTCACGTCTTACCAGGGTAGATCGTACCGTGATTTGTACATGGGACACCTACTATCCTTTAGAACTTGTAAGCGACATCTTAGAACCGATGAAGCATGGTGTAGTAGATCATGTGGTTGAGTACATTAAAGAGAAACACAGTCTTGTTGTTGGCCGTGCAAGGGATGTATACAGTGCTCGCATGACAACACTTGATGAGCAAAACCTGTTTCAACTGCCTGCTGATGAGCCAGTACTCATCCTGCAGCGAGCTTCCTACACGAGAGATAAGAAAACGCTCATATTGTTCTCTGACATGGTTCTATTGGGAAATTGGTTTGTTCATGAACATGTGTACGATGTACCCATTTAGGTAGGAAGGATAGTTTCCTCCATGTCTGTGATTCTATCCTACATCCAGGCGCGGCCACTACTGGAAGTGCGTAAGCGAGGTCAGACCACAGTCCTAACCTCGCTTGATCTTGGCATAAGCAACACCAGCGTCACATTGAGCACTGAAGGTGTGAGCTTTGCAACTGGTGAACACCTGGACTGGACCAGCGTTGAAAAGATCAGCCAGTCCGAAGTGAACTGCTACATCATAAGTGACAAAGGAATGCAGGCCATTCGGAGCTTCTCTCAAGGAACGAACCGCTTATGCAGTCTGATACCTACGCAGGGTGCTCCCAGTATGCTGATCGCTGGCTTTATTATGCATCGTATCAAAGAAACTGATCCCTGGCAGCACGCACAACGCATGATCGCCGCTATTGCCCCGATAAGGGGGTCTGTACTCGATACTACGACTGGCTTAGGCTATACTACCATCCTAGCAGCCCATGAAGCTCACAACGTGACCACCATCGAGCTTGATCCTAGCGTGCAGGCCATAGCACAACTTAATCCCTGGTCGCAAGGACTCTTCGCCAATCCCAAAATCACGCAGGTGATGGGCGATGCCTACGAAGTGGTGCCAACCCTGGCCTCCGAGAGTTTTGACCGCATCATGCACGATCCCCCGACCTTTAAACTAGCGGGTCTACTTTACTCCGGTGCTTTTTATCGTGAACTCTATCGTATCCTCAAGCGAGGTGGACGACTCTTCCACTACATCGGCGACCTCAACAGTAAGTTTGGTAGTGGTGTCATGCGCGGCGTAGTGCGGCGCTTGCAGGAAGCCGGTTTCTCGCGAGTAGCGCGGCACACAGAGGCGTATGGGGTAGTAGCATACAAGAAGTAATGTAAGCGTATCTCATCTCTTGAGCATGAACACGAGGAGCATATAGCAAGAGAACGATCCAAGCAGTAAAACTGCTATGTTTGCCGATCATTTTCTTTACAAGCATTAAGCATAAAATTTTCAAGAAGTTTGCCCTGTTTCCCTTAAGCTCTCTGTCACATACGGTGGTCTTGAAAATACAAAGCTCTTTCTTCTAAACAAGGAGAGGTTGCTGAAGCTTAGATACGCTCCAGCATGGTCTATGGAAGATCGTCATTTCACCAAAAATTGATGGAGAGCCTTCCTGTTTCATGAAAAATATGGCACTTCTCCCACATTTTTGAACCATTGGGATT
>JAABUQ010004163.1_pt1 | contig 25100 bp, 30 predicted proteins | sample 5560001 | NCBI WGS metagenome assembly JAABUQ01 (sample SAMN10711888, study PRJNA513371) | rock metagenome | isolation source: Antarctica rocks | place: Antarctica: Victoria Land, Finger Mt nord | collected 2015-12-18
AAGTCCGTCTAACAGGTGACCGTCCGGAGGTCTCAAGGGGGTCGATCCAACGCAGCACTCTCGAAATCGCGTTGGGGACTTCTCGTCTTGCGTAACGGCGTCCGGGTCCAGAATACAACGTTCTCCGAAGCGCCGGCGTAGTAACCGAAACGCGGAGCCATCAACGTTTCGTAATCTCGGTGTTTCCACTTCAAGGGCACAAGCCTCACGACCAAGATAACCGTTTCTGCGGCAGACTCATAACGAGGTGGAGAACCTCTACACGAACACCAAGGCCGGCATCATTTCCGGATTAAACGCGGGAAACCAAACGTCGGAGGGGTTCGAATTCGCGCTCAACGCGGGGACTTCGCCCACAACGGCTTTGCCGGACAGCTCTGGTTCGCGTACACCAACTCCTACGTGAAGTACAGCACTCTGCCCAATGGACAGAACGTGCTCGCGCCGATCAACAACGATATCCAAACGTACAACGCCTACACGTCGGACTGTGCGGGCCACCCGTCGTCAAATCCCAGCGCTGCGTTCTACACGGGGATCGGGACGGCGGCGCATACGAGCAACGGCGTGACGAGCGCGCCCTGCTACACTCCTGCCGGCGCGCCCGATACGTCCTGCGGAGCCGGCGACATCAGCAAGCCGTACTGGAACGCGCCGCCGCAAAGACCTCGTCGACCCAAACGGCAAGTACCTTCCGTATTCGGTCATTCCCAGCGGCTTGGGAACGGGGGTCAACGCGTACAACTATCCCTACGTTGCGACGCTTGTCCTTAACTACAAGCGTGACAAGTTCGCGGTGACGCGTCGCTCCAATTCGTCGCCGGCAACCGCTACGGCGCGGGATCTCATACGACGTGTCGCCCGAGGCGACGCTCACCTTGACCCTCGCAAACCTCGTCAACACGTGCTTCGGCGGCCAGCAGACCGGCTTCACCTACTTCTCGCACTCCAACGTGTGCAGCTACGGGAACCTGGTGAGCTTCCTGAATCCGGTCGGTAATATGTACAATCCCGGGGACAACGTTCAAACGTTTTTGCGTTATCCGTACGAGCCATACTTCGGAACCTATAACGACCAAACGAGTTTGCGGAACACGCCCTTTTCGGCGTACCTTTCGCTGCAGTTGAAACTGTGACCGCGCTATTGACCGGTGAAGTCTGCTTCGAAGACAAAAGTCCCGGCAGTTGCGCGGCAGTCCTTGTAAGCCGGGACGTAGGTGGTTCGTCGCGCGGCTTGCATGGCGGCTTCGTCTAATGCGGCGTTCCCGGTGGACTTGTAGACGTTTCCCGAAAGTACGGCGCCGTTCGGATCGACAAACACGCGAATAAGGGCGGTCCCCGTCGCCCCCTGCTGCCGTGCGATGTCTGGGTAATCGGGTTCTACCGCCGGGGGACGGATTCGAACGGCGGAGTCGGGCACGGCGCATGTCATGGCCGCGGTGTCCTGGGTGACAGCTGCCGGCGTTCCCTTTCTCGATACAAGCGACGTATATCGCTTGGTCAGTGCGAGCAAGGCGGCATGGAAGCGCGGCGTTCCACCCAGTTCCGGCGCAACGAACGGTAGGTCAAATTTCTGCGATCGCGCCATGAGACTTGCGCGCAGCGCTCGCCAGGACGCCGCATCGCTGTAGCGCAGCCCGTAGCGATACGCTTGTGCAAGGTCCAGCAACTCCTCGATCGTCGCTGCTGCGCTGTCGGCGCGGTCGTCCATGCGTGCCTGCTCGGCCCAGTACCGTGCACGGACGGCACGGCTTTTGCACGCCGTCTCGTGCGCATCCGCTGCGCTGCGGCAGCGAACGGCTGAGCGAAGGTTGGCCTCAGCCGCCGAACAAGGCAACGCGAGGGCGGCACTTATCCCCAGAGCGACCAAAAGAGAAAAAAGCAACCGATTTATCGGCATAGCCGTGACTGCTCACGCCTCGATGACACGCGATCCTGCCGATGTGACCACTCGGGCGCCGAAGGGTCTCGCCTTCCGGCATCCCTAACGCGGCGGCAATGACGGCCGATATTCTTCATACCTGAAGGAGGACCGCCGATCGTGACCATCAAGGTCGGTGCGGATCGCCGGGCACCGGCACCGCATCCCGGCCCCGTTATTCGTGAAGAATATGTCGAGCCGCTCGAATTGAGCGTCGCTGCTCTCTGCGCGAACGCCGGCATGGATCCGCAACGGTTTGCCGAGATGCTCGCCGGACGACGGTCGTTTGATGTGGAGTACGCAGTCAGAGTGGGACGCGCGCTCCAACTACCCGCCGACAAGATTATGCACATGCAACTGAAGCATGATTTCGCGGCGGCCCGGCGCACGATCGATCTGAAACAAATTGGCCTGCTGGAAGCACAGAAGCCGCCTTCCTTTCCCGATGCGGGATTTCTACCCGGGCGTCTCGGGCGCTTGCGTGACGATGCGGCAGCGGATACGTCGGCATATTTCAAGCAAGATCTCGAAAGCCGGTACGGCGACGAAGAGCACGCCGGCGTGCACGCGCTGTGGCGCGGCGACCGTCTGCGTGTGTACGATCCGCACGACGAGACCGTACTGTGGACCGGTCCAATCCTCCAGAGTCTCGATGGACGAATGCTGCTTCCATACGCGCGCCAAGAAGACTGGCACGGCTGGTTCGCGGATGGCCATCGGGCTGACTTGACCTTCGGCCCGGAGCACCTCGCCTTCTTGGAGCGTATGCACGCCTTGTAAGGCGGTTCGGTCTGGTGGGCCCAGCGAGGGTGGTCGAAAGACTCATTTCGCTCGACTTCCCGTGCGGTACAATCCCCTCCACCGTCTTGGAGGATGTGATGCAAGAACGGCACGCTTTGCTGCGAGCGTACGGCTGGCCTGAAGGCACCCATCTCGCGCTTCCCGCGGATCCCGCGGCGCCGCGCAAAGAAAGCGAGTCGCGGGAAGAGGCCCCACGCTAAAGCGGCCGCGCGAAACCTTCAGCGGCTGACCTTTTGGGATTAGCGCCGATCGGGGTATGTCTTGTTGAAACCCGAGCCGGTCGCCGTAAGCGCTGGCGAAAGATAACTCGTTAAGAGAGAAAACGACGCGAGCGATATGACGGCATCCTATGATAGCATAGCGCCATGAACGACACGAACGACGACGATCTCGTCGGCTGGCCCGAGGCACACTTCAGCGGCCATCGCAAACAGTTTGGGGACTTCGATGCTGCTGCGTTCCGCGCTCTCCTCGCATTGCGGACGACCGCACAGCGGGTCGAGAACGCTCAAGGCGCTTGGTTCCTCGATGCCGGCCTGACGCCTCAGAAATTCGGCGTTCTCATCGTTTTGCAAGCCGAGGGGCAACCGATTTCGTTGTCGGACCTGCGGCGTTATCTCGGAACAACTCAGGCGAATGTGACCGGCTTGGTCGCCGGATTGGAGCGCGACGGTTACCTCGATCGCAAGGCCAGTACCGAAGACCGGCGTGTGTCCTACGTCTCGCTGTCGCGAAGCGGAAAGCGCTTGGTGCAGTCCTTGTTGCCGGGCTATTTCGGCAAGAACAAGGGTGCGATGCGTGGACTGACGCAAGCGGAGAAGAAGACGCTCGTGAGCCTCCTCGCAAAAGTATCCCGAGGCTTCTCGCCACAAAGCGACTGACCGCACGTTGCGTCACTCCCCATCCGAGGGGAGCGCTCGGGCCAAGGGAGAACCGGTGTTGCCTCGGCCGGGTCGTGCGGGTGTGATGTAATGGTAGCCTGCGACCTTCCCAAGGTTGACGCGCGGGTTCGATTCCCGCCACCCGCTTCGTCACCGGTCGAAACGTCCAACATGGCGACGTAGCCAAGCGGTAAGGCGGAGCTCTGCAAAAGCTCTATTCCCCAGTTCGAATCTGGGCGTCGCCTCATTCCCCCCTCGTATGACTAGCGCTAAACCTTCCTTCCTGTCGCAGCGCGGCGTGCCTGGAGCAGCATTGCTCGGGACGCTGGTGCTTGCCATTGTCGTCGCCTCAATCCTGATCTCGCTGCGCATCTATACCGGGCTCGATTCGGCGGCGCGAATTGAACGTGCGCTCGTCACGGCGCAGCAGCAGCTCGACGACGTCGTCTTGATCCAGCTAGACCAAGAAGCGGGCTTGCGCGGCTACGTCGCCTCGGGCGCCTCATTCTTTCTCGACGATGAGGCGACCGGACACCGGCGTTTCAGCGACGCAGTGGAAGCCTTCGGTCGGACGACGACGGACCTCGGCATCCGCGAAATGCAGTCTTCGGTCGCCGAACTCCGCTCGCTGCACGCGACGTGGGAGCACGATGTCGCTGCACCGTTGCGCCAGCACCCGCGAGACCGCAACGCCCTCATGCGCCAGACGCTCGGCAAAGTGCTGACCGATCAGCTGCGGGCGAACACGTCGCGCGTCCACCTGCTGCTCGAGCAGCGGCTGGAGCGCGTACAGCGTGAACTGCGCAGGCGTATCGACGAGGCGCTCGCCGGCGGCCTCGCCTTCGTTCTCGTGTTCAGCATCATCGCATTCATCTTTTTGTCCGTACGGGCCAAGATGGTTTCCGTGCTCAACCGCGAGCGTTCGATCATCGACACCTTGCAGACCGCCTTCCGCACCGATCTCGATGCCCTCCCAGGAACGCGAATCGGCACCGCTTATACCTCGGCCGATGAGGACGCGGCGGTCGGCGGCGACCTCTTTGACGTACGCCGGCTCGATGCAACGCATGGTCTGATCGTGATCGCCGACATCAGCGGTAAGGGGGTCGAAGCCGCCGTCAACACCGCGTTCGTGAAGTATTCGATTCGCACGTTGGCTCTTGCCGAGCGTGATCCGGCAGCGATCCTCGACCGGTTCAATCGCCTCTTTTTGAACACCGTCAAGGACCCGAACCTGTTCGTCGTCGCGTTCGTCGGCATACTCGATAGCGAGCGGGCCGTTTTGACCTATGCAAGCGCCGGGCACAGCGGCGCATGGCAGCGGCGCGGCAGAGTCGTCGAGCCGCTCGAGGTCACCGGCCCGGTCGTCGGACTGGACGCGTCCTTCGGCTATCAAAGCCGAACGCTTGCCCTCGTGGACGGCGACCTCATCGTGTTGGCGACCGACGGTCTGACCGAGGCGCGGACGGAGGCGGGTGAGATGCTCGACGGGGCCGGGGCCGCTCTGCTCGTGCAGGCAGCGCCGCTGGATCCCCAAGGCTGCGCGGATTCGTTGATTTCCACCGTTCGGCGCATGGGCGGCGGCGCATTGCACGACGATCTGGCTTTGCTTGCCATCGCAATCGACGCGCGGCGGGAAGCTGCTTCGTCGGCGCAGCACGGAGAACCGGCCTCCATCGTCGCGTGACGGCGCACCACGCGCCCACGTCACTACTCGAACTGCGCGGTGTCGGGCCGGAGCTGGCGCGCAAGTTGCGAGCTGTGGGTATCGAGGGTCCACGTTCACTCGCCGCGCTGTATCCACGTGCGTACAAAGATTGGCGGCAGCCGCAAGCAATCGCAGACATCGTGCGTGCCGCACTGCTACGTGCTCGGGAACCTGCGGATGCCGATTCGAACGAAGTCATAGCGGTCGGGCGTATCGTGCGCATTTCAGAGTTTCGCGCCCGAGTCCCGATCGTCTCGGCCGAACTCGACGACGATACCGGACGCATCAACGCGACGTGGTTTGGCCGGCGCGGCGTTAAAGGAAACTTGGTTGTCGGCGAGCGCGTGTTCGTGCACGGTCGAGCATCACTGCGACGGTCCCGGTCGGGGACGAACATCGAACTCAACGTGCTGCATCACGTGCGTCTGGAAGACGGGCAACGCTATCGTGGTTCGATCGTTCCGGTCTATTCTGCGAGCAAAGAGCTTCCATCACGGACGATCGCGACGTTGATCGAACGAAACTTCGAGGCCCTCGCGGCACTGGTTGATGACGCCGTGCCCGCCACGCTGCTCACGCCGCTAGGTTTCGGGTCGTTGCACGAGGCCTGGCGTACGGTTCATCGGCCGCCGGATCTCGAAGCGGCGGCCGCGGCGCGGGAGCGCGTTATTTTCGAGCAGTTCTTTGCGATAGCGCTCGCTGCCGCGTGCAAACGGGCGCAGCGCCGTATGTCTGGGGATGCCTGCGCGCTCGCGGCGCCGCCGGAGCTGCTGTCGCGCTTCGAAGCGGCGCAACCCTTTGCGCTCACGGCCGCGCAGCAACGCGTCATCGCTGAACTCTGGCACGATATGGCTGGGCCGGCTCCGATGAATCGACTGCTGCAAGGCGACGTCGGCAGTGGTAAGACGCTGGTCGCTGCCGCCGCCATCGTGCTGGCTGCCGCGCACGGAGTGCAGAGCGCACTCATGGCGCCGACCGAAATCCTCGCCGCGCAACATGCTCGCAAGCTGGCGCCGCTCTTACTTCCGTTCGGCATTCGGGTCGATGCACTCTTCGGCAGCATTGGAGCGCGCGAACGCAGTGCGACCCGAGCGCGGTTGGAAAGCGGGGCCTGCGACCTCGTCGTCGGCACCCACGCCTTGCTCGAAGAGGATGTCGTTTTCCGCGAACTCGGGCTTGCGATCATCGACGAACAGCACCGTTTCGGTGTGGCGCAACGCGCCAAACTGCGGGCCAAGAGCCGGGCGCCGCACACGCTCCACATGACCGCTACGCCGATTCCGCGAACGCTTGCTCAAACGAAATTTGCCGACCTGGACCTGTCCATCCTCGATGAGTTGCCGCCGGGCCGCACGCCGATCGAAACGTACGTCCTTCGTGAGAGCCGCAAACCAGCGGCCTATGCCTTCGTGCGAAAAAACGTCGAAGGCGGCCGTCAAGCTTACATTGTGGCGCCGGCGATCGACGAGTCCGAATCGGCGCTGACGAGCGCACTTGCGGAGCTGGAGCATCTGCGCCGCGACATTTTCCCCGATCTGCGCGTCGAACTGTTGCACGGCCGTCTGCGCTCGCGTGAGAAAGACGCCGTCATGTCGCGCTTTGCCCGGCATGAAGCGGACGTTCTGCTCGCGACGACGGTGGTTGAAGTCGGGGTCGACGTGCCCAACGCGTCGGTGATGGTCATCCTCGACGCGCACCGCTACGGGCTCGCGCAACTGCACCAATTGCGCGGCCGCGTGGGACGCGGAGTTGCCCGGTCTTTCTGCATTCTCATTGCGCCTGGTGATCGCGCCGGGGTGGAACGGCTCGACATTCTCGCGCAGACCCGCGACGGGTTCGTCATCGCCGAAGAAGATTTGCGGCTGCGCGGAGAGGGCGAGTTTTCGGGCACGGCGCAGGCCGGTGGCGGCACATTGCTCGGCAGCGTCGTATCGGACTTCGCACTGTACATGCGCGCGAAAGCCGCCGCCGATTCGCTGGTCGGAGCGGATCCGGATCTCGCGCGCCCCGAACATCGGGCCTTGCGCAGCTTGCTCGACGGCGACGCCGACGCACGCTCCATTTTTGTAAGCAGTTAAATGGACGGAATGGCCCGTTCTTTCGCTGTCGAAAGAGCGTCGCCGTTATGGACATTGCCGTCGGTTTCGATTTGGATCATACGCTCGGCCTCGATCACCGCTTGGAGAAAACCGTCGCGCTCGAGATGCTCGCTGCGTACGCACGAGGCCGAGGCGCGACGTACGACGCGGCCGCGGCCACCGACGTGATAGACGGTGTGCTGCATGCGTATCGCGGGGGCGAGCAGACCGTCGAAGCAGCGATGGCGGGGTTCTTCGAGCGTTTTGCGCCGGGCGGCGGAAACTACATCGTCGACGAGGCGCAGAAGTTCCGGGAGAACGTGCTTGCGCGTACGACCGAATTCGTCGCGCCGGTTCCTGGTGCCGCGGAGATGCTGGCGGCTCTCGACGCGATGGCCATTCCCTACGCGCTGCTCACCAACGGGTGGAGTCCTCTGCAGGAAGAGAAGGCGCGGCTGATCGGATTCAGCGGACCGGTATTCGTCAGTGAACGAATCGGCGTACGCAAACCGTCGCGCGAAGCGTTCGAGGCGCTGGCGAAGTACTTCGCATTGCCTTTCGAAAAAATCTGGTACGTTGGCGACGATCCCGACATCGACTGCGTCGCTTCGCAAGATTTCGGGATGACCGCCGTGTGGTTCGATTGGGAAGGCCGCCCGTACCCGTCCGGTGCCTCGCGGCCTGCGCACGTGATCCACGCGCTCGACGAGTTGCCCAGACTCCTGGAAGGCAGCCTGGCATCTTCCGGAAGTGGGAGCCACTCGTAGAACGTGCGCTTGAGCGGCGGCGAACTTCGCTCGCGGGTGATCCGCTCGCCGCACGGTGATGCCATTCGGCCGACGCCGGGGCGCGTGCGCGAGGCCCTTTTCTCCATTGTAGCGACGCAGATCGTCGGTTCGCGCGTACTCGACCTCTACGCCGGCACGGGCGCTATCGGGTTCGAAGCGCTCTCGCGCGGCGCTGCGTCGGCGACGTTCGTCGAACTGCATGCGCCGACGGCGCAGGCGATCCGACGCGCCGCAGCCGAACTCGGCGTCTCGGCGCGCGCGACAATCGTGTGCGCGCCTGTGGAAAAGTCCGCGCAGCGGTTGAGCGGCCGCTTCGACTTCGTTTATGCGGACCCACCGTACGCGTTACCGCCGCCGCACCTGACCTTCACCACCTTGCGGGCCCGCGGCTCGGTCGATGCCCAGACGGTTCTGGTGTACGAACACCGCGAGGCAAGTCCCGCGTTTACTGCTCCAGGCTTTGAGACGGTCCGTGACGCACGGTACGGCGAGGTGACGTTGCAGTTTCTGCGGGCCACGGACTAACGTGCCCACGCCGCACGGGCATGCGGTTTATCCGGGCTCATTCGATCCGCCGACGAACGGCCATCTCGACGTGGTGGCGAGAGCGGCGAAAGTCTTCGCGACCGTCACCGTCGCGGTCGTGGTAAATCCGCAGAAGCGCAATCCGTACTTCAGGGTCGAGGAGCGTAAAGAGTTGCTGCGGCGTTGTGCCGCGCAGTATGCCAACGTGCGCGTCGAGCACTTCCGGGGACTCCTGGCCGACTATGTCAAAGAGATCGGCGCGGATGTCATCGTCAAGGGATTGCGCGTCGTGTCGGATTTCGAAAGCGAAATGGCGTTCGCGCACATGAACCGCTCGCTCGCCGGCGTCGATACGATGTTCCTCATGTCCGATTCCAGCTATTCGTTCGTCAGCTCCAGCCTTATCAAAGAAGTATTTTTGCAAGGCGGCGATATTTCACGGTACGTTCCGCCCGTCGTTCTCGAGTACATGAACACCAAGCGCCACGCTAATGGAAGGACTTGAATTTGTCGATCTATCGCGTCATCGATAAACTCGAAGCGTACGTTCGTGAAGGCACGTGGGTGCCGCTCGGCCATCGCATCCTCAGCGAAGAACGGTTGATGGAATACATCGAGAAGATGCGGTCGACGTTGCCCGAGGAGGTTGGCCGCGCCAAAGTCATTGCGACCAACAAGGAGCGCGTCATCCGCGACGCTCAGGAGCGGGCGCAGCAGATCGTCACCGAGGCCGTTGCGCACAAGAACGAACTGGTCGAAGGCCAAGACGTTGTCCGCGTTGCTCGCACGACCGCCGACATCGTTTTGCGAGAAGCGGCAGAGAAAGCGGCCAAGATTCGCTCCGGTGCGGACGCGTACGCCGCTACCGTCCTAGCCGAGCTCGAGGCGCGGCTGGCGACGGCGCTGGGTTCGGTGCAGAAAGGCCGCGAGGCGCTCGCGCCGCATCCAGGGGCGGCAGCGCCGGCGCCGCTGGCCGATGTGGCCGCCAAAGGCAAACGTACGGCCTTCGATGCGCGACGAGCGAACGTCACCCGCGAACCCCTCGAGGTTCTTTAAAAAGGGTTTAGACGACCTCGCTAAATCGGCGGTGCTTGGACGTTGTGCGCAAAGGCTTCGAGGCGTTCGCGGTCGAGAGCGCGGACGCGACCGCGGTCCAGTTCGACGGCACTCGCGTTCTTGAGTCGCAAGAGCGCGCGGGCCGCCATGTCGCGCACCGTTCCGGCGGCTTGCGCGATTTGCGCCTGGGAAAGATTTTCGACGCCTGACAGGCCCTTGGCCATGCCCGTGGTCGCGGCCGCGTACGAGAGCAAGAACTTCGCGACGCGTTGCAGGACGTGGGCGAACGCAAGGTCAGCGATCGTCTCGATCGAGCGCCGTCGCGCTTGCGACGCGTCGGCGAGAAAGCCGATGGCCAACTCCGCGTCGGTACGGCTCGCGTGCAGCACGGCCTCGGTCGGCAACAACACGAGCGTACAGTCCGTCAGGGCTTCGGCGCGCGTCGTCGCACCGCCGCCGTCGAAGGTTCCCGTCTCGTTGAGCGGGTCGAGCGGCAGCCGCTCGCCGAGCGACTGTGTTTTGCCGTCGGGTGAAAGCAGCGTGTAGATGACCTTGCCGGCGCGCACGAACGCGAGATACGGCCACATCTCACCCTCGTCGTAAATCGCCTCGCCTTGTCGGAACGAACGTTCGCTCGCGGCGGCAGCCAATTCGCGGACCGTCGCCGCTTTCGCGTTGGCAAACGGCGTGCAATGTGCCAGGAACGTCGCGACGTCCGCGTTCTCGTCGATGCGTTCGAGCCGAATCGTCCAGCGCCCCGAGCCCATGTTGCGCGCATCCCACGAGAAGCGGCCCGACCGATGCTGCAAGAATTCGTTGCGCAAGGCCCGCGGATCGCTCTCCTCGGGCAGTTCCAGGACACCGCCCAGCGGCAATTTGTCGAAAGCGTCGCGGATGATGACGTTGCGGTTCGTACTCGGAAGCGTTCGGCTGTCTAGCCTGATCGCCGGCACGCGCGTATTCGCCATGTCGCACCCTCTTTACAGCAGAAGCACCGGGCGCCTCTTCCCGTGGCCCTCGGGCTTTGCCCGAGGACCACGGCATCAACGCCGTGCTTGATTACTAGCGGCGAATGTTACGATCAGACCGCGCGGAATACGGCGGCGCGCTTTTCTAAAAAGGCCTTCGTGCCTTCTGCAAAATCTTCGGTGTCGACGAGCGTCCCGAAGCCCAGTGCTTCAAGCCCGAGACCGCTCTCGATCGGCAACGAAATCCCGTCGGCGATAGCGCGTTTGGTCGCGGCGACCGCTAACGGTGCTTTGGCGGCGATCGTAGCCGCAATGCGCTTGGCCTCGGGCAGCAGGTCAGCCGGCGCGACGACGCGCTGCACGAGTCCAATGCGATGCGCCTCGGCGGCATCGATCGTTTCGCCCGTCAGACACAGATACATCGCCATGCCGCGGCCCAGTAACCGGGCCGTGCGTTGCGTGCCGCCGTAACCGGGCATCAACCCGAGATTGACTTCGGGTTGGCCGAACTTCGCGGCTTCGCTTGCGATGCGGATGTCGCAAGCCAGTGCGAGTTCGCATCCGCCACCCAGCGCAAAGCCGTTGACGGCAGCGATAACGGGCAGCGGCAAGCGTTCTATCTGCAAAGTCAAGGCTTGGCCACTGCGAGCTTGCGCGGCTCCCCCTAGCGCCCCCGGAAGTGCCGCGAGTTCACCGATGTCGGCGCCCGCGGCGAACGCACGGTCGCCGGCTCCGGTCAGAACGACCGACCGAACGCCGCTTTCCTGGGCGAGCGACGCAAAGGCATGGCTCAATTCCTCGATCATTAAGATATTAAGCGCATTGAGGACCTTGGGGCGATCCAAGGTGAGAACGGCAATAGCACCGTCATGCTCGAGGTTAATCGTTTCGTATGCCACGCGCTGCGCTTTCGAACAAGCGCCGCTCGTCCCCCGGCGGCACGTCGATTTGCCGGTGCGCTCGCATGGTAGGCCGTATGCACCACGGCTCGAAGAAGACGCCATGCGTGCCGCTTACCATGAAGCGCTTGAAGGGGCGCGACTCGATGTCGTTCGCTTGGGTGCGCTCGTCGGCGACGCATTGCAAGCGTCGGTGACGTCGCTCGAGAAGCGCGATACCACGCTTGCCGCGCGCGTGATTGCGGGCGACGACGACGTCGATGCGCTGCGCCGTCGCGTCGAACAATCGTGCATCGAGCTGATTTGGAAACAGCAGCCCGTCGCCGGAGAACTACGTCAGGTGGCGGCGATGCTCGAAATCGTCACCGACCTTGAGCGCATGGGCGATTATGCCGTCGAAATCTCGAAGCATTCGATCAAACTCGCCGATGTCGCGATCCGGCCGGCGCGCGTCGAGATCGGTCGCATTGCCGCCATTGCTTCGCAGATGCTGCGCGAAGCGATGCTTGCGTACACCGAAGGCGATTCGGGAATCGCCGAGGCCGTCATCGATCAAGACGATGAAGTCGACGCGCTCTATGCGCGCGGCATCGAAGCCTTGCAGGAGGAGATGCAAGCCGACCCCGAGATGGTGCGCCCGGGGGCGCTCATGCTCTTCGTCCTTGCCAACCTCGAGCGCGTCGGCGACCGCGCCCAGAACGTCGCCTGGCACACCAAAGAAATGCTCGGCGCCGCGTAAGAAAGAAAGCTTCTTAGTAGCCGTCTTCGCGGACGGCGCAGGGCGACATGATTGCGTCGGACATGCCGTGGATCAAGCGCTTGTCGGCGGCGGCGATGGTCGCGAGGATGCCACCCAGCCGTATGTCGTCGCCGCTCACGAAATAGTACGGGCACAGACGAACGCGGCCGTCGAGCTGACGAACTTCGTCGCTCCTGCGGTCGAAATAAGCGACCTTCACGCGCTTCCCTTTGTGAAAGCGCTGGAGCACGTACGGCGTCGTATCGTAGCCTGCGAGCGCCGAATCGAGGACGCGTTGCCATTCCTCTTTGGTGAGATCGTTCGCGACTTTGACGCCGCGCGAGCCCCAGGCGAGTTCCGAAAATCCCGACGGCTTCACGACGAAATCACGCTCGCTTTTGCCGAGCGGAATCAATTGCGCCCAGTCGTGCAGGGGTTCGCCGCCGGCCGTCAGTCCGAGGATCGCAGCCTGCGGCGGTAACGGTCGCGGATCGAGTACCCACGTTTGCGGAAAGATGGTCCGCAGTCGCTCCAAGGCATCACCGAGTTCGCTCTTCCACGTCTTCGCAAGCGACGGATGGTGCAAGAGCGCAAACGCCAGCTTCTCTTCGAGGTGCGCCTTGGGGGGCGGCGTGATTTTAACCCGATTGTGCCGCGCTGCGTAGAGCACGAGATCGTGCTTGGCGATGTTGAGCAGATCGAAGAGTTCGAAGTTGCGGTACAGGACGTCCAGTTTTTTCTCTTCGCCGCCCGGCAGCCGCACGAAGAGCGCCTCTTCGGTGAAAACGATGTCTTCGGGTTTGCAGACGTACGTCTCGCCCAGCCCCCGTCGGTTCATTGCGCCTGCCAGCCATTCCAGTTCGGCGCGGTAATCGCCCGATTCGGCGGAGACGACGACTGCGCTGATCGGCTGCTGTTTTCCCGACGCCGCGCGCAGTGCCGCTGCGAGTCCGGCGGGCATGCCGTCCAGATCGCCCACCGTATCGTATCCGAGTTCGCAGTACGCTTGCGCCATCGCGCCGACGAAGCCCATGCCGCCGGGAACGTTGTCGAGCTCCGAAGCGATGAAGCCGCTTTCAGTTAAGATGAGATCGGGTCGGATGACGCTCGGGATGTCGCCCCGTAAACGATTTTGGCGACCGAGTTTGATGATGGCCTCAGGCTTGCCGTGATCGAGGTATTCGGCGACAAAGGCCGGCGCCGTTCCACGGACGCTGCGCTGATAGAGGCTCGCGAGCGCTCGGTAGAAACGCAGAAGATCCGGGCCCAGTCGCTCGATCGCCGTCAGCGTTTGCGGCGAGATTCCGAAGGGCTCCGGTGAAAGGCGCCACGCGACGCGCTCCACGTCGACCCCGACGCCCCCGAAGAGTCCGGCCGGCATGGCGTCGTTGAGAAAAAGCGCTCGGTCTCGCGCGGTCATGCTCGGGTCGAGCGCTATGCAGCCCATCAAGCGGTCCTATCCTTCTCGACAGTCCAGCAGCTTGGCGCTTGAGAAGGCAATGTAGCGACGTCTCACGTTTTCCCGAAAAACCGTTGGGGCGGCTTGGGTTGCGGAACTTTATTTGAGGACGACGGCTCCGGGTACGAGCAGCGCGTGCTCGAGGTGCGCATTCGTGCCGCGCACCGCCAAGGTCATGTGCAATGTCTTGGGGATGCCGAGCGACTGCAACGGCACGTCGTCGATGGTCCGCGCGGTCGCTGCGCTCGAGAGCCGGCTGTACGGCGCCGTTCGGATTAGCGGCGCATGACCTTTGACGCCGATCGTCTCCTGCAGCGTTTCCGCATTACCCGCTGGTCCTTTTCCATGCGCGACGGGCCCGCGCTCGAGCGTACAGATGCTGACCACGAGCGACTTGCCGTCGACCGTGAAGGCGTCTGACGAGCAGCCCGCGAGCGCCGCCGAGCGCCACGTGGTGACTGCAACGGCAGCCAACGCAAGGGCCACGCACGGACGCCGCACCATAACGCTCGTATAACGCCCCGAGGTGCACCGGCGTTCCCAGCAGCGCCCCAGGAGCCGTCTCGCGCGAACGATAAGCCCACGCTGCCACATGAGAATCGATCTCATCGCGCTCGATCTCGACGGAACGCTCCTCGATCGCAACGAACGCATTTCGCCCCGCAACCGGCGGGCCATCACGCGCGCTCTCGACCTCGGCGTACGAGTCGTGCTCGTGACGGGTCGCGGTACCGACTTGCCGCTGCGCGTCTCACGCGACCTCAACCTGAACCTGCCGGTCATCTGCTGCCATGGCGCGCTGACCAAAGACTTCGGCGCCAACCGGACGCTCGTCCATTTGCCCGTTCCGCTCATTTACGCGAAGCCGATGGTCGAATTCGCCGAAAACAACGGCTTGTCACTGGCCATCTACGCCGAAGAGTTTTTCTGGCGGCTCGAAGGCTCACGGCTGTACATGGAAGACATGACGAGTCCCGCTTGGCGTGAAGCCAAAACGTTCGCCGACGTGCTCGGCTCCGCACCGACGTTCTTACGGTTCCTGGGTCCCGAGTCCGTCGCGGCGATGGACCGGCAGTTCGGCGATTTGCCACTCTCTTTCCGGCACGAAACATGGGGTGACTTCGTGGAGTGTGCCGTACTCAATCGCGACGCGAGTAAGAAGAACGCGTTGCAACGCCTGTGTGCCGATTTCCAAATCGTACCCGAGCGCGTGCTGGCGATCGGCGATTCGCGTAACGACGTGCCGATGTTGCGCTGGGCCGGGCTCGGCGTCGCCATGGGCAATGCGCAGCCCGACGTCAAGGAGAGCGTGCGTTTCGTGACGGCCGGCAATGATGACGATGGCGTGGCGCTCGCGATCGAACGCTTCGTTATCGCGGCCGCCAAGCGCCCGGCATGACCGCTGACGACAGCTCGGCTTCTCCGGGACCCGATGCCGATTACGAAGCGCGTCTGAGTTCCATTCTAGCGGCCCGCGATTGGGCGGCGCTGCGTGAGTTCTCGCGTGAACGCAATGCCGTTCCCGACGACGTCTATGCGCAACCGCAGCACTTTTGGGAGGTCATGCTGCATAAGTTGACGTGCAGCCGTATCGACCTGCTGCCCCTGCACGAACAATCCCGCACGTGGCTCGCCGAGCATGGATATACGCCCGACGTAGGCGACTACTGATGACGGTTCGGATCGCGGGGTTTGCCCGCATCGGGGAGATTCTGCAATCGAGCGCACTGGATCTGAACCTTCCCGGTGACGCCACGGCCGGCGTGGCTTGGCAGTCGCTCTGCGCGAGATTCGCTCAGCTCGCGCCGCTGCGGGCGTCGACGCGCCTCGTTATCAACGGTGCGCTCGCCCACGACGGCACGCCGCTCCACGACGGCGACGAGCTCGCATTGCTACCGCCTTTCGGCGGAGGTTAAGCGGTGCGATGATGCATTACGCGGTCGTCGATGCGCCGCTCGATCTCACGACGCTCATCGCGGCGGTGCGCAGCGATGCAACGGGCGGTCTCGTCACCTTCGTCGGCTATGTTCGCGAGACGAGCGACGACGGACGGCCGGTCAGTCGTCTCGACTACGAGGCGCATCGGGAGCTGGCATTGCGCGAACTGCAGGCGGTTGGCGCCGAGGCGTCGGCACGTTTTGGTGAAGCACGCGTCGCGATCGCGCACCGCGTCGGTTCCCTCGGACTCGGCGAGGCGGCGGTCGCCATTGCCGTCGCGGCCGCGCATCGCGGCGTCGCTTTCGATGCGTGTGAATATGCGATCGATCAATTGAAAGCACGCGTTCCCATCTGGAAGCGCGAGCGCTACCGCGACGGCGACGCGCGCTGGCGCGAAAACGCACCGACGACGCCGTGAATCTGGCGCTGCGCCGTTTGCGCACCGCTGCGGGGAAGACGATCGCTGCGCTCGACTACGAACCGCGCCGCGCACGCGGCGTCGCACTCGCGGTCGGCCACGGTTATTCGAGTTCGAAGCACAATCTCGACGCGCTGTGCGCGTTCACGGCCAGCCATGGTTTTCACACGATCAGCATCGACTTTCCGGGTCACAAACTCGGCGCGAGCGGCGGACGTCTCGAAAGCGTCGCGGACTTGACCGATGCACTGACGGCTGCCGTCACCTTCGCGCGCGAGACGTACGGCGTGCCGGTGTATACGATGGGACACAGCATGGGCGCCGCGACCGCAATTCGAACGTGCGCGGCCGATCCCGCGATCGCAGGCACGATCTCGATTGCAACCGGCTGGGGCCGTCCGACGGCGCTCGGCGCACTGTCTACGCGCGGCGCGGTCGACTTGCGCTCCGGCTACGTGGACGGATTGACGTTACAAGAAATCGTCGCCGCGACGGAGCCGCTGCTCGGACCGGCACTCGCGGCCCTCGCGGGTCGCCCGGCGCTTTACATCGCCGCCGAGCGCGACGGCATGGTCTCGCGCGCAAGTGCTACCGAACTCTTTGGGCTCGCGCCCGAACCCAAGACGTTCACGTTGGTTCCAAGCGACCACACCTCCGCCGGGGAACATGCCCGCGCCCCCGTCCTGGCCTGGCTGGGCGAGCGGCACCCGCGGTAGGATAACGATGATGCACGCCGACTTGCGGCGTTACAGCCGCCACTTGCTCATTCCAGAGGTGGGTCTGGCCGGCCAGCGCCGACTGGGCCGCGCGCGCGTGCTCGTGATCGGAGCGGGCGGCTTGGGGACGCCGGTCCTGCAATACCTCGCTGCCGCCGGCATCGGGCGGGTCGGCATCGTCGACGACGATACGGTCGACGTAACGAACCTTCAGCGCCAAGTGATTTACGCGCAGTCGGACGTCGGGCGGCCAAAAGCGGCCACGGCGGCAGAGCGCGTCGTAGCGCTCAATCCGCAGGTCGCGGTCGACGTGTATCCCGTGCGTCTCGATGCGTGCAACGCGCGCGAACTCGTGCGGCCATACGACGTCGTGGTCGACGCGACCGACACGTTCGGCGCGCGCTATCTGATCAACGATGCCTGTCGGCTCGAAGGCAAGCCAGACGTCTACGGCTCGATCTTCCGCTTTGACGGACAGGTCAGCGTGTTCAGTTCGGACGGCCCGTGTTATCGCTGCCTTTTTCCGCAGCCGCCGCCGCCCGGCACCGTGCCGAGCTGCGCGGAAGGCGGCGTGCTCGGCGTCCTGGCCGGCCTGGTCGGCACGTGGCAGGCCAATGAAGCGCTCAAGTTGATTCTCGGCATCGGAGACTCGCTCGTCGGACGGCTGTTGTTGATCGACGCGCTGGCCGGACGCACGCGTGAAGTCACATTTGAAAGCGATCCGCACTGCCCGTTGCACGGCGCGTGTGCGACTATCGAAGACGTCGTCGAGATGCCCGAGGCGCCGACGGCGAAGTCCGTCCCCAGCATGGTCGAACTCGACGCGTGCGACTTAGATGCATATCTAGCGGAGCACCCCCTAACGCAGGTCCTCGACGTGCGGGAGCCACACGAAAGCGTGCTCGGGCCCGCCCCGCGTGGCATCGCGCTGCCGGCAAGCTCTCTCGGGGCGCGGTTACGAGAACTCGACACTGCGCGCGACTACGTCGTTGCTTGCCGCGTCGGCGTGAAGTCGGCATGGGCGGTCGAACGGCTGCAAGATGCCGGTTTTCGTCGGCTGCGACACCTGCGCGGCGGACTGCTCGCCTATGCCGTCACGCGACCCGAATTCGAAATCTTTTGAGCCTTCGAGGGTTTTGAAGGGCAGAGGTGTCCGTCACGGTAGGCCCGCAGATTCAAGCGGTTTCAGTCATATGGGCGGTGCCCGCAGTGCTCGCGGGCATCGCGTTATTGACGGTCGCGATCATCGCAGCGAGCCGTTACATTCTGAGAGACGGAGGCGACATGGAACCTACGCAGCGTGTACCGCAACTTTACGGGTACTGCGTGTGCTTGATAGCGGTCGTCACGTTTTTGTTCGCGCTGGCCAACGTGGTCACGCAAATCTTCACGGTCGCCGATCCGCTCTCGAGCGCGGATACGCTGGTGTCCGGAGGCCGGTCGCTGCGCTCGTTCCAAGCGTACAAGGATACCTACGCGACTCAATACACTGCGTTACCCGACAACCAGAAAGCGCCCCCAAGGCCCGGCGATGATGTATTGCGCCGCGAGTACGCCGCGGTGCGGGCGGATCACATCGCGAGCGAGCGCTTTTCGGCGTTTCGATCACTTTCAAGCGACGTCGTTCTCGTGCTCGTCGCGGCGCTGCTCTTCCTTTTTCACTGGCAATGGCTGCAACGGCGAACGCGCGCGATCTGACGGCGCGTGTGCGCGCAGCCGCACTAGCCGCGGGCGCGGACGCGGTCACGATCGCCGACGCGGAGCGCGACGGCGTGACGGAGGCGCGCATGCGGACGGCGTTTGCGCGCGGCGATTTTGCGACCTGGCCCTACGGTGACACGTATGCTGCAAGCGCCACATCTCCCGAAAGCATCTTGCCGGGCGCACGCAGCGTGGTTTGCATCGCCCTTGCGTATGCGACGCAAGCGCGCTCGCGCACGCTGCCCCTCCAGGGACGCGTCTCGAATTATGCGTGGTCCCAAGATTACCATCGCCGCGTGCGCAGCGTGCTCGCGTCGGTCGCGGCTTCGCTCGATGCGTTTGCTGGCGAACCGGCGACGCGTATCGTCTGCGACACGACGCCGTTTGCCGAGCGAGCCTTCGCCGCGCGCTCGGGACTGGGCTGGATCGGAAAACACACCAATCTCATTGCGCCGAAACTCGGTTCGTTCGTGTTCTTAGGCGAGATCGTCACGACACTGCAACTCGCGGCGGACGCGCCGCTGACCAAATCGTGCGGTAGTTGCAGGCGTTGCGTCGACGTCTGCCCGACGGGAGCGCTGCGCGGCGATGCCACGATCGATGCGCAGCGCTGCATCTCCGATCTCACGCAACGCACCGATGCCGTCCCAAGAGAATTGCGGCCGCTGATCGGCACGTGGGTGTGGGGCTGCGACCTCTGCCAGGAAGCGTGTCCGCCCACGCGGCGCGCCGGTTTTACCGGCGATGCCGCGTTCGCACCGCAGAGCGACGAACGTGCCCATCCCGATCTACCAGCATTGCTTCGTTTGCGCAGCTCAACGTTCAAGCGCACGTTCCGTGGGACCGCGATGGGCTGGCGAGGCGCCGCCGTCCTGCGCCGCAACGCCGCGGTGGCGCTCGGAAATACGCTCGACCGTGCGGCGGTTCCGACACTGGCCCAAGCCCTCGAGACCGATCCCCATCCGCTCGTCCGCGGCCATGCTGCCTGGGGGCTCGGGCGCATCGGCTCGCCTGCCGCCGCTGCCGCGCTGCGCGAACGGCAAGCGCACGAACCCGACGCCCAGGTGCGCGACGAGATAGCCGCAGCGCTCGCCGGCTGGGAAACCTTCACCGGCGCGCGAGCGTTGGACTCCGGGAGGACCTCATCCACCGTATGAATCGTTTCGCTTGCTTATTCGGCTTCACGCTGGCACTGTGCGGTAGCGTGCCCGCTTGGTCAGCCACGCCGAGCGCCATCGATCCCGGGAATAATCCGTTGTACAAACGCATGGTCGCGCTCAACGGCAATGTCAATTGCTACGAGGCGGACGTCCATCTGGACGTCGCGCTGCGCACGTTTCCGTTCATCAGCCCTTCGCTCGACGGCAACGTGTACTATAAGCGCCCCAACAAAGAGGCCGTCGTCTTCAATACCGTTCCGGCGTTGGCGTCGCAGTTCAAGAAGGTGTATCCGCGAATCGATCCGCCTGAGCAGTGGAGCGAACTCTACAACGTGGCATCGCTCGGCGATGCGAACGGTCAGACGACATTTCGTTTGGTGGCGAAGAAAAGCGGCCGGGTCAAACATCTCGACGTGAAGGTTGACGACGCCACGGCCACGCCGCGCTCGTATACGTGGACATACAAGGACGGCGGTTACGTGACGTTCGTGCAGTCCTACACCTTACAGAACGGCGATTATCTCGTGCAGAAGCAGACCGGACACGTCGAATTGCCTTCGTATAAAGCCGACGTCGTCTCGAACTTCTCGAACTATCGCCTCAACGTCGCCGTGGCCGATTCCGTGTTCGAAGAGAAGTAGCGGCACGCCGAGCGCTCGATGAACGCAATGACGTGATCGATCTGATCGACGGGCCCGCGGTCACCAAGCCGCTGGCCGATACGTTCCGTCGTCCGATCACGTACCTGCGCATCTCGGTGACCGACCGCTGTAACCTGCGCTGTACGTACTGCATGCCCGAAGCCGGGCTGCCTTGGATTCCCAAAGGCGACATCCTGGGTTACGAAGAGATCGAGGCGATCGTCCAAGCGGCGGCGTCCATCGGAGTGCGCAGCATCCGCCTGACGGGAGGGGAGCCGCTCGTGCGGCGCGACCTTCCCGAACTGGTCCGCCGCCTCGCCGCCATCCCCGGCATCGACGATATCGCGTTGTCGACCAATGGGTTGTTGCTCGCCGATGCAGCGCACGCGCTCGCTGACGCCGGTTTGCGGCGCGTCAACGTTTCGCTCGACACGCTGCGTTCCGAGCGCTTCAAAGCAATCGCACGGCGCCCCGGCCTCGAACGCGTGCTCGCCGGCATCGATGCGGCGCTGACTGCGGGGCTAGGACCGATCAAACTCAACTGCGTGCTGATGCGCGGTCAGAACGATGACGAACTGGCCGACTTCGCGGCGCTCGCGTACGACCGTCCACTGTACGTGCGCTTCATCGAGGTCATGCCGGTGCACGAGAATCTGGCGCTGCAGTCCGGCGCTTACGTTTCGAGTGACGAAATTTTGGCGCGGCTGGGCGCGGTCGCGCAGCTGAAGCCCGTCAGCGGCCCGGGCGGCAATGGGCCGGCCCGTTACTTCGCCGCCCCCGGTGCGCGGGGCGCCGTCGGGGTCATCAGCCCGCTCTCGCACGACTACTGCGACCGCTGCAACCGGGTACGCCTGTCGGCCGACGGCCGGCTGCGGCTGTGCCTGTTCGGCGATTTTGAGATCGACCTACGTGAACCGCTGCGCGCCGGCGCCTCGCAGGCCGACATCGCGCAGCTCTTCGAAGCCGGCATGCTGATCAAGCCCGAACGCCACCACCTCGAATTAGGCAGGACTAGCAGCCGCATGCGCGCCTTCAGCGAAATCGGCGGCTGACTTCGGGAGTCCCGTTGTCGGATGGGCGCAGCGTCACGCTTTGGACGCGCGAAGCGTTATAGTGGATACACGCTTGCTCGGAGATTCGCGATGGAAAGCGTTTACGTTCTCGGGCTCGATCGCACGTTGGATGCCGATGCGCGCGTCGAGCGCTTGGTGTTCGAACATCAAGAGAAGCTGGCACGCTACGTGCGCCGCTTCGTTCCGCAATCGGACGCGGCGCTCGACATCGTACAAGACGTCTTCCTGTCGGCCTATAGAATGTTGCGCAGCGATCCGGCGCGGCCGCTTTCGGCCGGGTGGCTCTACAAGTCGGCCACCAATCACGCCATCAGCTTCCTGCGCAAGAGCAAGCGCCGCGGTGAGATGTTTGGACTCGACGCAGCAGCGGCGGCCTTCGCGCCGGCTGAACGCTCCGATGCGTCGCTCGATTTGCAAGCGGCCCTGGCGGCACTCGGCCGCGAACAGCTGGAATGCGTGATGCTGACGACGTACGCCGGTTACTCCTCGCAAGAAGCCGCGCTCATTCTGGGGATCAGTGCCGACGCGGTCCGTCAGCGCGTCTGCCGTGCGATGCGCGCGATGCGTAAAGCGCTCGAGGACCCGCACCATGCATGACCACGACCGCTTTGAAGCCCTCGCAGGGGCGCTAGCGCTGGGCGAAGCCACGCCGCAGGAGCGCGTGGTCTTCAAAAACCATGCGAGCGAATGCCGGACCTGCCGTGATGATGCCATCGGCATCACGCGCGTGAGTGAGATCATGGCGGCGGCGCGCGAGCATGAATCATGGCGGCCGTCCATCGGCGGCGCGCTGATGACTCGCATCCGCGACGAACGCTTGCGCCGCTCACGCCTGACGTTGCGCGCTCTCGGCTGGTCGGTGGCGCTGTCGATTGCGCTCGATGCCGCCTTCGTCAGCGGCGTCACTTCGTATGCCGGCCGCGTCCTACGCGATACCGGCGGCACGATGGCCAACGTCGTTGCTTCGTACCGTGCGGGAGTCCGTTAGCGACCGAACCGGTGCGTGCATTCGCTAAGCCCGGTTGAAGCGACGAAGGGGAGGAAAGCATAGGCCGTCGCACATCCCGGAGGTGAACACGTTGAGAAGCATCGTCCCGCCGTTTGCAGTGCTCGCGCTCGCCGCCCTCATTTTTACCGGGTGCGGAAAACATAACGCCTCGAACGAAAACAATCCGAACGCGACGGCGTCGGGTCCCGTCAGCGACAGCGGCGATTCCGGTCTACGGCCGAAGCCGGGAGCGACCGTCGCGATGGGCGACCCGCAGCACGGCGGCGCCATCTTTTCGCAGAACTGCGCCAGCTGCCACGGTGCGCAGGGAGCTGGTGGCGGAATCGGGCCGCGTCTCAAGGGTGAAAAGAGCCGCAAGAACTACCAGCAAGCGATCACGTGGATAAAAAACCCGCAACCGCCGATGCCCAAACTCTATCCTTCTCCGCTGTCCGAAAGCGACGTCAATGACGTCGCCGCCTACGTCGAGACGCTATAGCCGAGACTTCGCGTAGTCTTTTCCTGTTCGGCCGGGACCTGCGGCTCGACGACCACGCCGCTCTGGCCGCCGCAGCGCGCCACGGGGAAATCGTGCCGGCACTCGTTCTCGATCCGGCGACGCTGGCACGCTTGCGTCGTAATCCGCGGCGGGCTGCGTACTTCTGTGCAGCGGTCGACTCGCTCGCGACCGACGTAGGACGGCGCGGTGCGCGCTTGGTGTGCCGACGCGGTCCTCTGCTTGCGAGCACGCTTCGCCTCGTGCGTCAAAGCCGGGCGTCACGAGTGGCCTGGACGATCGCGTATGACGCCGCGACACTCGCCGCTCAGCGCAAGCTGCAAACGGCACTTGAAGAGGCAGGCATCGCGGTTCTCGCCGTGCACGACGCACCCGCTGTGCCGCCCGAAGAGACCGCCGCGGCCCGCAGCGCGGATGAAGGGCGCGGCTATTCATCGCGCGCCGCGTATCTCGCTGCCTGGGCGCAGCAACCGCATGCACCCTTCACGGCGACGCTTCACTTTGCGCCGCTCATGCCGGAAAGCGACCGACTGCCGCAGACGGCAGATTTCGCCAGCGACATCGCGTCGCCCAATGTAGGCGAGCGTCAGGCGCGCCGTGAGTGCGCAGCGTATCTCGCGGCACCGGCGCTGCAATACGCAACGGCGCGCGACGTTCCCGCGGGGCCACCGACGGCGCGGCTGTCGGCGGCCTTGTCGTTCGGAACGATTGCGGCTCGAACGGTGCTTCACGCAATCGACGAACGCGCCCGCGACCGGTTTCTCCTAGTCGAAGAACGACTGTCGCTCGACGCGTTGCGCCGATCGCTCGGAGAGCGTGACTTCTTCTTGCAGTTGGCGTGGTTCTTCGAAGGATCGCCGGACGCGCCGCTGCAGGCGCGGATGCGGCGTTTTCCGTTTGCGCGCGAGCACCCGGCGCTAGCCGCGTGGCGCGACGGTCGCACCGGCTATCCGCTCGTCGATGCGGGAATGCGTCAACTGCGCGCGACCGGGTGGATGCATCCGCGCGCTCGCGCCGTCGCGGCATCCTTCCTATGCTTCGATCTCGCAGTGGATTGGCGCATTGGACGCGATGCCTGGGAGCGCGAGCTGGAAGAAGACGATGCGGCGGTGGCGACCGGAAACTGGCAGTGGATCGCCGGCGTCGGCGCCGATCTCGCGCAGTTTCCGCGCATTTATAATCCGCGCAAGCAGGCACGCACCTACGATCCCGCGGGCACGTACGCGCGCCGCTGGATTCCCGAATTGCGCGGTCTGCCGGTTCCGGGCTTAGCCGGTGCGCCGCGTCGCAGCGACCCGCAACTTGGGCTCCCGCTGTTCGACGCCGAGCCGTATCCGGAACCCGTGGTCAATCACGAACGCGCCGCGCGCGATTTCTTGCGTCGCTACGGCGAGTTCAGGAGCAGTGCAGCGAACGCGTCGCGCTAGCGTTACGCCGCGACTGCGTTCTCATCATGGCGGGCTTCGCGCTGGTCGAGCCAATCGCTGACGAGCGGCACCCTGACGTCCTCGGCGTTCCACACCCGAAAACCGTAAATGAACGTCGCCACGAGCCACACCGGAAAGAGCACGGCGAGCAGCGGGAAAGCCGACCATCCCAGCAGTGGAATCTGGGCGACCGCTCCCAGCGCAATCGACAGTCCGAACAAGCCAAAGTTCAGTCCCAGCGCCTGGAGGGCTTGGCGGCGCACGGCGCGCGAGCGGGTCGGGTCGAGCAGCGCCAGTGCGGCGAGCGGCCATAGCACGTAACCCAGTGCCAACAGGATGCGCGTCTCGCCCGAAACGGTCGCGAGCGCGCTCGTGGCGATGCGGGCGGGCACCGACGGCGGCGGAGGCGGCGCGTGCGGCGGCGGGTTCGAGGGCCCGACTCGGCCACGCAGACCGCGGCGCTGCCCGCCGGAGGCTTGCATGCGGCGTTCGAGGCGACACCCGGGGCAGACGCCCTGAGCGTCGCGGCACGTCGCGCAGATCGGGTTACGACAGTCGTGGCAAACGGCGACCGATGGAACGGCGTTGTGAAAGTAACAGTCCACGGCGAACACTCCGGCGAACGAGCAATCTGTCCGAACCTACCGACATCGGCTTCAAAGGTTTCGTCCGGCCGTCCGATTCAAGCGTCTCGAAGA
>JAABUQ010004164.1_pt1 | contig 25096 bp, 18 predicted proteins | sample 5560001 | NCBI WGS metagenome assembly JAABUQ01 (sample SAMN10711888, study PRJNA513371) | rock metagenome | isolation source: Antarctica rocks | place: Antarctica: Victoria Land, Finger Mt nord | collected 2015-12-18
TTCCTGCGCGAGGAGGTGCCCAGAAACTGGCACGTGTTCTGCGATGCCGTAACGGATAACTTCCGGATCATCTCACCGGAGGATTTTCGGATCCTGACGTGAACGGGGTATACATCGATTATAGCCCGCTATCCCAGTGGCAGGCGGACATGCGGGCCGACCAGGCGTGCAAGGAAGGGCTGGCGGAGGAGGCGGCGGCCTGGGTTGCCGGCATGAACGTGAGGTGGGGTGCGGCTGGGGTGAGCGGCTTCGGGGTGTGCTGCACGCTCATTCTCACGGCCGCGAGGGATGCGCTGGCGCGCGGCCTGGGCTGGCCCAAGGTGGTCCGCATCTGCCTCGACGCCATCAACATGGCCTGGCAGGAGGCTCTCCGTCCTTCGCCGCTCACGGCCAGGCTGGGCGAGGTGGAACAGATCACGGCGATGCTGGGCATATCCAGGGCTGCAGCGCGGCGCTACGTCGCTGCTGCAAGGGCAGAGCGGCAGTGATCAAGCAGGCAGGTCCTGTGCCCAGCCAGGCCCGCTTTGTCACAGGGTGAACCCCGCCTGGCTGCTTTCCAGCCAACCCGGCCAGGAACCGGGCACCGCCGAGACTGCCGGAGGCGGCTTGCCGGCCGGCTTCGGATGCAGCGTGCGCGACCACCGAACTTTGTCCACAAAGGCATTGGTATTGCTGCGTGCCCGGCGATGTGTGCGTTGAGTCATAAGCGGGTTCGCCGGCCCCTGTCTTTTCAGGAGCTTAGGTTTCGTACCATCGGCGGATCAGCGGCCTTATTTGCCCGTAAGCGAGCAATCCCGGAAGGCTCTTGCTCGTAAAGCTGCTTTTCCGGACTGGCGGGTTACCTGATGGCCTACCCATCCCACTCCCCGATCCAGCAACCAGGGCAAGAAGCGGGCGCGGTCAGGGCTGTAAACCACGTCTCCACAGCGAGAAACGAATTGTGCGAGGAGGTTCAACTTCCCCTGGTCCCAACCCCGTCGCTTCCGCTTCCATCATCCACCGGCCGGATGCGGTCAGGTCGGATCTTGCTCCAGGATGTGAAGCGCCTTCTTCGCGATGACCACGGCATCAGGTCTCTCGGGAGCCATCGAATGCAATGGCTGAACCTTTCCCGTTGCCGGTGAACGCGGGTGTGGCTCTCGGTATGGAAGACCCGTAGGAGCCGAGGAGGGTCGGGCGCGCCTGCGCGGCGCTCTCGGGACGAGGATCGGCCCGAGTGGCCCCAGGCCGTGGGTGAATGCCGGGCCGGTCAGCACGCCGAAGACTTTGCCGCCCTCCTCCATGCGCCCGATCGCTCTGGCGATGGCCGTGCTCCTCCATGTCGCTCCGTTCTCCGCTTTCACCCCCCGTGCGGCGAGTTCCCGCTGCATGCGGTACAGCGCAGCCCCGGACTTCTTCAGCGCGGACAGCAGCGGACCGACATCGGCTGCGCGCCCGAAAGCTGCGGCCTCTGCGCCTTGGAGGCCCTCTGGGCTCAAACGGCGCTGGACGAAGGCGATGACGTCCTCGATGTTGTAACGGGTTGCCTTGTAAGGCCACTTGGAGTCTGGGCGCGTTCTGGTCTCGGCGCGCCATCGCACCAGCCGGCCCCGGGCCAGCCGCTGGAACTCCGGCAACGTGAGCCGCCCTGCTGGCCCGAAGCGCCCCTGCAGCACGACGTTGACCCCTTCGCGCCTTGCGAACTCGCCAGCCAGACGATTGAGCGGGCTATGGGCGGAGCGGGTTCGCCGGAAGTCTTCGGCATCGACATGCAGATCGATCAGTCTTGGGGCATCGACCGCTGTGTAGACTGCCAGATGGCCGTCAAAGACGTCGAGCAGCATGTCTGTTTTCGTGTACCACCGCTTGAGCTTCCCGCACAATCCGCTGGACGTCAGCGGCGAAAGGCCGTCCAACCACTCGACCCGGCGTGCCGCGGAGCGCAGGCGAGCGAGGGCAGCCTCCACTGCCTCGGGCGCGTAGGCCGGAGTCCCCGAAATCCGGAGGCCATGCAGGGTCGGGTCGGCCGGAAGAAGCCGCGGGTGTTCCCACCCGCGGAGTGGCTTCTTTCCGGTCGTGCCTTCGACGGCGTGCCGCACGGCTTTGGACGACATGGAAAGCAGAGCCGCCCGGTGCAGGGCGATCGCGCGATCGCGCACAAGGCGGGCGAGGTCGCTCCTTTCTCGAACCCGGGTCCGGTCGTCCAGGCGCGCGAAGACTCGACGCACGACGCGGCGCAAGAGCGGCGTGCTTTGCGTCCCGTTAAAATCCCGCGCCAGGACCTCAGAGTTGAAAAGCTTGTGCATGCGCTTAGCCGTGGCATCGTTGGACAGGAAGCGCTGCGGTCGGCGGTATCTTCCGCCGTGGCGTTCGCTCAAGTATCGGTCGAAGGCTTGGCTCAGCAGCCGGAGCCGCAGCCCGTCCGCGCCGCGAATGGGATGGACCAGCATCCGGCCGATCGGGGTCGCGAAAGCGCCTGCCAACTTGGACGCATCGGCCGCGGCGTTCCGCCCCTCGACTTGCCCAAGCAGGGATGTGTAGGCGTCAGGCCAGCCATGGACAATGCTGGCCGCTGCCTCCAATCGCGCCAAGGTCACGCCGAGAGCCGGCGCAACCTCGGAGGTGCCGTTCCTGTTCGGACGTTTCCCGTGCAGCACCAGCGCGTCCTCGTGGACCGAGGTGGCCGCCGCGATGCCAAGCGTGTGCAGCAGGGCCATGTAGTCATGGGCGCACAGGGCGTCGAAGGGCGCGGGCAGGTCATTCTCGCACGAGTAGCCGGATGCCGCCCCCACTCGGGCCGCGAGGTTGCGGGCCACGTCCACGGCCGACGCGGGCGCGGCTGCCGAGCTGAGGTCGCCGGCAGCGACGCCGCAGGTGCACTCCCAAATGCGCCCGTGGCCGCGGGGCAGCAGGGGCCTGCCGCACACGCATGCCGTCGCGAGCAAGGTGCGGTGGCGCGGGCAGGCGGCGACGCACCAGAACAGCCAGAAGTCACGCAAGATCCCGGTCTCGCGCAGGCAGGCGGGGCAGAGCCGGGCGTTCCTGGGGTGAGCGAACCCCCGCACCGTCCGTGTGCCGGCCACGACCATGGTGGACCCCAGGCACATTCGCTCGGCCGTGCTCCAGCGCATCGCATCCACTTCCGTCTCCAGCAGGCCGGCCGCCTCGGCTAGGCGCCTCCAGATGCGGCCGACGCTCTCCGGCCCGAACGACGAGCTTAGGCCGAGCGCCCGGGAGAACACCCAGGCGCCGCGGTGTCCGTTCGCTTCGGCGAGCCGGCGCAGGAACCCGCGGACGTTCTCCCCCGCCTCGGGTCGGAGCACGATCGCAAGCTCCGGGGCGACCGGAAGGACGGCCACCTTACGCGTCACGCGCCGGCGCCGGCCCAAAGGGGTTGTCCGCCGCGGGGTCGGCGGCCTCAATCTGCTCATAGGCGTAGGCAAGATCGCCTTGGCCGACATTGGCCGAACCGCGGGCAAGTGCTTGCAGGGCCGCCTGCTTGACCAGCCGCATGAGGGGGCGCAGGCAGCCGCCGGTGGCGTGGAACAGGGCTTCGGCGGTTTCCTTGTCGGCCAGCCCGGCCACGCCGTCGAAGGGCAGCTTCGTGTCCACCAGGGCCAGGAACTCGCGGAAGGCGCTCCGCCCCTGCTGCGAACTCCAATCGAAGTGGTCGAGCGTGTGGCGGTACGGCGTGATCCCGGCGAACTGAGGGTGGCCCTGGACGACGCGCGCCGCAGTGGGCATGCCAGCCATCACGAAGGGCACGTTGGTCGCCTTGGCCACCTGCTTGAACCAGTCCGCAACCTTGTTGACGGTCACTTCGCCCGTCTCGACGATGTGCTGGAATTCATCCAGGAGCACGGCCTCGACCTGCTGGGCATCGATCTGATGGCGCACGCGATGGGTCAGGTCGGCAAGGCCGCCTGCGCCGCGGCTCGGGTCCTCAAGCTCCCGCAGGAGGGCCTTGGCCGCCCCGAGTATCGTCACCTTGCTCTGCAGCTCGTGGTAGATCACCGGCTGCACGAGACACCCCGCCTCGCGCCGGGGCGGGTTCTGGCCGGCGTAGTGGCGCAGAAACGACGACTTGCCCACCCCGGTTTCGCCGGTGATCAGGATGCACGTCGGCTCGGAGAGCGCGTCGCGCTCCGCCCGCACCTTGTCGATCAGCGCCGCCAGCGCCGTCGTCGGCGCGCGCCGGACCAGCAGGTCCTGCAGCGCCCGTCGGCGTGCAGCCATGTCCACGCCCGTCCAGGAGTCGGCCCCGGCCACCTCCTGAGCCGCGGGACGGCGACCGCCGTCAGCGCGCGATGCCGAGCCTTGCATAGATGTCCCCCTCCTCGTCTTCGACGGCCCCGGTCCTGGGCGAGATCTGCGACAGGCGCTTGCCTCCGAACGGCGCCGCCCCCGCCAACCCAGGCTCCGGCGCGGTTTGGGTGTCGCGCTTCACCGGGGCCGCGGCGCGACGTGCGATCGCGGTGCGCCGCGCCGCGTCGGCGCTGCCGTCGGGGCTGGTTGCCTCGCCCGCGCCAGCCAGGGCGTGTCGGCCGACCCCGTCGTGGCGCGCGGCCTGGGTGCGCGACTTCAGCTTGCGCCCGTGCCAGGCGGCCTCGAACAGCGCGGCGATGTCGGCCTTGGCCCGGGCGATGCCGGCGAAGTCAGCCGCGCCGTTCGTGCGACGGTTCTCGAAGCCCACGATCAGGCGGTGCTGCCAAATTGACAGGCCCCTGGTGTAGTCCCGGTCGAGGGCGGGCACGTCGAAGTAGCGGTCGGCCACGGGGTCATGCACGCGGACCACCCCAAGGTCGCCCGCGTCGTAGCGGAAGCGCACCCGCCGGTCCGGCGCGCGCTGCCGGAACGCCGGGTTCGCAAGCAGCGCCACGAGGTCGTCCGAGCCGTAGCGGATATGCTCGAAGACGATGCCCTTGTTCGACAGCGTCGCCACCCGTGACCGCCCGAGCGTGGCGTCGATCTGCGCGATGGACTCCACCGGCTCCACAGGGCACCGCTGAACCATCTCCGCCCAGCGTCGCGCCGGCACATCGCCGATGCCGCGATGGGGACCGCAGGCATAGATGTCCAGCAGCCAGCGGTGCAGGACATGGAGCAGTTCGTCGTGGGTGATGACGGCGTTCCTGGCCGCGTCGTAATCGTCACGCTGCAGCACGTTGCCGAAGGTCGTGCCGCGCTGCTCGTGCAGCAGCCGCCGGTTGAGCTTGCCGAGCATGTTCTCGACGGCGCCCTTGTATTGCGGGCGCTTGCGGGGGGCGAAGGTCACGTCGAACCCGATCTCGGCCCCGAGTTCGTCGAGGTCGGTGGAGAGGTTCTCCATGGCGCGGTCCAGGATCAGCTTGCGCGGGATGCCGCACACTGGCCAGCGGTGCTTGATTGCCCACTCGCCCGCTTCGATCTTGCGGTCGAGGTAGAGCTTGGGAAGCATGGTGTTGCGCAGGAGCTGCAGCACGGTGTGCACGCTCGGCGGGTCGAAGCCGAGGTGGATGCCGGCCGGCATGCGCGTGCAGCGATCCAGGGCGAGCCCGACCGTTGCCCGCCCGATCGGCAGGGCCGTGCGGGCGCAGACCACGAACAGGTCTGTCATGGTGTGGTCGATCTCGACCTCGTCAAACGGCGCCTGCGCCTTCGGGGCTGCCCGCACCAGCGCGAACTTGCGGTCGGCAGAGGCCTTGCCGTGGCGCGTCTCGTGCACCTCGCGCGGGGAGCGGGCGAGCGCCGCGCGGCGCACGGCGTGGTAGCCCGGGATTTCGAGCTTGGCGGCACGCCCCTCGTTCAGCCTGTCCACGGCTGCGTGCACGAACCCGTGCAGCGCTACCATGCTGATCGGCGGGCGGCGCAGGTAGCGCCGGTCGATCTCCGTCTCGATCACCTCGGCCACCTCCGCGGCAAGGCGCGGCGTGCGGTTGCCCTTGCCGGCGTGGTCGGTGAGCAGCCGCGCCGCAGTGGGGCGGTCCCCTGCCCTGGCCAGCCATTCGCGCAAGGCCCGCGCCGCGGGTGGATCGGCGTCGCCGAGGCGGGCCGCGGTGGTTGCGGCGGAGTGCCCGAGGTCTGCGTCGCCGACCTTTCCCGTGAGGCCGTCGGCGTGCGCGCCTTGCACGTAGGCGAGGCGCCGGCGGGCCTCCTCCTTGTCCCGTGCCGGCCGGGCCGTGAAGTCTGCAACGTGCCGTGCGAGGACTTCGGCGCGCCCGTCCGCGCGATGCCCGCCCCGCACGAGTTCGGCCTCGCCCCCAGCAACGGCTTCGGCAAGCCCGGCGTCGGTCAGCACGAGGCGCGCGCCGTCACGGTCGCAGCGGAAATCCAGCTCGTTCCCGCGTCGTCCCTCGAACTGGTACTCCTGCCCGCAGTGGCGGAGGCGGTCGGAAAGCACGATGTCGAGCCAGGTCACGGCAGGCGCCACGGCGCGGTCGGGAACGGAAGGATGGGCACCGAGTCCGGGCACGTTTCGGGCACCCAGACCAAAGCCTCAGCCGTGACAGGACGCTCCAAGTCCATTCGCAGGCGACCGCGGGCGACGAGCGCCAGGACGTCCTCGGGCGCTCCCCCCTGGCGTTCCGCCGCTCGGGTGAGAGCGGCCACCGAGAGCGGTCCGGCGTCCTGCGCCTCCGCGGCGAGACGGAACGCCAGCGCGTCGGGCACGCGCCGGTGCAAGCGCCGCAGCACGTCCTGCATGTTGGCGTAGACGGGCAGCGCCCTGAGCGAGTTCTCGAGTGCGAAGCCGTAGATGGCGCCCCGCAGCTCGATGTGGCGTGCGGAGGCGATGGCCAGGGCATGGACCTCATCGGTGGCCGCGTCAGCATCGGGCCTGACTTCGTGAACCTCGACGCGCCCGCGTCGCACCGCGACGCCGTTCGGGATGTAGGACCGATGCCGGCCGCCGACGCTCACCTCGATCGCGAGGCCTTGCGCGTAGAAGGCGCTCACCCCGGGGTCGAGTTCTGCGCGCTGCAGCCAGGCCAGCTCGGCCGAGGACTCCCATGGCAGGCAGCGGCCCATCTTGTGGCTGGCAAAGCGCCCCGTCGGCCGCGCACGGCCTCTGGTGTTGATCCGCCGCAGGGGCGTCGCACTCACGTCGAGGTCGCAGCCAGGGAATGCAGGCACATCCAGCCTCCACGGGCCGAGCCAGGGTCAGAAACCTGGCCGCAACCAGAAGAGCCATGCCCTGTTTACGCTGCCGCTGGTAGGCTCGGAAACTACCCACGTCCCGTGGCCGCCAACGCCGTGGGTAGGCAGCCTTACTTAGGGCCTGCAAGGAGATGACAGGATTGGTCTGATTGCCGGGCCTCCTGTTGGGGCAGTGATGGTGTGGCGTGCTGGGATGACAGACCTCGCTCCGATCCGTGCCCGATGTGCGTCCTTGCCGCCGCATCTGAACGAGCGGGAGCGTCGGCTGCTGGCGGCGTCGGAGGCGCAGGCGGCGGGTCTGTGTTATCGTTGTCCTCCTCGGTGCCGCCTCGTGTCGTGCGGCTAGCTGGTATGCTGGTCAGTCAGCAAGCCCGTTGGCCCCATGTCATTGCGAGCCGCCTTTGCGGCCCGGCAATCCAGGGGCCGATAGGACCGCACTTGCCGCCCCTTGGATTGCCGCGGCGCTGCGCGCCTTGCAGTGATGAGAAACGGCTCCGGACGGCAAATCAGTCGATCGCATTTCGCCACTTGCTCGGAAAGGCGCCAGAGTCGCGGAAGCTTGCGATGAACTTGAAGCGGTCGCGTTGCGGGGTGCTGATAGCGCGGATCACCGTGCCCAGTTCCAGCACCTCGCCCTTACTGCCGTAGGCGGGCCATTGCGGCAGGCCAGGTCCGTTTGGATCGCCCTTCGCCGCGAAGTTCACCCAGTAGTCCATCATCGCCGCCGAAAGTTGCCGGTCGGTGTCGGACGGCGGAGCCTTCCCGCCCACTATGAACTGCGGGGTCAGGGTGCCGAACACGAACGGAACCTCCACAAGGTGCGAAGCGATCGGGACGTAGGGCGATGTGTAGATGAAGTTGTAGCCATAGACCGGAACGCCGCCGAGGCGCTGTTGCAACCTAAGCCACGTCCAGACCTGCTCGCCAATGACGATGTCGGCTGTGAGTTCGTCGGCTGCAACCTTCGCCTCGGCGTCCGTGCCAGCAGGGTACAGCTTGAGGAATTCAGCCATCCGCTCCTTGCCGAACATCTGTTCTGCCGCGGCGCGGAACTGCTGTGCGGTCGCGTGGGGCAGGTCGAAGGCACGAAAGGGGAAGTCCTCCGCGGCGTTCCAGCCAGCCAAGAGCGGGATGCGCATCTGCTCTCCGCGCTCGAACCGCGTTGCAGGCACTTCGGGCACCACGTAGCGGTCGACGTTCGGGGAGAACGCCGTCACTATCGGGTTCATGGTAAAGTTCCACATTGCGGCGGCGTTCAACGTCTCCGCCGGCACGGCCCGCAAGGCGGCGATGGACGGAGCACCCACGCGTTGAGCGAACGCCACGCCACGCTGATGTGCCTCGTCGTAGCTTTCCAGTGCACCGTTCCTGCCGTCCCAGAAGGCGCCGCTTTCGCCAATCGCCTTGTGGAACAAACCCTTCGCCGGCGGCGAAGCCATCAGAATGCCGATGGCGTGGGCGCCTGCCGACTCGCCGAAGATGGTGACATTGCCGGGGTCGCCGCCGAAGCGCGCGATGTTGGCCTGCACCCAGCGCAGGGCGGCAACCTGGTCCTGCAGTCCGTAGTCGCCGGAGGGGCCGTCGGCATCGAGCTCAGGATGCGCCAGGAAGCCGAGCACGCCCACCCGGTAGTTCAGGCTGACGACCACGGCACCTTTCCGCGCAAGCTGCGTGCCATCGCTGACCCGGCTTGACGATGACCCGAACTGGAAACCGCCACCATGGATCCAGACCATCACCGGGCGCTTCTCATCGGCCTGCTGCGCCGCGGTCCAGACGCTCAGGCTGAGGCAGTCCTCGCTGCGGGGCGGCCCCGGCTCGGGGTCGTGCTCAAGCGCCGACAAACAGCGGCTGCCGAACTGCGTGTGATCCTGCACCCCGTCCCACGCCCGCACGGGCTGCGGCGCCCGCCAGCGCAGGTCGCCGACCGGCGGGGCGGCATAGGGGATGCCCTTGTAGGCAAGCACGCCACCCACGTCGCGTGCAGCGCCGCGCACCACCCCTGGAGTGATGCGAACCTCCGGCCCGAGGGCGGACGGCTGCGCCTGCGCGCCATGTGCCGCAATGCCTGCCAGCACCATCATAGCGGCACCCCAAGTCTTGTGAAGAAAAACCATGCCCCCCTGACCTCCCATCATACGTTCCCTCCTTTGCTCGCTCGGCGGACAAACGATCCGGCGCACCGGCCGCCTATTCCGCCGTCCAGCCGCCATCCACCATCAGGGCTGAGCCGGTCATCATCGCGGACGCATCGCAGGCAAGGAACAGAATGGCCCCCATCAGGTCTTCGACTTGGCCGACGCGTCCGAGCTTGATCTTCGATCCAACATCCCGGGCGAAGGCGGCTTCCTGGAAGAAAGGCCGCGTCATCGGGGTTTCGACGAAAGTCGGGCACAGGGTGTTCACCCGGATACCGTGCGTGCCGAGTTCGATGGCCATGGCCTTGGTCAGTCCCTCCAGCGCATGCTTGGAGGCGCAATAGACCGTCCGGTTGGCGCCGCCGACATGGCCCATCTGCGACGACATGTTGATGATCGACCCCGGACGCCCCGCGGCGATCAGCCGGCGCGCTACGGCCTGCGCCATGAAGAACGCCGCACGGACGTTCAGCGACATGATCGTGTCCAGGTCTTCCTCCGACACGTCCACGAACGGCCTCGGACGGTTGGTGCCAGCGTTGTTCACGAGGATGTCGAACGGGTCGGCAGCCGCCACCGCCGCCACGGCCGCGCCGACCTGCGTCACATCCAGCACCAGCGGCTCGGCACGCCCCCCGGCGGACGCAATGCCCTCCGCGGCTGCTGCGACCTCCGCACCGCTGCGCGCCACCAGCGTCACGTGGGCGCCGGCCTCGGCCAGTGCCGCCGCCGCCGCGAGGCCGATGCCCCTGCCAGCCCCGGTGACAAGCGCCCGGCGTCCGTCGAGACGGAACGCCGGCGTCCTGGGAAGGGGGACCTGCACCGCTACTCCGCAGCCGCGGCATAGGGCACGTTACGGCCGCCATACCGCCTGACGCGGACGTTGGCCTGCTCGGCATGGCCCACGAAGCCCTCCAGCATGCACAGCCGCGAGCAGTACTCGCCGATGGTGACGGAGGCCGCGTCCGTCGTGATCCGCTGGTAGGTGACGGTCTTAAGGAACTTGCCCACCCAAAGCCCGCCCGTGTAGCGCGCCGCCTTCTTGGTCGGCAGGGTGTGGTTGGTGCCGATCACCTTGTCCCCGTAAGCGACGTTCGTGCGCGGCCCCAGGAACAGCGCGCCGTAGTTGGTCATGTTGTGGAGGAAGTAGTCGGGGTCGCGCGTCATGACCTGGACGTGTTCGGACGCGATCTTGTCGGCCTCGCGGACCATCTCGTCTTCCGTGTCGCATACGAGGACGGAGCCGTACTCCTCCCAGGCAGCCCGGGCGACGGCCGCAGTCGGAAGTATCTTCAGCAAGCGCTCGATTTCCGCGATCGTCGCGTGGGCGAGCTTCTCCGAGTTGGTCAGGAGCACCGCCGGCGAGTTCGGCCCGTGTTCCGCCTGGCCCAGCAGATCGGTCGCGCACAGTTCCGCGTCCACGGTGTCGTCGGCGATGACCAGCGTCTCGGTCGGCCCGGCGAACAGGTCGATGCCGACACGCCCGAACAACTGCCGCTTTGCCTCGGCAACATAGGCGTTGCCGGGACCGACGAGCATGTCAACGGGATCCAGCCCCTCCATCCCGAGCGCCATGGCGCCCACGGCCTGGATGCCGCCCAGGCAGTAGATTTCATCCGCGCCGGCCATGTGCTGGGCCGCGACGACTGCGGGCGCCGGCTTCCCCGCGAAGGGCGGCGCGCAGGTCACGATCCGCTTCACGCCCGCCACCCGCGCCGTCACGACCGACATGTGCGCCGACGCGAGCAGGGGATACTTGCCGCCCGGCACGTAGCAGCCCACCGCCTCTATCGGCACGTTCTTGTGCCCCAGCACGACGCCGGGCAGCGTTTCCACCTCGATGTCGCGCAGGGCCGCGCGCTGGTGCTTGGCGAAGTTGCGCACCTGGGCCTGCGCGAAACGGATGTCGTCGAGGTCGCGAGGCGTGAGCTGCGCCACGCACGCCTCGATCTCGTCCTTCGACAGCCTGTAATCGGTGCGGTCCCAGCCATCGAACTTGACCGACATCTCCCGCACTGCCGCGATGCCGCGAACGGCGATGTCGGCGAGCAGGTGCTCGACCGTGCTGCGGACCTTCGCGTCATCGGCAGCAACGGCTTCGGCCGCACGGCTCGCCTTCAACACCTTCACCACGAAACCTTCCTCCTCTGTTCTAGCTGCCGCCTGCGCGGACGCAGGGCGGCGCTGACGGTTGTCATGCAGTCGGGACAAGGCGCTGGCGCTGCTCGCCCAGGCCTCGCACGCCGGCCTGCAACACCTGGCCCGCATGCAGGAACACCGGGTCGGGCTTCATGCCCAGGCCGACGCCCGGCGGGGTGCCGGTCGCGATAATGTCGCCAGGATGCAACGTCATGAAGTGGCTGACGTAGCTGACCAGCTCGCGCACGCCGAAGATCATCGTGGCCGTGGTGCCATCCTGCATTCGCCTCCCGTCAACATCGCACCAAAGGCCGAGGGCCTGCGGGTCTGGAACCTCGTCCGCGGTCACCAGCCAGGGGCCGACGGGGCCAAATGTGTCGCAGCCCTTGCCCTTGTCCCACGTGCCGCCACGCTCGGCCTGGAACTCCCGTTCACTGATGTCATTGATCACGCAGTATCCCGCAACGTGCTCCATTGCGGCATCCTCGGAGACATAGCTGGCCTTCGCCCCGACGATGATGCCGAGCTCGATCTCCCAGTCGGTCTTCTTGGACCCGCGCGGGATCGTCACGTCGTCGTTGGGTCCGCAGATCGAGCCGAGCGACTTCAGGAACACGATGGGTTCCTTCGGCAGCTCCATACCGGCCTCCTTCGCGTGGTCGGCGTAATTGAGGCCGATGCAGACAAAATTCACGGGCCGCGCCACGCAGGGGCCGATCCTGGGCTTGCCCTCGATGGCTGGCAAACTGGCCGGGTCGAGGGCGCGCAGCTTGGCCAGCGACGCCGGCTGCAAGGCTGCCCCATCGATATCCGGCACATGGCCCGACAGGTCGCGGAGGATCCCGTCTGCGAGGAGGGCAGGCTTCTCGGCGCCGGGCGGCCCGACACGCAGCAACTTCATCAACATTCTCCTCGACAGGGATCGTGTGGGCAAACGCCCCGCTGGCCACGGGTAACCTTTGTCAGACTGCCTCCAGCGTGCCCACCGGCTGGCCAGTTCCGGCACGCATGCTCTGCGCGCCCCGGACGACATCCAGCAGGACTCGCAGATCCACCGGCGCCTGGGTGGCGCGCCAGGCGACGTGCTGGTCGGGGCGGATCAGGGCGAGCGGGGCCTGGTAGCGGGAGCGGAGACGCGCGTCGTCGGGCCGGACCACCTTCAAGGACATGCCGACCGCGGCGGCGGCCCGCTCGAACTCGGCGACCGTGCTGTCGTGCCCGTCTTCCATGACCAGCAGGTTGAAGCCGTTCTGGAAGTGGTCGTAAAGCGACGAGCCGTCCGCCAGCCAGAGATGCGGCGCCACGCAGCCGGGATGGGCCGAGGGCTCGTAGGCCATGCTGCTCTGCGGCGGCGTGGCCGACCCGTCCTGCATCACGATCGACGACTTGCTGTAGTTGTAACCCTTCACGACGCCCAGCGACCGGATCTCGCGCGACTTCTGGGCGAGGATGGTCTCGCTCACCTCCCGCCGTGTCGCATCACCGAGGAGACCGTCTTCCTCCAGGTCAGGGCGGGCGAGCTGGTTGCCGACCGTCGCGTAGTTCGCGACGGCCTCGCTGATGGCCCATTCATGAACCGGGCGGCGCTCTTCCTCGTAGGTGTCCAGCAGCGCGTCACCACCCCAGCCTTCCAGCACGGCCGCGAGCTTCCAGCCGAGGTCCACGGCGTCGCCCACGCCCATGTTCATTCCGAAGCCGCCGAATGGCGGGTGGATGTGGCACGAATCGCCTGCCAGGAAGATGTTGCCCCGGCGGTAGCGCTCCGCGACGAGCCGCCGCGCCACCCAGGGGTCCGCGCTCACGATCTCAACGTCGATGTCCAGCCCGGTCGAGAGCCGGATCAGCCCGGCCGCATCGACCTTCGCAGGGTCGGCGTCGGCACCCACCTTGGTCGCTATGAAATACCACAGCCCGTCGTCACTCATCGGGCCGAGCAGCGCCGGAACGTCAGGATTGACCATCCAGTACATGATGGCTGGGCCTAGCTGGTGCATCGCCTCCAGCTTGCGCGAGCGGAACACGAAGTTGAGGTTCGAGGAAGAGCCGCCGTCGCCGACCAGGCGCGCGTCGATCAGCTTGCGCACCGTGCTGCGGGCACCATCGGCGCCCACGAGGTAGCGGCTCCGTATCCCATGCCGCTCCCCTGTGACCGAGCTCAGAAGGATTGCATCGATGCCGGCGCCGTCGTCCGTGCAGGTTTCCAGCGCGGTGCTGAAGTTGACCTCGACGGATGGAAGCGACACGGCATGCGCTCGCAGCACCTCCTCAAGCACGTATTGCGGGACCCATTGCGCCCCTTCGGCATAGAGGTTGTTGCGCTCGGTCTCCATGCTGAACGACTTCTCGAACCGGGCGAGCAGGTGGCCGTTCATGCGCGTGGCGAACACCACATTGGCTGGGTAGTCGTAGCGGATGGGAGACACCCGGCGCAGTTCGTCAGCGATGCCCCAGCGCCGCAGGTGCTCACGGGTCCGCACGTTCGTGCATTTCGCCCTTGGGCTGTAGCCGACGCGGTCATTCCGCTCGACGACCTGGCACGAGATGCCCCGCATGCCAAGCTCGATGCCTAGCGCCAGTCCGACTGGCCCTGCACCGACAACGAGAACATCAACAGCTTCACGCATCATCGCCATACCTTTCTGCCCGCGACGCAGCGCGGCTTTCTGGTTGAAGTGGATCAGCAGCGGCGCGGCACCCGCCCGGACGCACGTAACGTTCGCCTTGTAGGCCGCACCGGTTCAGACCGCGCGCAAGTGCCGGACGGGCCGGCCCGGCGCCGCCGCCTCCACCGCGGCGGCTATGGCTCGTGCGTCGATGCGAGCCGCCCGGTACAGGTCGGGGATCGTCCCGGTCTGGCCGAAGCGGGTCACGCCAAGCGCGCGCGTGCGGTGGCCATGGACCGAGCCGAGCCAGCCCAGCGTCGCCGGGTGCCCGTCGATCACCGTGACCAGGCTGCAATGGCGCGGGAGGCCCGACAGCAGGCGCTCGACATGGCTTGCCGCGCCCATGTCCCCGTCCTCCCGGGTGCGCTGGGCCGCAGTCCAGCCGCTGTGCAGCAGGTCGGCCGAGGTGACCGCCAGCAGGCCCACGTCGCGGCGGTCTTCCGCGATCAGGCCCACCGCCTCCACCGCCTCGGGCGCCACTGTCCCGGTGTAGGCCACCACCACTTCCGCATTCGGGCCGGGGCGCCTGACCCAGTAGGCGCCGGACGTGATGTCGGCGGCATCCTCCGCCGAGAGCTGCCGCTGCGGCTGCGCGGCGGACCGGGTGGACAGCCGGAGATAGACCGAGCCGCCCGGTGCCTGCTTGTCGTCCGCCGGGCGCTGGATGTGCTGGAACGCCCAGCGCAGCATGACCGCAAGCTCGTCCACGTAGGCCGGCTCGAAGCTGGTCAGGCCGTCCTGCGCCATGCCGATCAAGGGTGTCGCAATGGACTGGTGGGCGCCGCCCTCGCCGGCCAGGCTGATGCCGGAGGGTGTCGCGACCAGGATGAAGCGGGCGTCCTGGTAACAGGCGTAGTTCAGCGCATCGAGCCCGCGCTCGATGAACGGATCATAAAGCGTGCCAACCGGCAGCAGGCGCTCGCCATGGATCGAGTGCGACAGGCCGAGTGCCGACAGCATGGTGAACAGGTTCATCTCGGCGATGCCGAGTTCCATGTGCTGGCCCTGAGGCGAGAAGCGCCAGTGGAAGGTGGACGGGATGCGCTCGGCCTTGAAGGTGTCGGCCAGTTCCTCACGCGCGAACAGGCCGCGTCGGTTCACCCAGCCGCCCAGGTTGGTGGACACGGTCACGTCTGGCGAGGTGGTGACGATGCGCGCGGCCAGCTCCGTGTCGCCCTTGGCCAGGTCGTGCATCAGCAGCCCGAAGCCGTGCTGGGTGGACATCTCGCGCGCCTGCGGCACCGGCAGCGCATCCGGCACAGGGATGGCGGGCGCCTCGAAGCGGCGTGGCCCCTGCGCGTTGAAAGGGACAGCGTCGAGGAACGCCTGCAGCTCGGCCTCCGGTGTGCGAAGGCCCTCGAATCTTTCCCACTCATGCCCGGGGCGCACGGCCATGGCGGCGCGCAGCGTTTCCACCTGTCCGGGGTTCATCAGGCCGGCATGGTTGTCCTTGTGCCCGGCCAGCGGCAGGCCGAAGCCCTTGACCGTGTAGCAGATGAAGCACACTGGGCGGTCATGCTCCCGCGCCGCCTCGAACGCTTCCAGCAGGCTGGGCAGGTCGTGGCCGCCGAGGTTGCCCATCAGTTCTGCAAGCTGCCCGTCGGTGCGGCGTTCAATCAGCGCCGAGACGTCGCCCTGGTCGCCCAGCTCATCGGTCAGGCGCTTGCGCCAGGCCGCGCCGCCGCTGAAGGTGAGCGCCGAGTAGAGCTGGTTCGGGCACGCCTCGATCCAGGCGCGCAGCCGCTCGCCGCCGGTCTCCCGGAAGGCGGCCTCCTGCAAGCGGCCGTGACGCAGCACGACCACGTCCCATCCGAAATTGCGGAACATCGACTCGAACTTGGCCCACAGGCCCTCGCGCACCACGGCGTCGAGGCTCTGGCGGTTGTAGTCCACCACCCACCAGGTGTTGCGCAGGCCATGCTTCCAGCCTTCCAGCAAGGCTTCGAAGATGTTGCCCTCGTCCATCTCGGCGTCGCCGATCAGGGCCACCATCTTGCCCTCCGGCCGCGCCGTGCCCCAGCCCTTCAAGCGCACGTAGTCCTGCACGAGGGATGAGAACAGCGTCTGCGCCACCCCCAGGCCCACGGACCCGGTCGAGAAGTCCACGTCGTCCGTGTCCTTGGTGCGGGACGGGTAGGATTGCGCACCGCCGAAGCCGCGGAAGCGCTGCAGCTTGTCCAGTGACTGGTTGCCGAGCAGGTATTGGATGGCGTGGAACACGGGGCTGGCGTGCGGCTTCACGGCGACCCGGTCCTCCGGACGCAATGCGTATAGGTAGAGCGCGCTCATGACCGTGGCGATGGAGGCGCTGGACGCCTGGTGGCCACCGACCTTCAGCCCGTCCCCGGTGTCACGCAGGTGGTTCGCGTTGTGTATGGTCCAGGTAGCCAACCATAGGACCTTGCGCTCTAAATCCGCCAGGACGCCTAGGTCCGGATTGCTCAGCTCACGCATGACATTGTCCCAATGGTGCTCGTCGGTTCGGTCTAGGCCGGGGTAGGCTTCAGCCGCCGAACAGAACCGATAAACGGCGTTCGGCGAAGCGCCAGGCGCCGTCGGAGCCCCGGCGGTAGGTGTCGTCGTACTCCGCCACCAGGAGTGGTGCCGGGTCGGCCTTCCCCGGCCCGTCGTGGCGGTAGAGCGTCAGCACCACCGTACCCCGGCATTCCATCTCCGACACCGGCACGAGCCGCAGGTTGGTCTGCACATGTCGGGACCGCCGCTCAGTCATCGCCTCACGCTCCGCCGCCCAGGCCTGGATCGCGGCCTGCCCAACCCGGTCCGGCCCGATGCCGAGCAAGCGCCCATCGTCGGCGAACAGAGCCGCAACGCGCCCGGCCTGGCCGTGGTCGATCAGCCAGGCGTGTTCGGCCACCAAATTCTCGATGGCCTGGCGCGTGCCGGGATCGACGGATGCGACGCCGGTGGGCTGGGTCATGGGCTGGCGCCTTCGGCTTGGGCCGCGACAGGCTTCAGGAAATCTGGGTGGTCGGCGTGGGAAGACCCATCTCCGGGATGTTCTCGGGCAAGTACTTGCCCGCCCTGATGGCCGGCTGGAGTTCCGAGAATACCATGCCGGACGCGAAGGCTTGCGACACCTTTGCCGGGTCGAAGAATGTGCCGATCGGATTGGACTGGAAATCCTTGGACGTGCGCATGAATTCGGATGAGCGCGCCCAGTTGTCGAAATTGTCGCTTTGCAGCTCGACGAAGTTGCCTTCCGGGTCTTTGTAGTAGAGCGAGATGGTCAGGCCATGGTCCAGGCAGAACGCCGGCAAAACGCCTTCTTCCCGCAGCCGCTCGAAGGACGACATCAGGTCACCGAAGCTCGCATACTCGAACGCGCTGTGGTGCATGCCGTTGTGGTGCGACTTGTCGGGATCGTCGGCCAGCCCCGGCGCCGACAAGAATGCGACGCGGTGGTTGGCCTCGTCGTTGGTGGTCCAGGCATTGTTGGCGTCCTGGAAGTTCACCTTCGCGCCAATGACCTTCACATACCAGTCCACCATGGCCTGCAGGTGGCTGGTCTTGATCGTGACGTGATGAAAGATCGGCCTGATGACCTCAGACATGTTCCGCCCCTGTGTGCGTGACCCAGCTTTTTCCATGCTGGTCTGCGACGTATAAGTCCAGCAGGTGATGCCGGTCTAGATGCATTGTTTTGACCAACGATGCCGGCCCTGCATCACTGCCGCTCGCCGGGCAACGTGGCGGATGGCGCCTTGTGCCTGCAGCCGGACGGCATGGGAGCCGGCAGGACGCGGCCGCGCCGCAGCAGGTCGAGAAAGTGGGTCGCCGCCGGCGTCAGCACAGCATCGGAGCGCCGGATGATCACCATCGGCAGCGCCGCAAGCTCCTCCTTGACCATGATTGTGGCGAGGGTGTGCTGGACGACGGACGCTCCGGTCCATTGCGCCGGCGCCATGGCAAGCAGGTCGGTGCTCAACAGGCACGTCATCGTGGTCAGCGCGGATTGGGTGCGCAAGGAGACCTTCGGCACCGGCAGCCCATGCCGGATGAAGACCGCCCCTACCTCGTCCTGGTCTGCCCTGGTGATCGACGTCGAAGCCCAGCTTGCGCCGGTCAGCTCCGCCAGCGAGCGAGCGTGGGCCAAGGGATGGCCGATGCGGCACAGCACAGTCCGCCGGTTCGGGCTCACGAGCTCGCGCGTCAGCTCCGGTGCGACCTTCTGCCCGGGATCGACGCCCATGTAGAAATCGACGGTCCCGTTCCGCAGCCCGGCTTCAAGGGTGGGATAGAAGCCTTCGATGATGTGCAGCTTGGTATCTGGGTAGCGCCGGATGAAGGGAGCAAGCGCCCCCGGGAGCAGAGCGAGGTGGGTGGCGATCGACAAGCCTGCCGTGACCGTTCCGACGCTGCCGCCGCCAAGCTGGCCGAGTTCGTCGCGGGCGCGCTGCACATCGCCCAGGATCACCCGTGCGCGTTCGATGAAAACCTGGCCGAGCGAGGTCGCGACCACACCGCGCGCCCGGCGCTCGAACAAGGCAATGCCGAGCTCGCGCTCCAGTTCGGCGAGGCTGCGCGTCAGGCTGGGCTGGCCGACCTGCAGTGCGCGGGCAGCCGCGCGGACGCCGCCCTGCTCGGCTACGGCGACGACGTACTCTAGCTGACTGAGCTTCATGCGCTTCGTCCTGTGTGCTTTTGGATCGCATTTAGGCATCACTCGTTGAATCATTCCATCTATCCCCGGATCACCCAAGATGAAATTCAGAGAGATGGCCGCAACGATACGATCGGCCATCTGAGCCAGGCAGGCCAACTGCCGACTCAAAGGGGGAGGCTGTGCCATGCTCGAACAGGGCGCGTTGGACGCTTCGGTCGGCCAGATGGTTGACCGTGAGATGATCGACCGGGATTGGCGGGCGGTCGCCGCCTCCGCCATCGGCCTGACGTTCAGCGTCGGTGTCCTGCTCCTTTACTCGTTCGGGATTTTCGTACGGCCACTGGCTGCCGAGTTCGGCTGGAGCCGGACGGGGTTGTCCGGCGCCGTAGCGACCTCCCAATACTCCCTGGCGCTGTCGGCACCGGTCTGGGGCTGGCTCATCGATCGCTACGGGCCACGGGCGATCATGCTGCCATCGGTCGTCATGCTGTCGGGGCTGCTGGCCTCGCTCAGCTTTCTCACTCCGCACCTTTGGCACCTCTACGCTGTGTTCGCCGCCATCCCGCTTGTTGCAGGGGGAGCAACGCCGCTTGGCTACTCGGCCGTGCTTGTGCGGCGGTTCGACCGCAGGCTTGGACGGGCGCTCGGCCTCGCGCTCATGGGCGTTGGCATCGGCGCGGCGGTGCTGCCTCCGCTCGCGCATGCCCTGGTCGATGCGTTCGGCTGGCGTGGCGCCTATGCGGTGCTTGGGCTGCTGACCTTGGTCATCTCCTTGCCGGCAGCTTTCGTCGCGACCCGCGGCGCTGCCGCGCCGATGCAATCCCGGACGGCCTCGCAGTCGGCCGCCGTGTCCAAGGCGGTCCGCACCTCGACGTTCATCCTGATGTGCGCCGCCTTCATCCTGCTCGGCATCGTGAGCATCGGCGTGCTGGCGCACTTGGTGCCGATGATGATCGACCGTGGGTTCACCCCGGCTGTGGCCGCGCAGCTTGCGGCAGCCACCGGACTTGCGACCGTGGTGGCGCGGGGCGGACTAGGCTGGTTGCTGGACCGATATCACGCGCGTTACCTGCTCGCCGCGATGGCGCTGCTGGCGGCCGTGTCGTTTCTTCTCCTCGCCTATGCCCCGGGCGCCGGGTCGAGCGTTGTGGCGGCGGTGCTGCTCGGTGTGGTGGTCGGGGCGGAGGTCGATTTCATCTCCTTCCTTGTCCGGCGCTACTTCGACCCGGCGCTGTTCGGCCGCTTGTACGGCCTGGCCTTCGGCCTCTACCTCCTCGGCGTCGGAACCGGGCCTTTGGTGCTCGGTGCCAGCTTCGATCACCTAGGCGGCTACTCGCCGGGATTGATTGGCTTTGCGGTCATCGCGGTCGTGGTCATGGGCCTGGCGACAGCACTCCCGGACTACGGCAGCCCTGTCCCGACTGGACCGCAGGACGGGAGGGGCGGCCTACATCCGAGGCCGGGCCTGAGACGGCCGTGATGCGGATGCAGCCAAGTAATGACAGGCGAACAAGGAGCCAAAGCGGATCGGATCGACAATCAATGCGGCCACAACCTTCGCAGCACCGGGGAACTGGGCCAGACGCCAGACAGCAAGAGGGGGAGCACCGCCGGTCCGGGTGCCGGGGAACCTGCGGCAGGACCATCAATCGCCGAGATCGCGCAACACCATGCAATAAGGGAGAACAACGGTTATGAGGGCTGGGTTTCGGACTTCGACGGCGTTGGCGCTCGCTCTAGCAACCTCCTCAGCGCTTTCGGCCCGCGCGAACGAGGTTTCGCCTGGGCCGACGGCGGCCAAGGCCCCGATCTACCTGACGCAGGGCGGCCCCGCGCCGGGTGTGGCGACGCGAGGAGCGCCCGGCGGCCCCGAAAACATCTCCCCCAACCCGGCCAACGACACGACCGGCAACGTTGAGGACGCAAGCCCTACGGTGCCGACTTCGGCTCCGCCCCGCGTCGGGCTGTTCCCACAGTTCGGCGCCAGCCTGCTGTCCAAGGGCATCGACGTCCACGGCGTGGCCTTCGATCAGTTCCTTGCCAACCCGAGTGCCGGCGTCAGGCCCGGCAACCTGACCAACGTCGGGGAGTTCTCGCCGGCGGTGGACGTGGACCTTGGCAGGCTGGCCGGCATCCCCGGCGGCAACGTGCATGTCCGACTCACGACATACGCCCTGAAAAGCGACAAGCCGCTGGCCATCCAACAGTTCGGCGGCCAAGAGGAAGGGTATCAAGCCACGCCGTCGCTCGCCAAGACGAACCTGTCCGTCCTCACGTACGAGCAGAGGCTGCTCGGTGACCGGTTGTCGATCGAGGTGGGGCGGACCAACATCCACCGCTACTTCTTCTTGCCGAACTCCGTCGACCCGTTCACCTACTACTCGCCCACGATCGAAACCAACGGCGACTTCAACCCGCCACCCTTCCCCGTGTGGGGCGGCAGGGTCACCTACCGGCTCACGCCGGCATGGTTTGTGCAAGCCGGTGCGTTTGAGGACAACTTCCTGCGCAAGGCAGTGAACTCGAACAACTTTGGGACGAATGGAGCGACGGGCGCAAGCGTCATCGCCGAGCTGGGCTACCGCACCGAATTCTCGAATGCTGCCTACCCTGCGAACCTGGAACTCGGCGCCGAGTGGAACACCCGGGGCTCGGCGGGGAACATCAAGGCGATCCCGGCCGTGTACAACGGCAGGAACGCGGCCGCGCCCTATGAGGGTGGCGGCAACCTGTTCCTGTCCGCCCAGAAGGTCGTCTGGCGCGGCACTGCTCTCCCCTACGGGCCGCCGCCGAACATCGCAGTCTTCACCAACGTTGGCGTCGCCGTGGACAAGCCGCAGCCGTTCGACCTCGACACCCTGTTCGGCGTGAACTTCACCGGCCTCATCCCTGGCCGCCCCTTCGACGCCATCGGATTGACGGGGCGCTATTCGCGGCTGAGCGCGGTGGAGGCAGCGTTCGAAACGCGTGTCGCCAACATTCTGGCCGGGCGCGGCCCCAGCCAAAGCCGGGACGGGTTCCAGTTCGAGGTTGCAGCAAACATCCAACTGACGCAGTCCATCTCACTGACGCCGACCGTGCAGTACTACGTCAGCCCAGACGCCTATGACCGCGCAGCGCAGAGAGGGCGTCCGCAGGACGGGTTCGTCGCCGGCATCTTTGCCACCGTGTCGCTCGGCCGACTGCTGGGCACCAGCCAGAAGCCATTCTGATGCGGCATCGGCCTGGTGGCTCGCTCCGGCGCCGCTGCCGCGGCATCGGGGGTCGGCGTCACGCGCCCTGCACGTCCACCACCCTAGCAGGCGCTTGCCGCATCATCGTGGGGGCTGCCCTGGCGGCCGGGTGCCTCGTCCCCTCCGCCCGCGCCCAGGGCGAGCGCCCGCTGGTGACCATCGGCGATGGCCAACTCGCCGGGACGGTGGATGATGCCGGCATCCGCGTGTTCAAGGGAATCCCTTATGCCGCGCCGCCCGTGGGCGACCTGCGGTGGAAGGAGCCGCAGCCCGTGATGCCCTGGACCGGCATACGGGACGCGAGCGGGTTTGGCGACCGCTGCCAACAGATGCCGTTCCCGGCCTACCGCCCGATCGGCAACAGCGGGATGTCGGAAAACTGCTTGTTCCTCAACGTGTGGTCGGCGCCAGGGGCCGACCGCAGGCCGGTGATCGTCTGGATACATGGCGGCGGCTTCGGTTACGGCTACAGCAATCAAGCGGAATACGACGGCAGCCGTTTCGTCCAGAAGGGACTGGTTTTTGTCAACCTGAACTATCGGGTCGGTGCATTCGGCTTTCTCGCCATGCCAGAGCTGACCCAGGAGTCGCCGCACAAGTCGTCCGGCAACTACGGCATGCTTGACCAGGTTGCCGCCCTGCAATGGGTCAGGCGCAGCATCGCCGCGTTCGGCGGCGATCCCGACAACATCACGATCTTCGGCGAGTCCGCGGGATCGATCAGCGTCAATGTCCTCACGGCGTCGCCGCTGGCGAAGGGGCTTTTCACGCGCGCGATCGGTGACAGCGGCGCCGGCCTCGGGACCACGATCGACACCTTGCCTGTCAGGCCCCTGGCGTGGGAAGAGCAGCGCGGCATTGCATTCGAGAAGGCGCTAGGGGCGCGGTCCCTGGCAGATCTCCGCGCCATGCCAGCGGCGTCCGTCGCCGACACCGGTGAGAATGGGCCGGGCGCCCTGTTCAACGCAAGCCGGTTCGCGCCGGCCATCGACGGCTACCTGCTGACGGAAACACCGGCGGAGACCTTTGCCCGGGGCGCCCAGAACAACGTGGCGCTGCTCACGGGCTGGAACTCCCACGAGGAGATCACCTTCATGCTCGGGTCCGGGCATGGCGGATGCCGTCCGGCGTGGAACGACGCGGGAACCCCGCAAACGTTCGTGCAACAGGCGACCCGGTCCTTTGGCGCAAATACGGCGGCTTTCCTGGACCTGTACCCGCACGCGACCGATGCCGAAGCGAAAGCGTCGGCCGCAAGCGTCGTGGCCGACCTGGTTATCCAATGGCCGACGTGGAAATGGGCGGAGCTTCAGTCGGCCAGCGGCAAGACACGGACCTACCTCTACCTGTTCGGCAAAACCCCGCCAGCCCAGTACCCGTTCCATGCGGCCGCGCATGGGTCGGAAATCCCGTATGCCTTCGATAACCTGCAAACCCACAATTGGAGCTGGGATCAGATGGATCACCAGCTCGCTCATACCATGTCGAGCTACTATGCGAACTTCGCCAGGACGGGCGACCCGAACGGACCCGACCTGCCGGCCTGGCCGCTTTATCGGCCCGCTGATCCGCAACGCATGGTGCTCGATGCGGACGGCGCCGCAGCTGCTCCGCTCTCCGTGGCGAAGTTCCACCTTTTGGACGCGAACCGGTCAGCAGGCCCTTGGTGTCCCGAGGTAAAATGAAGCGCAGCGCTTGCATCCACGCCAGGCTGCGCCCCGGGACGACTGCCGCAGGCTCAGCGGGAACAGACAGCATCGGCCATCACGCCAGAACGGGCAGGGCAGGCTGTCAGACCGCCTTGAGCCCGAGCAGCCGGTCTGCGTTGCCGTGCGCGAGCTTGACCCTGTCCGCTTCCGGGATCGGCAGCGAACGGAGGAAGTCGGTGCCCTTCCCATTGGGGCTGAACGGGTAGTCCACGGAGAACAGCACCCGGTCGGCCCCGAACGTCATCAGCAGCGCCATCAAGGGCGGCAGGCTGAAGAACCCGCTGGTGGTGACCCATACCTGGTCGGTGATCGTACGGCTTACCGTCCGCATCAGCCGGTCGTGCGCCTCGTCGGCGAACACCTGGTCGCAGCGGGCGAACATCGCCGGCAGGCCCTCGCCCATGTGGCCGATAATGAGCTTGAGCTTGGGATGACGGTCCAACGTTCCGGACAGCACGAGGCGCAGCACGTGGATGGCGGTCTCGGAATGCCAGCCCCAGCCTGCGATGGACAGCAGCAGGCTCGAATTGCCGGGCAGGCGGTCATAGTAAACCTCGCGCACGGCCGGCGGCGGCGGCGCGGGATGGATGTAAAGCGGCACGCCGAGGTGCTCGAACCGGGCCAGCAATGGCTCGAACTTCGGGTCGTCGAGGAACAGGCCGCCTGTGGTGCCGTTCACCATGCCGCCCAGGAAGCCGTGCCCGGTGACGCAGCGCTCCAGCTCGTCGGCGGCCAGCTCCGGCACGGAGGTCGGCAGGTGCGTGAAGGCGGCATAGCGGTCCGGGTGCTCGGCAACAGTCTGGGCCAGGCGGTCGTTCGTGTCGCGGGCCAGCCCGGCACCCTCCTCTCCTGGCAGCAACTCCGCCCCAGCCTGCGCCACCGACAGCACCTGGAGCGTGATTCCGGCGGCATCCATGTCGGCGAGGCGGGCGGCGCCGATGTCCCGCAGCTGCTCGCGCCGGTCAACGGCGGGGACCGGGTGGCCGCCTGGGGTCAGGCCGCGCGCACGGATCGCGTCGGGGCTGATGCGGGCCGCGATGTCCGGGAAGGTGCAGTGCTCCTCAAGCGCGACGACGCGCATCATGATCTCCTGTTCTGTCTGATGCTGCGCTGCCAGAGGGCGCGCGAGGGGCTGGGTGGTGAGACAGGCCCGGTTAGGCCGACACCGGACGCCGGAGCTTCGGGGCGTCGTAGCGCGGCATGGCAAGGGCCGCCACCACCGCTACCAGGCTCAGGACGGCGAACACCAGCAGCCCGGGCCGGTAACCGCCCCAATGGTCGAAGCTGTATCCGAGGGTGACGGGGCCGATTGCGGTGCCGAATATGTAAAGGCCGAAAGCGATCCCGTAGAGCGTAATTGCTCACCCTACCTGCGAGCAGACAACGCCATTTGGCTTGGCGGCGAGCGCGGCGCGTAGGTCGTCGAGGACGGATCGACCGTTCGCCTTGGCGGTGCTGACAACGGTTCGGAACGCTG
>JAABUQ010004165.1_pt1 | contig 25092 bp, 27 predicted proteins | sample 5560001 | NCBI WGS metagenome assembly JAABUQ01 (sample SAMN10711888, study PRJNA513371) | rock metagenome | isolation source: Antarctica rocks | place: Antarctica: Victoria Land, Finger Mt nord | collected 2015-12-18
CCATAGCTAACCCCGTGGGCTGCGTCGTTGTGGTTGGCGGTCAGACCCGTTGGTTCTGTGTTGATGAAATCGCCTTAGTCGAGGCTTCGCTTCCAACACGAGAGGCAAAGCCGATGGTATCAGCAGCCGTTGCTGACGATGACATCGACTTCTAAATACCCTGTTGCCCCTAGCACCACTACATAGCTAGGGGCTATCGCTATTCCTACAGGATTTTTTATGGAACCTACTAACGGACACCTGACCCGCTATACCCCAGAGGATGCACAGAACGGGCTTCCCCTCGTCCTGGAACGCTATGGGATGTTAGTTGCCTTCATCCGCTCCGCGCTCCAGCCAGGGATTGACTTTGGCGTGATACCTGGATGTGGTGATCGCCCCACACTACTGCTGCCCGGAGCGCAAAAGATAGCTGCCCTGTTCCGCTTCGCCACTCGGCTGCACCTTGACAAAGAGATTGAGGATTGGACGGGCGCTGACCATAGGGGTGAGCCATTCTTTGCATACAGGCATCGCTGTGAAGTATTCGACCAACATGGGCAGATGGTAGCCACTGGCTACGGTAGCTGTAGTAGTTGGGAGAAGAAATATCGCTGGCGTGAATCTAAGCGCCGATGTCTTCGCTGTGAGAGCGAAGCTATCCGCAAGAGCAGCCGCCCCAACGAAGGCTTCTACTGCTGGGCGAAGATTGGCGGTTGTGGGGCCAAGTTTGGGGAGAGCGACCCTGCGATCACGCTCGCGCGAGTTGGGCTAGAACCGAATCCTGAGATATTTGACCAGGTTAATACCCTGCTGAAGATGAGCAGCAAACGCGCTTATGTGTGCGGCATTCTCTACGCTGCTGGAATCTCTGAGTTTTTTAGCCAAGACCTTGAGGATATGGCGATCGCAACTTCGACAACCGCCACTGCTGACATTAATTTTTGAAATTAATTGATTCTAGGAGTAATGATGAGTCTGCCGCAAGACTTAGACTTGATTGACTTGGAAATTCTCAAGTCAATCGCCGCTAGTGTCCAGGATGCTTCAGCCCGTCAGATTCAATCAGCCGTATTCTTGAGCAGATCGCAGGTCTTGCGGCGCTTGGCACGGCTAGAGCAGCGTGGGCTGGTCATCAAAAGAAACGGTATAGGCCGAGCTTATCGTTTTGTGCTGGGTCCAAGCGTCACACTACAAGACATTGAACCAAGGAGGCTCGTGCAAGACAGCGATTCAGTTTCTCAAGAGATACGGGCAATCATCGACCGACTCACGGAGGTAGTTAGGCGAATGGAGGAAGGCACCTTGAGATAGCAAGCCTTCGCATTTTGAAAAGCTTAGTACGAAAGTTTGCGAAGGCCAAGCCGTGGCTGACTTCACTTCTTCAGGGAAGCTTGAAAGGATGCTCCAGCAATAGTTATGTCAAAAAACAAAGAAATTTGGGGATTGATCTCTGTCCTGCTCCAAACCGTTGTGGACGAAGCCGAAGGAAAAGCCGAGGAAAGAGAAGAATCGCCGTCGTACCAAAAAGGCGAGTTAGGGGCGGATCTGGAGTTGTTGAAGGCGACTATGGGATTAATGCGGCAACTGATATTTCTGCAAGCCGTTGAAAGCCTGATCCAGACTGCCTACTACAAGCCAGGGGCAGGGTCGAACAACAAGCGAGTTGAGGAAGCACTGAGAGCTTTCTGGCATGTGGCGACTACCCTTTCCGGCATGGAGTAAACACGACTCTAGATGTACTGCCGCCTTGCTGCATTGATGGCGAAACGATGCCCACCATTGACTCAAAGACAATTAGCTAGGGAAACTGAGCTGAGTACCACTACCGTGAATCAGTTATGTAGAAATAAGGTTAAACGTATTGATGTTGGGACGGTAGACAAATTGTGTGACTACTTTGGGTGTGAAGTCGGAGATCTATTCGTGGTGCGAGAAATGCAAAAATAGCTCCAAAACTGTGGACGTTGCAACAGTCGCATTTAGATGACCCTGTGTAGTGACCTGCTAGACCTGCGCGGTGCATTTTGGGGAAGGCTTTTCAGATATTGCTCAATTGCGGTTTGGTGCTCATGTGGGCTATGTCGTGTGGCAACCCAGTTCTCAATCAAGGCTAGGTTATACAGCACCTTACGAGTTCCAATCTTTTGATAATGAATACCCTCAATCCAAACTGGGGGAATATCAGGTTTACCACCCTGCCCTTTCCTACCCAGACGCAGCAGTTTAAATAAGTCTGGTGACAATGAAATAGCCTTTGCTAGATATCTCTTATCAACCCAGATAGCTCCCTGGGTGTGATTTACATTTGTTGAGTTCATCATTTGAAGATCTAAAGTTAAAAAACATTTTGCTGAGCATGACAAGTCTCCTCGAAGTTGATTAAGTAAGTAACTGCTGGTCGTCGCAGTGTGCAAAATGACAAGGTAACTGCTAACCGGTCATTCTGCTTTCTTACCTGATTATATCCATTGATACCTAATTAATTAAGAATTCCTTAGTTTGAAAAAGTAATATGTTTTAAAAACAAAATAGTGTTTGATAGTACTAAATAAGCAAGGAGAAACAAGTAGGAAACAAGGCTTTTTCCTACAATTATTAGCTGATACGTGAAAAACTTAGCTAAGTTTTTTTGAGTGCGATCACTAAAACTCAAGCATTACAGCAGTACGCTGGATGACAGAAGCATAATGTTTGTACAAAATTTGTGGGTCATGGCCCGTTGCCTCAGCTACTGCCAATGGATTAGCCCCACCTGCTAGCGCATGACTAATAGCTGTGTGCCTTGTCGCGTAAGGCTTCCTATAACTGATTTCTAGCCGAGCAAGAATTGCTTTCCAGGCTCTGCGTCGGAAAGTGTGATCGTTTATGGGACCACCGCCAGGTGCAGGAAACACCAGGCTTTCTGAATCACAGTCAACAGGTCTTCGCGCCTGGAGCATAGCAGCAATTTTAGGTGTCAGAACGACAGTTCTAGCTTTTCCTGTTTTAGTAGTCTTGCGGACGCCCCTTGACACAGATTCCCCAATCCAGACACTCATGTAGTCATCGGCAATGTGCTTCCACTTGAGAGCAACTACTTCACCAAACCTAGCGCCACTACCAAACAGGAATGAAACAAAGTCAGCATACGGATGATAGTAACGGTCTGTCTTAAAGGCTGTCAGGATAGCTTGAACTTCTTCCACCGTAAAAGGTTTGACTTTTTGCTTAGGTGCAGGTTTAACTCTGAGCAGTACTTTGGCCCACAATTCCGGTTCTACTCCGTATTTAACCCCAGCCCACTTCCAACACGATTGCACCAGAATCAAATAGTCTTTGGCTGTCCTGGCAGGTAACCGTTCACGGGGGGGTCAAAAAAATTTCCCATATGAAATCACACGGAATCAGTACGAAAACCAGTCTAGAATTGATTTTTTTCGGCTAATTTTGAGTAGTCAAAAGTGCTACACTGGTCGGAAAATTGCCGTTTAGACATTTTAGGTACTATTAGCGCCTACGATAAATCACCCGAAACCCTTGTTAAGCAAGGGTTTTAGGAGTTAGGCGAATGTTCTACCCCCCGTGAACGGTTACCCTGGCAGAAACATGGTGACGTAGGTAATCTGCAAAATTCTCAGCGTGAACACTGCTGATAAGCTCTACTGGCTTGTCTTGAAAGTATTTCTCTAGATGTCTCAGGGTTCCGATGTAGCGACAAAGACTTCCAGCGTGAAGACCCTTTGCCCGTTTTTGCTCCTGAGTGAATGCTTCAAACAACCCAGAGGCATTAGCGTATGCAGGCTTCTGAACTGAGGTTTTTTGGGGTTTGTATTTTTTCAGCGTGTCGTCAAAGTTGCCCGTCGCAATGTCGCCCTCAATCTGACGCGCCTTTCCCTCAGCAACAGTGCGGTTAACTGGGCTATCAGGATATCCTAGTGCGATTGCATACCGTTTGCCTGCATGGGAGAACCTTAGCCTCAGCCTGCCATCATCATTTTCAACTTTGACTACATTCCTACCATTCCTACCAGTTGCCTTAATATTGGCGGAAATGTCTGCCACAACCAACTTTCCCCAGTTGAGCTTCCTACCAAAATCCTACCATTCTTATAGCTAAATGTACCTAACGATGCCCAAAAGAGGATGCTTATTGACAATAGCAAAGTAATTTTGAAAACCCTTTAAATGCTGAAACCTTCTACTAGAGAGGGTTTTTTAGTAATCGGGATGACTGGATTCGAACCAGCGGCCCCTTCGTCCCGAACGAAGTGCGCTACCAAGCTGCGCTACATCCCGTTGCAAACTTTAATCATTTCAGTTCCAACATATCACGCCGAATCACTAATTACCAATTTGGCCACTAAAATTGATTTGCCTGTTAGGATCAACACTGATTACCTTCAGTGGTCAGAGCCAATCGTGACTGTTAAGCCAGACTGGTTGCGGGTCAAAGCGCCTCAGTGGGAGCGTGTAGGCAGCGTTAAAGAAATTCTGCGGGATTTAGCCTTAAATACCGTTTGTGAAGAAGCCTCGTGCCCTAACATTGGCGAGTGCTTCCAAGCCGGTACAGCCACCTTTTTAATTATGGGGCCAGCTTGTACACGAGCCTGTCCCTACTGCGATATCGACTTTGAGAAAAAACCCAAACCGCTAGACCCCACAGAACCAGAACGACTGGCACTGGCGGTCCAACGGCTAAGACTCAATCATGTCGTTATCACTTCTGTCAACCGAGATGATCTGCCGGATGGAGGGGCGTCGCAGTTTGTACGCTGTATTAAAGCAATCCGCTCTACCTCGCCTGGGACGACAATCGAGGTGCTGATTCCAGACTTGTGCGGCAACTGGAATGCCCTAGAAGTGATTCTTCAAGCAGGACCAGAAGTACTCAACCACAATACGGAAACAGTACCCCGTCTCTACCGGCGGGTGCGTCCCCAAGGCAATTATGAGCGGACAATCGAACTACTAAAGCGATCGCGCGAATCTGCTACTTGGGTTTACACAAAATCTGGATTGATGGTGGGACTAGGAGAAACCGACGCCGAGATCCGCGAAGTTATGCAGGATCTCCGCTCTGTAGATTGCGATATCCTGACGCTTGGGCAATACCTCCAGCCCAGTCAAAAACACTTGAAAGTAGACACATTTGTGCCACCAGAGCGATTTGAAGCCTGGAAGCAGTTTGGTGAGTCTTTGGGATTCCTCCAGGTTGTGTCCTCCCCCCTGACCCGCAGCTCTTATCATGCGGAGCAGGTCAGGGAATTAATGCAGCTTTATCCGCGTCAGAAAGGGGGCAGGGAGCAGACCTCTGACCCCTAAATTCCTGTGCAACAGACAACCATAGCAATTCTTGGTGCTGGCGCTTGGGGTACAACACTAGCATCCCTGGCGTCCAGGAACGGTTATGAGGCCCGTATATGGTCGCGGCAGTGCCCCGATCTAGGGGCGGTGTTGGAGGGTGCTGAGATTGTGATATCAGCCATCTCGATGAAAGGCGTAAGAGCGGTGGTAACACAGGTACAGTCGCTGCCCCTTTTCCCAGAAACAATTTTTGTGACGGCTACCAAAGGCTTAGATCCAGTGACCACCTGGACGCCATCTCAGATTTGGCAAGCCGCGTTTCCTGCCCACCCGGTAGTTGTCCTCTCCGGTCCCAACTTGTCTAAAGAAATTCAACAGCAATTGCCAGCTGCATCTGTCGTTGCCAGCGCCACCGCTACGGCAGCTGAGGTGGTGCAATCGGTATTTTCCTCTAGTCGTTTCCGGGTTTATACCAATTCTGATCCATTAGGAGTAGAGCTAGGCGGAACGCTGAAGAATGTGATTGCGATCGCTGCTGGTGTATGTGACGGTTTGCAACTGGGAACCAATGCCAAGGCTGCTTTGGTGACTCGTGGTTTGACAGAAATGGTGCGTGTTGGCAGTAGCTGGGGTGCTAAGACGGAGACGTTTTACGGTTTGTCTGGGCTAGGCGATCTGCTAGCAACCTGCAACAGTCCCTTGAGTCGCAACTATCAAGTCGGGTACCAGTTGGCTCAGGGTAAAACCCTACCGGAAGTTCTCGCCCACTTAGAAGGAACGGCTGAAGGTGTTAACACTACCCAGGTTTTAACCCGAAGAGCTAATCAGCAAAGTATTTCTGTGCCGATTACAGCCGAAGTCTATCGCTTACTCCAGAATGAAATTACACCGCGACAAGCGCTTGAGGCGCTGATGCTCCGAGAGATTAAGCCGGAGTATGACCTATGAAAAGGGGTCAGGAGCTAAATTTCAGGAAATTATCACAGTCGTGATGTAGATCATTTCAATCATGAAACCCGTGCCGGATCTTTGAAGAGTTAGAAACGGAACTTTCAGCTATGTTAGTTCATCTTGAATGACGGGAACAATAGCAAAAAGAAGCACCTGAGTCAACTCTATTGTTACCTGGAGCCATTGAGACGATATGCCAGCAACATCTTTTTACGCTGATGCCGCCTACGAACACCAACAGTTGTCCGATCCCTTTGAGCCGGATTTCACTACCAGTGAGGCTGAGCTATTGGTGGATGACTTACTTGACTTGGATGAGGAGTCTACCGGCGCTGCTAGCTTACAGCAAAGTGCCAGTCGTCGCACTACTGATCTGGTACGTCTATACCTTCAGGAAATTGGTCGGGTTCACTTACTAGGGCGAGATGAAGAGGTCTCAGAAGCCCAAAAAGTCCAGCGCTACTTGCGGATGCGGTCATTGCTCTCCAGTACGGCCCATATCAAGGATGAAGTGATTCGCCCCTATCTCCAGTTAATTGAAGTCCAGGAGCGTCTGGCTTCTGGGCTGGGACACCGGCCTTCTCTAGAACGGTGGGCTGATGCTGCTGGTATAGCTGTATCAGAACTTAAGCAGACTTTGACCAAGGGGAAACGGCGCTGGGCCAAAATTGCTGGTTTGACCGTGGAGGAGCTAGAGCAAGTTCAGACCGAAGGCATCCGAGCAAAGGAACATATGATCAAGGCGAACCTCCGCTTGGTAGTGTCAGTTGCGAAAAAATATCAAAATCGCGGCTTGGAACTGTTGGATTTAGTTCAAGAAGGAACGCTGGGCTTGGAGCGGGCAGTTGAAAAGTTTGACCCAACGAAGGGGTATCGATTTAGTACCTACTCCTACTGGTGGATTCGTCAGGGGATCACACGGGCGATCGCTACCCAGAGCCGCACAATCCGCTTGCCCGTTCACATTACGGAAAAGCTTAACAAAATTAAGAAAGCCCAACGCAAAATCGCTCAAGAAAAAGGTCGCACCCCCACCATTGATGACATCGCTTCGGAGTTAGAAATGACACCCCTCCAAGTACGGGAAGTGTTGTCAAGAGTGCCGCGCTCTATTTCTTTGGAAACCAAAGTCGGTAAGGAGAAAGACACCGAGCTAGGGGACTTGCTCGAAACGGATAACGTGTCACCGGAAGAGGTGTTGATGCGAGAGGCCTTGTGCCGCGACTTGCAGTACCTTTTGGCAGATTTAACTGATCGGGAGCGGGATGTAATTCTGATGCGCTTTGGTTTGGGAGATGGTCACCCTTACTCCCTAGCAGAAATTGGGCAGGCTCTGGATCTATCGCGGGAACGGGTGCGTCAAATTGAATCCAAAGCGCTCCAGAAGTTGCGCCAACCCAAGCGGCGTAACCGAGTACGGGACTATATGGAGTCTTTGGACTAATTAAAAGGAGTCAGGAGTCAGGAGTCAGAATGACTCATTCCCGGACTGGCGGATGAATCAATCGGTCCTAATCCGCTTGATTTATCCATGGAGGACAAGAGAAGCGAAGCATTTTGTCTGAAACCACGGATTCATCCATGGGGTTCCTCCTGACTCCTGACTCCTGACTCCTGACTCCTTTCACAAAGGTAGAAATCATTCTCAATATTTAAAGCTTGTTGCAAATTGATGACCAGTCTTGTTATCCTTCTGAGTTAGAAGGCTTTCTTGAAAGGCTGGTTATGACTGTCTATACAACTGTCTCGCTCAAGGCGGAACTTAATGATCGGGGCTGGCGTTTAACTCCTCAGCGCCAAATTATTTTACATGTTTTTCAAGAGCTTCCCAGAGGCCAACATCTTAGCGCTGAAGATCTCTACCATCAGCTAGAAAGTCAAGAGGAAGGAAAAGGAATCAGCCTTTCCACTATTTACCGGACTCTGAAGTTGATGGCTCGGATGGGAATCCTGCGGGAACTAGAGCTGGGAGAAGGACATAAACATTACGAATTGAATCAGCCGTACCCACATCACCATCATCATCTGATTTGTGTACGGTGCAACAAGACGATTGAATTCAAAAACGATTCAATTTTTAAGATCGGAACGAAGACTGCCCAAAAAGAAGGTTATCACCTGCTGGACTGCCAGTTGACGATTCACGCCGTCTGTCCCACTTGCCAACGAGCATTAATGCCCTTTTAATATCTATTTCTTGACTCGCTCCGTGTTGCCTGCTTTGATCCAACCCTCCTGTTCACTACCTTCTGTGCGAATCTTCTGCCAATTCTTATCGGCGCTTTCTTTCAGCACCACAATTCGTTGATTATAACCAAGGCTGCCAATGTGTTCAGCAGATGGGTCAGGACCCGACCGCAGGCTCAAGCCTTGTGACCAGACTACTCGTGCTCTGTAAGTTCCCGGTTCTAGTGGTTTAGGTGAACGAGCAGCACTTGGTGTGGTACTGGCTTGAGCGGCGCTCAGCGGTTTGCTTTTAGCTTTAGCATAACTAGGTAGATGCTGGGCTTTAAGCATTGGTTTATCATTTGCAAAAGTGGGTTTGGGCGGAGGTGCCGAAACTCTGTTCATGTAGTACAGAGCTGTTGCGACGCTGCCGCCAATCAGCAGGGCGACCGCCAACATAAACCCAAGCAAAAACTTTACTATATTCGCTATGCTAGACAGAATCATATTTACAAAGCTGAAAAATTTCTACTGAAGCTGGCGCTGAATCCGACAACTCAAACTACTATGTTTTGAAGCCAGACGGGCTTTGCCAGCAGCAGCCCAATCCTGTAGAAACTGAATTTGCTCTTGAGCGGTTCGGGCTAGAGGGATAATTTGGCTGGCAGCTTCTAAGATATCATCCGTGGTGAAGTCTCGATTTTGGCTAAATCCGATGTGCATAGCCTCGATCAGAGTTTGCTCAATTTCTGCTCCAGAAAAGTCCGGGGTTTCGTAGGCTAACCGATCAAGATCGTAACTCTTCAAGTTGTAATTCCGCAGTCGGGATAAATGCACGGCGAAAATGGCCTGACGTTCTTCCTGGGTAGGCAAACCAACGAAAAATATCTCATCAAATCGTCCTTTGCGAAGCATTTCTGCTGGTAGAGCCTGGATATCATTGGCAGTGGCAACGACAAACACAGGAGAGGATTTTTCGGCTAACCAAGTGATAAAGGCACCAAAAACGCGGCTGGTTGTGCCGGAATCACCTTTGCTGCCAAGTCCAGAAAATGCCTTGTCAATCTCATCAATCCACAGGATACAAGGAGCTAGGGCTTCTGCAACCTGAATCATTTGCCGAGTACGGGATTCAGATTCACCTACTAAGGCACCAAATAATCGCCCCACATCTAGGCGCAGCAGGGGTAGGTGCCAGTGATGTGCGATCGCTTTAGCAGTGAGAGATTTACCAGTCCCCTGAATCCCTACTAACATCAATCCACGCGGATGGGGTAGACCGTATTGTCGTGCCCGTTCCGAGAATGCGCCGCCGCGTCGCAGCAGCCAATCTTTGAGGTTATCTAGACCGCCAATATCAGAAATTTTTTCGGCTGTGGGGTAAAATTCTAGAATTTGTGTCTGACGAATAGTTTGCCGCTTTTCTTCTAGAACCAGTTCCACGTCTTCAGGTTGCAGTTCACCATGGGTCGCGATCGCCCGTGCCAAAACGCGACGAATCCGCTCCATTGAAAGACCCTGGCAGGAACGCACCAGTTCATCCAGAACTTTAAGAGCCAGCGAGTGACCAGTGGCTGCTAAAAGGCGTTCCACCTCAACTTTAATTTCAGCTGCTGCTGGTAACGGAAACTCTAAAACTGTCAGAACTTCACTTAAGTCCTCTGGAATAGCAATCCGAGGTGACAGTAGTACCATATTTTTGGGCTGGGACTTCAGCAGTCGCGCTAGATTGCGGAGTTTACGGGAAACGGAAACATCCTCCAAAAATCGATGGAAGTCACGCAGAATGAATACAGCTGGGGCAGATGCCGGTAGTTTTTCCACCAACTCCAATGCTTGCAGCGGATTGCGGCGACCAAAACCAGCATCATTGAGGTTGCCCTGATAGCCATCGACAAAATCCCAAACATATACCGCTCGACCGCCCTGGCGCTGAGCTTCTTCTCGGATTGCCCCTTCTACCCGCTCCTCCTCGTAGGTCGGAATATAGATCAAGGGATAGCGGGCGCGTAGCAGTAGTTCAAATTCGTTGCGGAAGCTCATGGCGGGGGGGGTGGGGGGGAGGAGGAGCAGGGGAGGCAGGGGAGGCAGGGGAGCAGGGGAGAAAGGTTTAGTACAAGCCTAGCCGCTTGTGGGGAACATGTTCGCTTGAGGTAGACGTAGACTCATACTACAGCCGTGAAGCGGTCTCATTTCCCCCCTGCCCCTCTGCCAAGAGTGCTTTCTTTATTACCTATCAAAATTCTTATGATAGAACGATCTAGGGGAGTTGTTTTTTCAGTGCTTCTAAGGAAGCCCAGCGTCTGTCGGTTGGTTGTTCTGAGGCCCTATGAGTAGCTGTTTGAATGCCTGCACACTGGGCATCACATAGCTGTCGCTGAGGAATTTCTAGGCACAACTGCTCGTACAGCCACTCGCTGGGATAAAAATGACCTTGAGGTGTGCAGGTTTCTATTAAATCTTCCAGAGCAACTTCCCGCTCTAGAGGACCGTTATACGATTGATCAGCTGCTTCGTCTAACCAAATCATTTCAGATGTATTAACCGCCAAGCGATGATTGTACTGTTGCAAACATCGGTGACAGGTCAGAGTGATAATTGCTTCTACCTGGGCTGACACTTCCAAATAATTCCCATGGTGCTCAACTCGTATGCGACCGCGAACCGGCGTTAAGGTTTCCAAACCGGGCAGAAACTCCTGAACCTGAAGCACTTGTGCCTGCTCCGGCAGTTTAGTTAGCTGCGGAATGTGAATTGCATCCATAGCGATTGTGAGCCATCCTCACGAAAAGTCATATCCGTAACCAGCGCTACCGCCGATTTCACATTTCCAGTCTAGATCGTGGAGTGCAAAAACTGTCATAACGGTAGCGCTTAAGCCGTGGTTTATTGCGGTCGCACGACAAGATGGCGATGCGGCTCTTTGCCACGGCTAAAGGTTTCTAAATCCGTAAAGTCCTTTAAAAATGTGTGAACTTGACGGCGCTCAGCCGATGAAAGGGATTTTATTTCAACTTCTTTACCAGAAGAACGCGCCTGTTCGGCAGCATTCTCAGCGAGTGCTTGGATTTCTGCTTGCCGACGGACACGATAGCCATTTAATTCAACCGTGTAAGAAGCTTGCTGATCTTGTGTTTGGCTCAAGTTTAGAATTGCATTAGCTAGGTACTGAATTGCGTCTAGCACTCTACCTTCAGGGCCAATTAAAACCTGGATTTGTTCGGGTGTTAGGTTAGTTTCATCAATTGTTAGCCAGTAGCCATTCGGTTCGTGGAGCTCGCCGTTTTCTGGAGCCACCTTTTCTAACTCAGCCTTAACATCAGCAGGCACTCCAGTTATTTTCAGCAGTGTATCCAGCCACTGCTGACCACGCTGAATTCGACTATCAGTCATAATTACCCTGAAGCCTTTTTCTTAGAACGTCCTGGCTCAAACGGAAGTGCCTGGCGTCCTTTGGGATCTTCCTCTTTCGCCTCGGCCTCCTCTACGATTTTTTGCAGGTTTTCTGGCAGCGGTTCGCGGGAAACGACAAAAGTCTGGAGTGTTTGGAAGATGTTGGCAATAAGCATGTACATCAATACTCCAGCTGGCAGAGGGAAGAACAAGAACATCCCGGAAAAAATGATTGGGGTAATCTGGTTCACTGTCTGCTGCTGTGGGTTACCCGTGGAACCTTGACCTGAAAGCACCTGGCTAAAGTAAGTGCTGAGGCCAAAGCACACTACCATCGCCACAATATCCCAATGGATCGTGCCGTCTTCATCAAATGCACCAACCCTACCCAAGGCGTCAATAAAGAGGAATCCCTTATCTGCTGCCAGTCCTGGAATGGTTCCCTGAATTGTTGCTTCTCCGGGTTGGAGGGCTTTCAGGTTGCCATCTGCATCCAGTTTTACCCGCTCTTCCCCTTTAGTAACCTGCCAGTGGGGAGCGATGTTTATTTCGGGATGTTCAGCTAGCAGAGCTTCGATAGGTTTGCCTTTAACACTTTGAAAATCAACTTTAGTTTTCTCGCCCACTACTAAGCGGTTGCCGTCAGGCACTACGGCGATAATCGGAGCGTGAGCTCCGTCCGCAAGGTAGATGTTTTGGGGAGAAGTAGTAAAGGGTTGATGCTGAACCTGTTCGATTTGCTCTTGCGGCAGGATCTGGAGGTTAACAGTGTAGTTTATGTCTGAAAAAGGTGAGCCGCGCAGGGTGGCAAACAAAGCAAATAGCACTGGCATTTGCAGCACTACGGGAAGGCACCCAGCCAGGGGGTTGCCAAAATCTTTGTAAACGGCGCTCATTTCTTCCTGCTGCTTAGCAGGGTTGTCTTTGTAGCGCTCTTGAATTTCTTTAACTCGCTTTTGCATCAACGGTTGAGTAACCCGCGTACGACGCATACTGCGAATCGATCCGGCGCTCAAAGGATAGAGCCCAAGGCGGATGACCAGTGTCAGCGCCACGATTGCAAGTCCATAGCTTGGCACGATTCCATAGAAAAAATCCAGGATCGGCAGCATCACGTTATTGGTGAGAAACCCGATACCAAAATCCATTGGGGTGAATTCAACCTGAGATACGCGTCAATTGTCTGACTCTAATCTATCCGATCGCACTTACAACTACTGAAGATGTCAGCGATCTGTAGTACCAGTTACTCTCGGATTTTTAACGGCTACTCTCTCATTGATGTAGTCATAGATTTCGCGGAACTTAGGAATAGCCCGGAGTTCTAAGCGACTGCCATCTCTGAGCGTTAATACCATATCGCCCCAAAAACCAAGGCCACGGGGCACTTTAACAACCTTGACAATTTCTGAGTAGATAATGTCAGTGCGATCGCGCCCCATCCAACCTCCAGTCACGGAGATGCGGCGACTGGTGATGCGGTAGCGCAACCACAGCGCCCGTACAATCGCTCCAACTGCCAATGGCAAGCCAATAAGCGTTAGTCCGATCAGTACGTTTATGATCAAATCCCCAATGTGGGGGCCGCCTTCATAATAGATTTCCTCACGAATACCCATTCAGTACCTCGGCTTCTGCCAACAACTGCTTTAATTCTTGCAGAAATTGCTGGTAATCGCATTCTTGCGCCGCTGATGGTTGAACAACAATCACCAGACGCCATCCCGGTGCCAACTTGGGCAATAGCTGACGGAAAGCTGCTCGGATCTGTCGCTTAATCCGATTGCGAATTACAGCCCGCTTGCTAACTTTAAGGCTAATTGAGATCCCAATCCGCGTCGGGGTAGGGTGCGCCACTGCTCCCGGTTGTGTTGCTGTAGCCGCTTCCGGCTTGGGCTTGTCTACCTTTGACCGTAAGGCTCTCAAAGTTAAGTGAGGACTGCTACGACGAATTCCTTCCCGGAATACCGCACGGAAGTCTTGCCTACTCTGAAGCCGATTCGTTTTGGGCAAAGCCACATGCGGTTTATTGCAATATCAAATTTATGGAAATGTCGCTAAACGGCAAGGCGATACCGCCCTTTTCTTCTACGAGCTTTAATCACGTTTTGACCATCTGGGGTACGCATGCGGGCGCGAAAACCAGAGGTTCTTTTTCTTTTACGGTTGGTGCCTTCTAAAGTGCGCTTCATGACCTGTGTTTGGTGCCTGTATGCCTACAAAATCTCACAATCTACTAGGTTATCATTATTCTGCCGTTGAGCCAATGCTTAATATCCACGTTCCGAGGTAACGACGCAGCGGCACGTCACCAGGAGAGAGGACTTCGCAGTTGAAATAGAAAGTGCCACCGAAGGCGGGGTTTTTCACATTAGAAAACACCACGTCGACTGCCTTGCCAGCAGGTGCTGGCTCCTGGAGATCGATCTCAACTAGGTGGTTTTCTTTGTCCCACTTCACATTTTGCAACGGTACTTTTTTGCCTTCGGCACGCACCTCAATGCTCTTAGTGTCAAAATCGCCCCTGTAATAGTTTGGATACGAGATGGCAAATTCGGCAACCGCTAATTTCATTCTCTTGGCAGGAATTTTCAGTCGGTAACGGTCCCACATATTGGCTACACCGCCAAAATCTAACCGGAAGGGCAGTTGGTTTTCGCTCTTGACACCGCTAAACAGGGTGAATCCGGGTAAAGCGTCCGCCCAACAGATGGCTGGGATACCAGTTAGCAAAGTGCTAACGGCTAGGGTAGATAACAAGCGTCGCATCGCGGCTCCTGGGGCAAATATTGGTCTGCTAAACTGTACTACTGATTTGTTCATATGGACGCCCAATCTCCATAAAAAGATTCGTTGGGTAAGTATTGTTCACACTCTGCTCTTGTTGTGTTCGCCCGAATACATCTAGATCAGGCGATCGCGCCTAAGGAACGATTACCCTTGCCAGTACTTCATCAATGGTGTATTGACACTTTTATCAAGTTGATAGAGGATGCTATAGTCAATCAGAACAGACAGGTAGTGGTGTTTGCAACTAGGTAGATATGTATCTGATCTTATTGTTTCGTCATAAAACTTAACATATTAAACTACTACAAGCGCTTCAGTAACGCTAAATCTATCCAGAAGGAAATTTAATCTAAAGTTCGCACTCTTCGGGCTCAGCAATAGAATGGAAACCTTAAATAAATGATTCAGTCAGATTTTTGGCAACTTCTACTCATCTTAGACTCATCTAAGCTTTTTCCATCTGTTTAAGCAGTTAATTAATATTGCACTCTTTAACAAGTGAAGCTAGTATTGGACTCGCAAGTCCATAAGCATCGTACTCCTTTAATTTATTAAAACAAGTTGAAGACAAGGAATTAGAAAAAGGGTATCGACCTAAACATATGGCAAGTTTGATGCGTTTTAGAAGTCTCTAAAATTGTTACATCGCCATTCCCAAATGAAAAAGACCCCGCGATCTGTACAGGGCCTATCAGGAGCAGCGATTCGCTTTTAGACGGCTAACAGCGCTCAAATAATAGAAGAATGTCTGGCTGAATGAAAAATTTGAGCGGGTTGCAGAGAATGAGTGTTGCATGTAAGGAGATTTCATGAAATTAGCGGTTGCCAAAGAAGTTGAAGTCGGTGAACGTCGTGTCGCTTTAGTGCCAGAAACCGTTGGTCGCTTGGTTAAACAAGGTCTGGAGGTGTGGGTAGAGGCTGGAGCTGGTGAGCTATCTTTCTTCTCTGACGCCGCCTATGAAGCAGTAGGGGCAAAGATTGTCTCCGATACTGACACCTTATGGAGCGAAGCGGATATCCTGCTGAAGGTCGGACTACCGCAAGAACGAGAAGATGGGCGCTCAGAAATTGATCTACTGCGGGAAGGCGCTGTGCTAATTGGGTTCCTCAATCCCTTGGGTCAGCCAGGTGTAGCGCAGCGGCTGGCAGAGCGCAAGGTAACGGCTTTCAGTATAGAAATGATTCCACGCACCACTAGGGCACAGAGCATGGATGCTTTGTCGTCACAGGCGTCGGTAGCGGGTTATAAAGCTGTACTGATTGCAGCGGCAGCGCTGCCTAAGTACTTCCCAATGTTGACAACAGCTGCCGGTACGATCGCACCAGCGAAGGTATTTGTAATGGGGGCAGGTGTGGCAGGACTGCAAGCGATCGCAACTGCCAGAAGACTAGGTGCTGTGGTGGAAGCGTTTGATATTCGCCCTGCTGTGAAGGAAGAAGTGCAGAGCCTAGGAGCCAAGTTCGTTGAAGTCCAGCTTCAGGAAGACACTGTGGCGGCAGGGGGCTACGCCAAGGAAATTTCCGAGGCGTCAAAGCAGCGCACTCAGGAGGTTGTAGCCGAACACGTCAAGCAGTCGGATGTAGTAATTACAACTGCCCAAGTTCCCGGCAGGAAAGCACCGGTCTTAGTTACAGAAGAAATGGTAGCTCAGATGAAGCCTGGGTCCGTGATTGTCGATCTTGCCGCTGAGCAAGGGGGCAACTGCGCTTGCACTGAGCCGGGGAAAGACGTCCAGTGGAACGGCGTCACTATCATCGGTCCAATTAATCTACCTTCATCAATGCCAGTGCACGCCAGTCAATTGTACGCCAAGAACCTGTTGACGTTAGTCCAATACTTAATTAAGGACAACGCCCTACAGCTAAATTTTGAGGACGACATTATCAAGGCGACTTGCATTACCCACGCCGGTGAGATTCGGAACCAAAGAGTGCGGGATGCCTTAGCTCAGGTCAGTACAGCTGTTGGATAAAGAGTAAAAAGGAGTTTGTAGTTCAATGAGTGAAGCACTAATTGCTGCTTTGTTTGTGTTTGTCTTGGCGTCTTTTGCTGGGTTTGAACTGATCAACAAAGTGCCGCCAACGCTCCATACCCCCTTAATGTCTGGAGCCAACGCGATTTCTGGCATTGCCGTGATTGGAGCGTTAGTTGTCTCTGGCGAACGTGAGTGGAATATCTCAGTCATTCTGGGCTTGATTGCCATAGTGCTGGCAACCATCAACGTAGTAGGTGGTTTCCTGGTAACAGATCGGATGTTGCAAATGTTTAAGAAGAAAGAGGTAAAAGCGTGAGCGAGTTTCTGCCAACTGGGATACAGCTGACTTACTTAGTTGCTGCATCTTTATTCATCCTGGGTTTGAAGAAGCTGGGTTCACCCGCCACGGCTCGTCAGGGCAATCTGTGGGCAGCGATTGGCATGCTTTTGGCTGTCGTGGCGACGCTGCTAGATCAGCATGTGTTGAACTATGGAATGATTTTGCTGGGTCTAGTGATTGGCTCCTTGGTGGGAGCGATCGCAGCCCAAAGAGTGCAAATGACCGAGATGCCCCAAATGGTGGGTCTGTTGAACGGTTTGGGAGGAGCAGCCTCCGCTCTTGTGGCAGTGGCGGAGTTTTGGCGGCTCTTGGGTACCTCACAGCCAATCCCCCTCGATGCCAACATTTCCATATTGCTGGACGTTTTCATTGGTGGAGTCACCTTCACGGGTAGTATGGTTGCCTTCGCGAAACTGCAAGGTATTATCAGCGGTTCCCCAATTACATTTCCGCTGCAGCAACCCATCAACGCCTTACTCCTAGTTGGCTTTGTAGTGGGTAGTGCCTATCTCCTGATCACGCCAGAAAACCTACCAGTTTTCTTGGGGGTGGTTGCTATTTCCTTGCTGCTAGGTGTTCTGTTTGTCATCCCCATTGGTGGTGGTGATATGCCGGTGGTGATCTCGCTGTTGAACTCGTTATCGGGGGTAGCCGCGAGTGCTGCTGGTTTTGTGGTGATGAACAACATGCTGATCATTGCTGGTGCCCTGGTAGGAGCGTCAGGCTTAATCCTGACTCAGATTATGTGTAAGGCAATGAACCGCTCTCTCCCCAGTGTGCTGTTCGGTGCCTTTGGGAAAACCGGATCGTCTGCCGGTGGTACAGCAACAGCACAAGGTGACAAAAACGTCCGCAACATAGATACAGAAGAAGGGGCAATGATGTTGGGATATGCCCGCTCGGTTGTAATTGTTCCAGGCTATGGGATGGCAGTGGCTCAAGCGCAACATGCTGTGCGCGAGTTAGCCGATCAATTGGAACGCCTAGGTGTGGATGTGAAGTACGCCATTCATCCAGTTGCTGGACGGATGCCAGGACATATGAATGTGCTGCTGGCAGAGGCGAACGTACCCTATGAGCAACTATCTGATATGGATGACATTAATCCGCAGTTTGAGCAGACAGATGTTGCCTTGGTAATTGGAGCAAACGATGTGGTTAACCCATCTGCTCGTCACAACACCAGTAGCCCCATCTACGGGATGCCTATCCTAGAAGTAGATAAGGCAAAGCACACAATAGTGATTAAGCGAGGTATGAGTACGGGCTTTGCTGGTGTAGACAATGAGCTGTTCTACAAAGAAAAAACTATGATGCTGTTCGGCAGCGCTAAAGACATGGTGGCAAAGCTGGTTTCTGAAGTCAAGCAACTCTAATTGTGTGGGGGTCCACAGCTATTATGAAACCCCATCCCTTAATAGGTAGGTGGGGTTTTTTTTGAGATTAATCCTGGAGGTTCAAACAGCTTCCAGGTTCTTTTCCCCTGTTCTAATCCGAATAACTTGCTCAACAGGCGTGATGAAAATTTTGCCATCGCCAATTTCACCCGTCCGGGCAGCGGCGATCACTTTATCTACCACCATATCAATCTGATCATCTTCAACTACAATTTCAACCTTGAGTTTTTGCAGAAACTCGACCGTGTATTCAGAACCACGATAGCGTTCTGTCTGACCCTTCTGCCGCCCAAATCCTCTGACTTCTGAAACTGTCATCCCAACAATACCAGCGTTGACTAAGGCAATTTTGACTTCGTCAAGTTTAAAGGGCCGGATAATGGCTTCTACCTTTTTCAAGTTCTCGTCTCCTCACGTCTCTTGTGTTCGTTTATCTATATAGCATGACAGTTTAAGTACCATCCCCAACCTGAGGTTTTTTGTGTTTTTGGATACTTTTTCGTGGTTGATCGCTCCATCTTATTGCTATAGCTGCTTTTGAGCGCATACACGACAAGAGCGTAAGCAGTGCGTAGTCATTTTCACCAAAAAGGGATGAGGGAATTTCCCTCGTCCCTCTTCTTAAGCCTCGTCACGCCCGTGGACTTGGGCAGGGGGACTGGTCGCTTCAACTGCCGTGAACAGTTCAAGAATTTTGTATGTGTGGGATGCGCCTTTAGGCACTACCCAGGAGTCACCAACCTCCAATAAGACCATTTGGCCTTCAATGTGCAACTCAGCGCGGCCTTTGATCACATAGCCGACAGTTTCATACTCACGCTGAGCAGGAGGTTTAGGTTCACCAGGCTGCTCATCCTCCCACAGGCGCATTGAGACAGTCTTGCCTGATGCGAGATACTTCTGACCCAATTCACCCTTGGGGGAATGGGCAGAGTCTACTTTCTTCACACTTGTGTCGCTCATATTGGCTTCCTTGTTGCTTAACTCTAGCTACTACGCTTCTACGGTGCTGCTATTTCGGTTATTGCCAAAACGGCTACTGTCGGTCTACTAGATTGACTAGTCTAGCTGGACAACACTTCGTTTAGTTTGTACTGATTTATTAGTCATTACCCCGTCCTGCGGACAGAATCTGACAATAATTATCTAACCTCCCATTGACTGATGACATCTGACTAGTCTTCCTTATATATCGCTAGTCACCCCTCTGAGGAATGCTGACGCTCAAGCTCATCTAAATCAGAGGCAATCATTTGGTTAATCAGTTCAGTAACACCAGCACCACGGCTACCGCTTGTTACAAAATCAGCCTGTTCTTTAACCATAGGCAAGGCATTGGCAACCGCTACTGCACATCCACACAACTTAAGGAAGGCCAGGTCGTTTTCGGCGTCACCTACACCAACAGTATTGTGCGGCAGTAATCCCAGTTCGCTTAAGGCAGCACTGAGTCCATTTGCTTTATTGATACCTGAAGGAAGTACCATTACAGCTTCTTTGTTGAGAATGACTTGTAGTTCTAGTCCCATTTCGCGGATAGTTTCAACCACTGTAGTTTCATAAGGTTGCCACGTGGCAACAATTATCCGTCCGACTGAGAGGGGAGCGACACCCCGCTCGCGTAGCGTTTTGATAAACTCTTCCGGTGGGCGATCGCCCAGTGTCTTCTCTTCACGGCTAGCAGGCTGGTACAGTAAGGCTCCGTTCTCGGCTACAACCCGCTCAAAAAGGTTGATGCGAGGGAAAACCTGGAGGAGTTCGTCCATCTGCCGACCGGTGACCAAGATTAGCTTCCGACCGGAATCCAGGAAACGCTCGAGCGCTGCTAAGGTCTTCTCATCCACTCGACTATCTGCAGCCAGCGTTCCATCATAGTCACAGGCAAGTGCAAGGTAGCGCATGAATTGAATATTTAAGTTGACACTTTCCACTTTAAATAAGCTTTTTAGGCATATTTTTCAACCTTTAGATTTTGTCTGCTTTTGTTGCTGTACTAACCGAAGAGGGAGTAGAGGCAAGAAAACGAAATTCACTGCCGTCCTTGTAAGTTCGGCCCTGTTCGTAGGTTGGAATTGAAAACAAAGTGGAAATAATCATTATCCAATAATTAAATTTATTTCAAATTATAATAAGACTTAACTAAAATCACGCTAAATTTTTCAATATATTATTCAGAGAAAATTTAGGTCAATCTCAGCGAATTCTCAGAAAAGAGTGGTGAGATATAACTACTGAATTTGTATAACAACTTTAAGCCAGCCCTTAGATACAATAGCTAATAATCTCTGGCCTCAATCGGCAACGACGGTACGACCTAGAAGTGGTGTGCATAAGAATCTGGAAAAATATGGAAAAAACCTCAACTGTCTCCAATTTTCTCAACAGAATTCCGGGTTCAGTCTATCTCTGGTTGGCCGTCATTATCTTTGCTACTTCTAACTCCGTAACGCGAAAATTAACGGAACTTGGTGCTCAACACTTGATTGACGGCAGAAATCCCATTTCCTTTTGTAATGTTTTATTTGTAGGAAATATCTGTGCATTTCTCGTTCTGATTTTCATATATCGGGGACAGTTGAGCGTGCATACCTTCCAGCAATTTTCCCTCAAGGACTGGGGCGGTATGGTAGCAGTGGCACTACTAGGTGGAGCGCTAGCCCCAGGTGTAATACTTTTGGCTCTTTCTAGCACGATGGTCAACAATGTTGTTTTAGTCGGACGTATCGAGCCACCGCTTACCCTAGCTTTATCTATCTGGTTATTAAGGGAACGAACGAATCGGTGGCAAATCGCTGGTGCGCTCGTTTCGTTTATTGGAGTAGTGGTAATGGTGGGGCTTCAGGGCTTACAGGGAAATAGCATGGCTCATGCAGGTTTCGGCACTGTAGACCGAGGCGAGATTCTGCCTGCGGTTGGGGCTGTGGCTCTAGCTGTCTCCAGCATTATCAGTAAAGCTCGACTCAAGCGGATTCCTGTAGGTATCTTTACGATAGTGCGAACAGGAGTGGGAACTGTCATCTTCTTCTTTACTGCATTATATTTATTCGGTAGCGTTCATTTTATTGATGCCTTCTCACCTTTCTTATGGAAGTGGATGTTACTTTATGGCACGCTCATCGTTGTAGTAGGTGAATCATCCTGGCTAACTGGTCTAAAGAAGTCTAGCGTGGCGTACGCCTCACTAGCTGCCGGTTTCAATCCAATTGCTGCGGCTTTGGGAGCTTATGTCATCTTGGGCGAAGTGCCCACCCTAATCCAGTATTTTGGGGGCAGTGTGATTTTATGCGGGATTATGCTGAGCCAGATTGGCACTTGGCGTATGCCTTCTCCTCCCCCTACTGCTACCAAAGTTAGGCATCCTCAAGAAATGGAAACTGGAATCGGATTTAAGGGAATATGAACGGACAAAACAAAGAAATTTGTAGTTGATAAGCTGTCGTTCATTTAAATTGCATATTTGTTTGATTAAAGCCTAAAACTCAGAATTTAACAGGCAAGAAGCTCCTATACCAGGGAAAGATAGGTAAAAGGGCGATTCTTCCCTTTTACCTTTTACCCTTACCCCCTAAGGGGAAGATTGAGTTCCCCCACCTATTTAATTACTCTTGACCGCCAGGAGTTATGCGATCAATCACCTCAACCACGCGATCAACCACACTGGGTTCACCCGTAGCACTGCTCTGACTGGCTTGGGGTGTTTTGCCCGTGCCGTGCAATCGTGGATCGGGCTGCGGTGGTTCCGGTTGTGGTCCCAACGGCTGAGGATTCGCCACATACTCAAACTCTCCTCTACCATCCATTGATGGACCTTTTGCCCATCGTCCTTGAGCGCTTTCCTCCCCTTCAGAGTGGTTCCAGAACTGATAAGAATTCTCGCGCTTCCCATATTGATACGCGACACTAGGAACAACAACTGTTGTCTCTAGTCCTTCAGTTTTCAGATCCTCAATCGCCGCTAGCCACTGGTTTTGATGCATGGTGTCGCGAGCAATCATAAAACTGAGGTGGTCTTTGACTCCTGGGTCGTCTGTCATCTCATACAACCGTACAGCCTGTAACAGACCCTGAGACTCAGCGTGGAGATTAGAGCGGAAGTCTGCCAACAAGTTGCCACTGGCAACGATGAAGCGACCATTCCACGGGAAGCCTACACTGTCAGCTGGCATTGCGCCCCCACCTGAAGCAATTTCGTGCTGGGGGTTCATAGCCCCCATAATCACGTCCCTCGGGTTAGTACCTCCCATAACCGCACCTACTACGGGATCTTTTGCACCATCTTCTTGCATTTTGATCGGTGCTTTATCCAGTAGATAGGCGACCATTGTGGCTAGCATCTCAACGTGACCGATTTCCTCAGTACCGATGTCCAGCAGCATATCCTTGTATTTGGCAGGTCCTCGGCAGTTCCAGCCCTGAAATAAGTACTGCATCATCACGGTCATTTCTCCGAAGCTACCACCTATGAGTTCTTGTAGCTTCTTGGCATAAACTGCATCGGGTCGCTCTGGTGGCGTGAAGTACTGTAGACGCTTTTGGTGATAAAACATGTCAATCCCGTTGATTAGATGTTGTATTTAGAATGAGACGGAACAAAACACGTCTCTCAAAACTGACCGCAACTTTGACACTTGATATTTGTGTCGTTTGCTTCTTCCAATTAACTATCTAAATTATTTATGGGCGTCAGTCTTTGGAGTGACAAAAGCGTATCCAATATGCATAAGTACATGTACGCACAAAGTTATTTTAGCTACTTTCAGTCATGATTCCTATGATGCGCTAGAAGCCATAATGCGACCCGCTCGCTCACAACCAGCATGACGGTGATCCCTAACGCCAGACCGAATAGGACCAGGTTACTTGCCTTTCCAGCGCGCAATGCAAAGCTCAGTGAGGTGGCAACGGCAGGGGGATGAACGGCATCAAGCAGGATCATGAGTACGATCGTTACAACCATGGCACTCCCAGCGGACAGGTACCCAGCCCCAAAGGCTAAGTAAGCAATCCAGCCAGTGGTTGCTGCAATCGTTTGTGAGATGGTCAGCGTTCGGACACTGTTTGTACCGTGCTCAGGGTCAAGGTAGATTAAGAACGCACTGGATGCAAGTGATGCGAACAGTAGGCGCTGCTGGCTGAGCGCCTCCACCAGACCAAGTACACCAAGCACCGTCACAGTCGGTAGCAACGCTAGGATAAACTCGCCCTTTAGATTTAACCTGCGTCTGAGTGACCGATTGGCTCCCTGTAATGGTTTCAAACTCGAACGTTTCTGACTCATTATTTCCTTTTATCAGCCTCTGACAGTTCCGGGGTGTTACTGACATGATTGTCCAGACGACCCGACTACGCTCCTCAGTGTTAATACACAGGTCTTTGCCGCAGCTAAGTCAAAAACCCGTAAATCTACTAGTTGTTACTTGGTAGATATCGGATAGTCTCAAACATGTAGATCTCGGTACATTAAATATGCTAATAACAGAACCGCCTTTTAGAGCTAGTTTGTGGAAACTATCAACGCCATAGATAAACTTGCTCAGTGCCTCTGGTCCTTGGCCGACTGAAGAAACGCCGCAACTCGTAGTGAGCTAGGTATTACTCAGTACATTTAACTAGACTATGTACTGTTACGTAACGGCTCAATTAGAAAATAGTGAGATATCGAGCCCGGTGTTGGTTTTGTTGTCGGCAATCAGGGATTGGAGCTTATGTCCTTCAGCGCAGAAAAGTTTCAAGCTGCGATCGCCGGCACTAGACAAAATCGTGTCTAGGCGCTGCGGCAGTTATCTACAAGCTAATCCTGACAGCCAAGTAATTTAGCATAAGAAAGTATAAATGAAGGTAGATGAGCTTAAAGATTCATACCAACTTTCACCTATGCAGCAGGGCATGCTGTTCCATAGCCTCTATGCCCAACAGTCCGGGGTAGACATTGAGCAGGTGATCTGTACCCTGCATGAAGACCTGCAGGTATCAGCCTTCAAGCAAGCTTGGGAGCGAGTCTTAGAGCGGCACCCAGTTTTGAGAACAAGCTTTTGTTGGGAAGGCGATAACGAACCGCGGCAGTATGTGCATCGACAGGTGAGACCGCCACTGGAGCAGCAAGATTGGCGTGGTTTGTCGGTACTAGAGCAAAAAGACCGACTGAAGACGTATCTTCAGGTTGACCGACGGCAGGGCTTTGTGCTAACTGAGGCACCCCTGATGCGCTTAGCGCTTTTGCAGATGAGTGAATCGGACTACCAGTTAGTCTGGACGTTTCACCATGCCCTAATGGATGGTCGGTCTTTGGCGATAGTGCTGAAGGAAGTCTTTGGCTTTTACGACGCCTACTGTCAAGGTGAAGACTTACAGCTACAGCCACCTCTAAGTTATCGAGACCACATCCAGTGGCAAAAGCAGCAGGATCTGTCCATTGCCCAAGAGTTCTGGCGGCAGTCGCTTCAGGGCTTTACAACACCCACCCCACTGGGGGTTAACCAGGCGGCAAGAGCGGACAAACACCAGGAGACCAGCACTGTTGTCGAGCAAGAAATCCGCCTATCAGTAGAAAGTACTTCTGTGCTGCAGTCTTTGGCCCAACAACATCAACTCACGCTCAATACCTTGGTACAGGGAGCTTGGGCTCTGCTCCTCTGGCGCTACAGTGGCGAGGCAGATATTGTGTTTGGTGCCACTAGAGCCTGTCGGAAGTCATCTGTTGCCGGGGCTGAGTCGATGGTAAGCTAATAGACATCTAATTTGCAACAACTCTATTACCCTTATTACGGACTTTCCTATTCCAGTTAATCACTAGCTCGCCATCATTGAGCAAACT
>JAABUQ010004166.1_pt1 | contig 25091 bp, 21 predicted proteins | sample 5560001 | NCBI WGS metagenome assembly JAABUQ01 (sample SAMN10711888, study PRJNA513371) | rock metagenome | isolation source: Antarctica rocks | place: Antarctica: Victoria Land, Finger Mt nord | collected 2015-12-18
GTCAAGTTGCAGTTAGATGGATAAAATCTTACCCTAGCTCGGATAGTACCACTTTGTTTCAGGTCACATCACGGCTCAAGCAAGTCCTTTTGTCAATAGGGTTTGAGGCGCGCTAACCCTGCTTACCTAAGTGGGGCAAATCTAATTAAAGCAAATCTTGTTGGAGCTAACCTCACTGCGGCAGACCTGAGTCAAGCGAAATTGACAAATGCACTACTGAGTTCGATAAACCTAAGCGGCGCTAACTTGACGGGAGTAAATTTAGTTGGGGTAGACCTTCAGAACGTCAACCTGAGTGGGGCTTCTTTGAATGGGGCAAACCTCTGTGGGGCTGTTCTCTGTAACGTAAATTTGAATGGCGTCAACCTAACTTCAGCAGACCTCCGTGGGGCAAACTTAGAAAATGCAAACTTAGAAAAGGCTGACCTGACTGAAGCCAACCTAGGTGGTGCAAATCTCTTAGGTGCAAAGCTAAGTGGTGCGATCATGCCTGATGGCACTGTCCACGAATAGACCAACAAAGGACCGGAAAGACATCGTAACATTTATTAAGCAGTGGTTGCCGTTTAACTCCAGAGCCTTTATGCATCGGTTTTTTCGATGCCCTCCTGCAATTGGTTTGTTACCTGCTAGAAAGCGTCGGTTGGTGTTGGATGGTTTGGTCTCAAGCGCGTCCGAGCATAGGATCGTGGCTATCCGGTATGATCTCCTGCCAACAGCGGTCGTCCCTCGGTTGGCATCTGTTCGATGCCAAGCCTCATCAGTTTTACGTCTTTGCGGTCGGCTGGAACGCAATCCAGCATACAGACTCGACCATGCGTAGCCGTTATACTGGCGACAACGACAGTTCCACTGCAGGAGTTGGCTCTTGGACTTGTCCGTATTGCATCCATCAGGTCAAAGATGGCATCGAAAGCCCTTACCTAACAGTGTGTACGCTGATTGACGGAACTGCTTAAGGCAAGTCGAGAATCATCTTGTTAGAGAAAACTATCCAATAATATCGGCATTAAAACATGACCCTATACCTCTTCTATGGTCAAAAAAAGATTTATGATTTTCTTCAAATGACCGCCTAGAAGCCTCAAACCATTGATTTTTCGTGGATTGGGTTGACCAGTGGCCCGACACTAACCCAGCCAATCCAGATTATCCCGTGGCAATCATCAAGTAAAAATTCTCTTAAGATCCAGTACAAACCCCGGCAATACATCTTCCCCCAACACCATTAAAGGGGATTCGAGTACCTCAACATCTTTCAAGAGACGATAAATTTCAACAATCTTATCTTGCGGATTAATAAGCCATCCCAGACGAACACCATTGTCCCGGTACTCGCGCATCTTGACTCGTACCTCTTCAACGCTATCGGTGACAGACTTTACTTCAACTACAAAATCAGGAGCTAGCGGTGGGAACTTGCGACGCTGATCTGGAGTAAGCGATTCCCAGCGCTCTAACTTTATCCAAGATGCATCAGGAGAACGCAAGGCACCATTAGGTAATTTGAAACCAGTAGAGGAATCAAAACCAAATCCTAGTTCTCGATTTTGGCTAATCCAAACCCATAACTGCCCCAAAATATCAAGATTTTTGTTTCCTGTATGCCCGCCAGTTGGCGACATAATTACAATTTCTCCAGTAGCGGTACGCTCAAGTTTTGCATCTGGATTTGATTGGCAAAGCTGATAAAACTGATCATCGGTAAAATCTAGGAGCGGACGAAAATTTAAAGTGACAGCGTTCATTTATTACGGAACCTATTTCTAAAATTCTGAAATAAGCTTTCAGGATGATTTATCCCTACTTTCAATCTCTTGGAGCTTCTAGCGAAAGACTTCTTCCATCTATTTCAATCCATCTTCAGTCTTGGGGAAGGAGTACCAGGTTGCCGTCTCATCAGAGGAACGTCTGTCCAAGTAAATACCCCAAGCCTCATCATCAGTTCTATTTTCCATGCAGTAGTCTAATAATTATTTGCGAGGTATTGCATAAAAGTCAGGCTTCATCTTCCTCAAATCTCTAGGCTCCTGTGGGTGGAATAATTATCCTGATTTCGTTGTTGCCTCCAGCAATGATGTATACAAATTTTCTACTGTTATCGTAGCGAAACAGGTGCATGGTTTGGTAGCAGCTAGAAAGCATCTGGCAAAGATGGGCGCACTCCACCACTTGTTCTTCTGTAGGCAAATGCAAATTATTTTTCCTCTTAGCAGGCGGCTTTTGAATTGGTTAGATATCTATATTTTAACTTTTTTAAGTTGGTTAACCACGTTTTTGCAATGTTTTGTGGAAGAAATCTCGTGCTAGAGTGGATTGGTAAATCAGGTATTAATCAAAACCCCAGTTATGCCCAGCAAAGACCCAAATAATTACGAAACTAGATTTATTTGTGCCATTCCATCAAGAAAACCTATCCCGCTGTGTCATTGGGACCAAAGTCCCAATGGATGTCGAGGAGGCTATTAGAGCCATTCCATCAGATAAACGAAGCGAATGGAGGCAAGGGCAAGAACCAAGGTGGCGTAGGAAGATTCAAACGCGCCATCGGTGTCGAGAACTAGGCGAACAGGTTTGGGTTTAGCGGCAAGCGCAGCTGTTTGTAAGCAAAACGCAGCGGTAACTGCTGTAACTAATAAATTACAGATACTGTTTCTAACAATTAGTTAGCATGAACTTAAGTAACTCTAAGGGCATCGGGTATGTTTGCTGTTGTCTCACCAGAAAAAATTTATCTATCGGCAGGAACGGTGGTGCGATCGCTCTCCACCTGGCAGGATTATCAGGCGTTGTGCCAGCAGCGGGGGGATAGTGCCATTCCCCGAATTAAGTATCGTTCTGGAGAAGTCTTATTAATGTCGCCACTGCCAAAACACGGGCGGGATTCCAGCTTGATCGCAGATCTTATCAAAGTTCTGCTGGATCATGCAGGACGTGAGTATGACTCTTTTACCCCAGTGACGATGGAATTGCCAGAGTCAAGCGGCATTGAACCAGACTATTGCTTTTACATCGATCATTGGCAAGCGATTTCGGGTAAAGAGCGAATTGACTGGAGAAATGATCCGCCGCCGGATCTAGTGCTGGAGATTGATGTGACGACTTACTCGGATGTTAATGATTACCTCCCTTATCGAGTGCCAGAAGTTTGGTTGTTTCGCAAAAACCAGTTGTTGATTTACCAGTTGCAGGACACGGAGTATCTGATTCAGAATAAGAGCCAGTATTTTCCACATCTCAACCTCCAAGACATGGTTTCCCGTTGTCTGCAAGTTGCTTATGAGCGGAATAGCAGTGCGGCAATTCGGGATTTGAAGCAGCAATTGAGCAACCAGATTTGATTTTGTCAAGATTCACGATAGCAAAGGATTAAAAGGAGTTTGTCACCCCCTCAGGGTTACTAGATGAAATTGTTACAGTTGCCTGATGAACCGCAGCCGCTATTTGTTCTGCGAGTGCTTCATCCCAAACCGCACGCGCTAAGGTCACACCGCCTGCTAGTAAGGAGAGCAACACCCAAGCGCGATCGCGTTTTTCCATTTCAGTTCCAGTTGTCAGCCCAGCGGTAACGGTTTCGGCAAGCTGGAGCAGCCCAGTTTGGTAAGCAGACTGCACTCGATGATCTGAAGAACGAACCACTTCTGGTGACAGTGTAGGCAAGGCGCAACCGCAAGCTAGATTTTGTCTATGCGCTTTTCCCATATAGTAGTCTGCGAGGGCAACCGTCCAATTTGCACCATAATCGGCACGGAATTTCTCGATTCCTTCCCGGTATTCATCAAGTCCGGCAACAACTGCTGTCAGAAATGCCTCTTCTTTAGAGCGGAAGTGACCGTAGAACGCACCGGAAGTAACACCCGCCGCTTTTGCCAAGCCATCGACACCAATACCGCTGTAACCCCGCGTGCGAAAGCTGCGACTTGCTGCATTTAAAATGCGCTTTCTAGTCTCTCCCTTGTGTTTGGAACCATGCTGCAATCTTTCATCGGTAGCGCTTTGAGGAGATTTGTTTAACCTGGAGACCTCTACTGCTTCAGCCGGTGGGAAAGTTGCCACTGCACGATCGCCCGATAAGGCATCCAGTCGTTGCACGATCGCTTCATACAAGGTGTTGGAGAAGGTCTGAGCGATCGCTTTCACTTTCGCGTCTAGATCCGAATCTTCAGATCCGAACGCCTGATTCGATGCAATTAGCTTTGAATCAGGCTGGCTATCGGATAGTTCTAGGGCTGATTTTAGCAGAGCTGCTATTACTGCACTTAAGTTAGGTTGTCCGCGTTTATCCATTCGTCCTGATTCATTAATGAAGCCGTGGGATAGGGCATGGTCAGTGACTGCCTGCAGCAGATCATTGGGAATTCTGACGCTGACCGCCGTTGTAACTGAAGAACTTGGTTTACCCATTACGACACGAGTAACTCTTTAATTCTAACTATAGCACAACTATCAGATAGCTGGATGCAAGCACTGAATCTGACTATCTTATAGCTTAGAGTAATGGCGATCGTGATGCAGCACCGATTCGTGTACAAACTGTATTGACTTAAATCGGCTTTCAGATTGTTTGCAAACGATTTCAGAGCTTTAAGCAAACCGCTTTGCTACAGAGGAGTTTAGCAGCCTCAAGATTTTTTCTAAAAAGTGCTTGACAATAACGGACGTTATCTGTATCTTAAAGTTATGGATAGCAATCGTTATAAATAAATCGTTATTCCAGCCACCATCTAGGAGATTAAACGATGCCCTTACTACGTGTGACTCATACTGCTGGTGCCTTCACCGATGCTCAAAAAGCCCAACTTGCCGAAGAATTTACTCATGCGATTTTGATCGGCGAGCAAGGCGTTGATAACGCTCCCTCACGTTCTGTTGCCTATGTCATCTTCAATGAAGTCGATGCCAAAACCTCTTGGTATGTTGGCGGCAAGATTGAAAATACGCCTCCTCAGGGCGGTCGCTTCATTTTTGAGGTGGTTTATCCCTTCGGTGCTGCAAATCAGACTGTGAAGAATCAACTGAATAAAGACATCAACGATATCATTGCTCGCGTCTTGAATGTAGATGGTACCTTCCCCAACCGCGTCGGTGACTGGGTTCTGCTCACGGAAATCACCGATGGCAACTGGGGTGTCAGCGGTCAGACTGTCGGCGTCCGCGATATTCACCAAGTGATGCAGGGTGCACCAGAACGGGTGGATTATTTTGAACCTCTGCTTGCGGCTCACAAGCGCTTGTTGGAAGCGCACAACTTCCCTGCTGGTTCCCCCGGAAGCGGTAAGTAGAATAGCCAATTCCTCGCAATTATAGCGGTTTGCATTTGAGTGCGATACACCGCAAGTCAAGCCCTATATGACATTGTCCTGCTGATGCTGTACTTCATCCGAACGCAAACCGCTATATTCCTAGACACAAACAACAACTAAAGGAGCAAGACCATGAGCAATGAACTGATCACGGATAACTTGAGTTCACGATGATCCACGATGTCACCACCGACGGTAGAACTCTGTCAACGGATGACCTAGCGGTAGCAACACCGATTCCAGGCTCAGACGAAGTGCGGATGTACGTTCTGCACACGATCATATCCAGCACCGGCAAGTTCACCGACAAGCGCGGCACCTTCCCCAGCTTCGGAATCCACAACCAAAAGACTAGACAGGGCGTGCAGCGCTGCGGCAGAGATTGTCAGCGCCTGGCAGATTGCCGAGCGCCATCATCTCCATAACCCTGTGATGGAACAGCCTCAGTACAACTTGTTTCATCGTCAGCGCGTGGAACAGGAGTATGCCCGACTTTACAAGTGGTTGCAAGATACAGTGACCAACCCCGACGGGATTGCGGCGACTGAGCGCCTGCGACCGATCAGTGAGGAACTCGGTTGTACGCTTTCTCAATTGGCGATCGCGCTTGGTGCGCTAGCAATCCCCGTGTCAGCACCGTGATTACAGCCATTTACCTTAGCACTCACTCCGCTGCTGAGTGTTCATCGCCAATAATAATTCTAATCAAGACTCTCAGCAACGTTTCCAATTCTTCAGGGACACGATAGAGTTTCAGATCCTCAACAATCTGACGGTTTTGCCGATAGAAAATTCCAAACCGCCAGTCCTGTCCAGTCGTAACCGCTCCATAGAGCATTGGGGTTTCTTTATCGGTCCACTGATCCAGAGCAATTAGTTGTGCTGCCAATTGGGTAAAGCCGTTGTCGAGGTTTTCCCGCTTTGCTTCAATGATCACCAGGTTGTTTGCCTGAAAGTAATAGTCAAATGTGCCTTTGAGCCAACTGCTAACAGCCACGGGATATTCCACACGCACTCGTTGTTGCGTATGTCGGCATATCTCCCGAATAATTGGAGCAATCAAAAACTCCCGGCGGGCTTGTTCACTGGTAATGCTCACATAGCGAATACCATCCTGAATTTGCTCATGCAGATTCATAAGGCGATCAAGCGTTCCGGTATAGCAGGGTAGAGTGAGCGGGGCACGATCAACCTGGCAATTCAGGTCAGCTAGAATATCTTCAATATCAAACGGCAGTTCAAAATATTTGCTAAAGGTATAAGATTCTTCTGGATTGAGAACTTTCGGCTTTCGGCTCATACATTTCCCTGACTGGCTTCACAGACAACCCACTCTAGCGCATCTCAATGCCAAAAGATTTCAACACAACATTCAAATCCGTCTTGCTGGATTAGAAGCCCACTCAAGTGCCAGCAGTGCTCCATTAATCACTAAGGCAAGGATTGCCACTGCGATCGCACCCGCCCAAATTTTGTCATAGCGCCCTGCTTGGGCGATACCATCAAACAGCAGCACACCTAATCCGCCTGCACCGAACTTCGCCCCGATGGTCGCAATTGCAATCCCGACAATCGCCGCTAGGCGCAAGCCAGCTAAAAAAATCGGCATAATTAACGGTACTTGTACACGCCACCAGCGTTGCCAAGGATTCATCCCCATGCCTCGTGCTGCTTCCAAAATCGCTGGCTTGATTGATTGCAGCCCTACTGTAATATTGCGTACCAAAATCACCTGAGCATAGATCGCCATCGCCACAACGACTGAATTTGAGTTGAGGCCGAAGATCGGCACCAGCAGAATAATTAATGCTAGACTCGGCACTGTGTAGAGTGTTCCGAGTATCCCGATTACTGGCACACTCAGCCAACGGTAACGGGTAATCAGCAAGGACAATGGCAGGGCAACTAACACGCCAATTAGCAGCGCGAGGCTAGTCATCTGCAAATGTTGCAGCAGCAAATCCCAAACAATACCAGGATTCTTAATAACGTAGCTCACGCCTTGGCTCCCCTTCTGGCTGCATCTCGAATCTGTTGGAGGGTAATCACACCGACAGCAGCTCTCTCGTCTAGCACCGTTAGCTTAGTAGCACCTGTACGCAGTAGCAGGGATAGTGCATTGCGCAAGTTATCATGCCGTGCAATTGTTGGTGTACCCAAGGTTTCGTAGTTCTGATGGATATCGGTCATTGCAGTCTCAACACGTAGCAGGCTGAGCTGGCGCACCATATCGTCTGCACCTACCAGCTCATGCACGAAAGCATTGGCAGGCCGCCTCAAGATGTTAAATGGCGTATCGTACTGTATAATGCTACCGCTTTGCATAATCAGAATCCGGTCAGCGATCCGCAAGGCTTCCTCAACGTCGTGGGAGACAAACAGAATTGTTTTTTTGAGTTGGCGTTGGAGACGCAAAATCTCGTCCTGTAAACTAGTGCGGGTGATAGCGTCAATCGCTCCAAATGGCTCATCCATTAACATCACACCCGGATTAGCTGCCAACGCACGCGCCAATCCAACGCGCTGCTGCTGACCACCCGATAGCTGCGAGGGGTAGCGATCGCGATATTCATTGGGCGGTAGCTTGATCAGCGTCAGCAGTTCATCGACGCGAGACTGGATTTTCCTGCTCGACCAACCCAGCAATCTCGGCACAACAGCAATATTCTGAGCAACTGTCATGTGCGGAAACAAGCCAGATTGTTGGATGACATAGCCGATCTGCTGACGCAGGATCGTGACCTTCATCTGCCGAATGTTAGTACCGTTAAGGTAAATCTTGCCCGCAGTAGGCTCGTACAAGCGATTGACCATCTTGAGCAGCGTCGTTTTGCCGCAGCCCGATGGACCTAAGATTACAACTAACTGGCCTGTCTCAACCTCGCAACTGCAACAATCAACCGCCGGATGGGGTGTGCGCGGGAATTTCAGAGACACTTGCTCAAAACGGATTGCGCTCATAGATTCCTCCTCAAAGGCTAGCAATTAAGCTTTCTTCAACAATCCTTCCTGAGTCAGAAATTCTTTTGCCACATCGGCTGGTTCGCGCTTTTTGTCGGTCACCTCGTAGTTGAGGCGTCGCATTGTGGCATCAGTCAGCTTGGAAGATAGTGCGTTGAGGGCATCGCGAATACCTGCATTTGCTTTGAGCACTTCCTGCCGCACTACTGGAGCAACCTGATAGGGGGGAAACAAGCCTTTGTCATCATTAAGCAGGACCAGGTTAAAAGCGCTGATCTCGCCATCAGTCCTGAATGCTTCAGCCACATCCGCTTCCCCTTTGATTAAAGCCTGATATCTCAACCCAGCATCGACTGGAATCAACTTTTTGAAGTTGAAGTTGCCATAGACTTTTTTAAGACCGGGTAACCCATCCTCGCGGGCTTGGAACTCAGGTGTACTGACCATTGTCAATTGGCTAGCTTTAGCAACCATATCGGAGGTTGTCTTAATGCCATACTTTTTGGCCCCTGACTGGGTCATTGCTAGCGCTTGGGAATTGTTCATTGGGGCAGGAGCAAGCCAAACCAAGTTGAATTTTTGCTTGTAGGCGTCTGCTACTGTTTTGTACACCTGCTTTTGGTTACTGTTGACAGGCAGCTTCAGCACCGTCAATAGAGCTGTACCAGTATACTCTGGGTATAAATCAATCTGACCACTTTGTAGGCCCGCCTGAGCCACGGGCGTGCCACCGAGGTTAAGCTTACGTTCCACCTTCAATCCGCTGTTTTCCAGCACCGAAGCATACATTTCCCCCAAAATGAACTCCTCGGTGAAATCTTTAGAGCCAACCTTGATCGCCCCAGCAGAGCTGCCAGTGCTACCATCATTACAAGCCATCACGGTCAGAGCCGTAAGCATTGCGAGCAAGAGCAGGACAAATGAGCGACGCACCGGCTTCATCGAATAGTCCTTACCTGAGTAAAGTACAGTTACATTTAACTAGAGTAAGCCCTTGGACTGGCGAAACTCCCGCACCACGTCCTTGACATCGCGCAGTTCGCCCTCAACCAGGTAGTTCAAGCGTCGCATTTCTGTTTCTGTGATCAGTCCACCCAGCTGTTGGAGTGCAGGGAGTAGCTTTGGGTATTTTGCCAAAGTCTGCTGGCGGACAATCGGAACCGCTTGATAAGGAGGAAAATAGTGCTTATCATCCTGCAGCACTACTAAACCTAATCGGGCAATCTGCCCATCGGTTGAATTACCCGCTACCAGATCCACCTGCTTCTGGATCAGCGCCCGGTATATCAGCCCCAAGTCCATCACGCGGGGCGAGTCGGCAAACCGCAGCCCGTAAGTTTTAGCTAATCCTGGAAAGCCATCTGGACGTTCGACGAACTCGTAGCCAAAACCTGCACTCCACTGAGGGGTATACTGAGCGGCTTGGGAGAGGGTTTGGAGATGCAAACGGCGTGCATCCTCACCGCGCACAATCATCGCAAAGGTGTTGTTGAAGCCTAATGGTTTAGTCACTAAGAGTCCAAACTGCTTGGCGTAGGCTTGTTTCACTTGCTGGTAGACGGCATTAGGATCACCGATGGTATTCTGTTTCAAGACCGCAGTGAAGGCTGTTCCAGTGTACTCAACATAGGCATCAAGCTTCCCAGCAATGAGCGCATTATGGCAGACGAACGTGCCACCCAAGTGAAGTTTGCGAGCCACTTTTAAGCCAGTCGTTGCTTCGATCTGCTGTGCTAGGAGTTCCCCCAAGATGTCTTGCTCTGTGTAATTTTTTGAGCCGACGACAATATCGCCGCCACCGCTATTTGAGTTGGGGTTGCAGCTGGCGAGTGCTAGGATCAATGTTAAGGTAAGAATACATTGGGCAAAAAACCTATTCATTTTTCCGGTTTCCTTCCTCCCCTCTGCGTGAGGCGACGTTCAAGCCAGCCAAGGGCGAAATCTGCCAGCACAGCCATCACCGCTGCTGGAATCGCCCCGGCAAGAAGCAGCTGGTTATTCACATTCGAGATGCCCTGGAAAATGAACACTCCTAAACCACCCGCCCCAATCGCGGCAGCAATGGTAGCGATGCCAATAGCAATCACCGTTGCCACGCGGACGCCTGCCAGAATAACGCCCAACGCCAGTGGAATCTCAACCTGAAATAGTAGCTGTCGGTCTGTCATCCCCATACCACGCCCAGCTTCGCGGATGGCTGGGTCAACCCCAGTGATGCCGGTGTAAGTATTGCGAATAATAGGTAGCAGGGAATACACCGTGAGAGCCACAATCGCTGGGATATTGCCAATTCCCCCAATTACCGGCACGGGGATGAGCAAGCCAAACAGCGCCAGACTGGGAATAGTCTGGAGAACATTGGCAATGCCTAGAATCGGTTGGCGTAGCTTTGGAAGGCGAGTTATCAGGATGCCCAGCGGGATGCCTACTGCTGTGGCGATCGCAATCGAAATGCCCACTAAAAGCAAGTGTTCGCCGCTGTGCTGAATGATCTCTGAGCCATAACGAAACAGGAAGAAGTCGCTCAGGTTCATAGCGCGTCCTTGCCAACTGATTCCAGCGAGGGCAGACATTGCATGAAGGCACGCGCCTCTGGTTCTGGCGATCGCATAAATTCCTCCGGTGTTCCCAACACTACCAGGCGACCTGCGTGCATAAGACCAATTCTCGATGCCAGGACGAAAGCTTCCTGAATATCGTGGGTAACAAAGATAACTGTCTTACCTAATTCCTGTTGTAATCGGTGGAACTCACGTTGAATTTCCAAGCGCGTGATCGGGTCGAGTGCGCCAAATGGTTCATCCATCAACAATACCGGCGGGTCAGCTGCCAGCGCCCGTGCCACCCCCACCCGCTGACGTTGACCTCCAGAAAGTTCATTTGGATAACGCTGGGCAAATTGCTCTGGATCGAGACCGACCAGGTACAAGAGTTCATAAACCCGCGATTTAATCTGCTTGGGTTTCCAACCTTCTAGGGATGGGACTAAGCCCACGTTGCGCTCAATTGTGAAATGGGGGAACAAGCCGGTTTCTTGGATCACATAGCCAATCTGCCGCCGCAGCTTGATCGGGTCCCACTCCACCGTTGGCACTCCATTAAATAGTACTTCACCTGCAGTCGGTGTGCTGAGGCGATTGATCAGTTTCATGGTCGTCGTCTTGCCGCTGCCGCTGCGTCCTAGTAACACCAGGGCTTCTCCCCGGCGGATGGTGAAATTCAGATTTGACACCAAGGGGCGGTGGTTGCGGCTAAAGGTGACATCGCGGAATTCAACAGCAATTTCGTTATCCTGCGGCATGAATGACTCCCGCTCTTAGGCTGGCTTAACGTCATTATGTGACGATTTGGCCAATAAAGGTATGAATACATCCGCAATGGAACTGCTGAACACTCAGATGAGTTCACTGGGCATCTTCGTATAAATACGTTGCTTCAAATCCACTGGTGTGAAAGTAGGAATTTTGCGCACCCTCTCCGCTTCGCCTAATACGAGAAAGCCACTGTCGTGTAAAGCATTGTACAAGCGGGACAGGATTGTACTTTGGGTTTCGGTATTCAAATAAATTAGGACATTGAGACACGTCAGCATGTCAATATGGGAGATACGTGCATCCTCAAGCAAGTTGTGGCGACCAAAGACCAGCGAACAGCGCAGATCCTGACGAAAGATGTAGCTCTGGGCAGTGCGCTCGAAGTACTTCTGTAACAAGGTGGGAGAAATATTCGTAACCTCCCTAGTGTTGTAAGTGGCTCTGATAGCGTGGATGAGAGCCTCCTCATCGATATCTGTGGCGTAGATCTTCACTCGCTGCCGGAACTGTTCTACCCCCAGTGCCTCAGCGAGAACCATTGCCAGGGTGTAAGCTTCCTCTCCAGACGCGCATCCAGCACTCCAAACTCGAATCGGTTCGTTCGGTGCCTTGCCAGCAATGATCCTCGGCACAATCTCCTTTGTCAAGTAATCCCAGACTGAGCGATCGCGGAAGAAGGAGGTGAAGTTGATTAAGAGTGTATTGAACAGGTGAGTAAATTCTTGCGGATGCAACTCCAGGTAATCTATATAATCCCTGTAGCTATCAATCTCGACCTTCTGCATCCGTTTGAGTACCCGACGCATCACGGTAGAACGCTTGTAGCCGGTGAAATCAAAACCACGCTGCTTCATGTAGTCCAACAAGACTTCTAAATTATGGCTAGCCTGAGTGTCGAGGCGGCTATAGGCAGCCGATTGTGAGTTCTGGATCATAATCGAGTACAGTCAGAGCTGCCACCAGTCGCTTTTCCACCGAATAAGGGGTGTCTTTAGACACCCCTTATTCGGAAATTTTTTGATTTGGTAGTGCTGATAAACAGCAACTGGCGACATGAAATCCCTTCAAATTCTGCTGTCTAAAGCATAAACAGGATCAGCATCAGTGTCTGTACGTTTTCGTACAGTAAGAAATCAAAGCTCAGTACTATGCAACCGCTCGAACGAGAGCTTTGAGCACTACATTGATTGCTTGTATTGTTCTAGCAGTTGAGGTATATGGTCATACCCATCTACACCGATAACAGCAATGATTTGAGACCGACGCTGCTTTAATAATGCCTTGAATGCTTCAGCCCCTATTTGACCCTGCAAAATCGTCAGCAAGCCTGCAGGTTGACGCCACTCCTTCGAGGCAATTTGCTCCAATAGATACATGCCTAGGGAGCCAGAGTAGATGGCTTGCTCTAGGTTTTGCAGACCATAATAAGCTTCAGCTAAGTTAGCCAGGTTCAGACTCTGGAGATATAGATCTCCTGAAACTTGGGCTGCTTTTAAACCGTCTTCCAGATATTTGATTGCTGCTTGGGGTTGAGATAGAACCAGGTGGGCAATGCCTAGACTGCCCAAACACAGAGCTTGACTTTGGATTTCGCCCAATTGCTCCGACAACTTGAGACCTTGTTGGAGGTAGTGGATAGCTGTTTCATAAGTTTCTGGTGCTATCTGTTCCAGCATCTTCGCCTGAAACACTTCGCTGTAGCCCAAATTGGCTAGTGCATTGGCTTCTCCTAAGCGATCGCCAGCTTGGCGACTGAGGATGAGTGCGCGTTGGCTGTAGTTAATTGCCTCTGCATAAATTTTCTGGGCAACGCAGGTACGGCTCAGGTGGTTGAGATTGGCGATTTCACAGGGGCGATCGCCTGCATTACGTGCTATTTCCAGTGCTTGCTGATGGAACTCATTCGCCCGCTGGTATTGCCCCAAAGCTCGCTGCGAATAGCCTAAAAGGGTGAGAATGCGAGCCTTTTCCTGAGTGCCCTCGACTTGCCTTAGCGGTTCATCCAGGTAGTTCAGCGTATCCCGCAGATATTCCCCTGAAAAAGAGGCGAAAATACCGCCGTAGAGGGGAAAGTATTCTTGCTGAGTAAAGGTTCGCAGAATCTGTAGCATGATTTGAGAACATCCATTGCTCCAGAGCTGACTAGCACTGGCACCGAGGTTCGCCGCTTGACTAAAGCCATTTCCCAACTGAGACCAGATTACCGCAAAGGTCAAGAAGGTGGAAATGGACATTTTTGATCCTGCTTTTACGTTGTAAGCCTGTTGATCAAACCAAGTTACTACCCCTCGTTGCAAGCACTGCAAAATCACTGCTAGCTCAACCCAGTCACTGAAGTTTATACTCCGCTGCTGGGCTGCCAGTTCGGTTACAGACTGATTCAATGCCAGCGTGTGGAACAGTGCTTGAGGTAAGGGGCTACTCACCTGTTTTGCCCAGAGTGCCCAAGGACCGCGTTGTCCGGGCGCGCCCTCAAATCCGAGTGGTCCCTGGTGCTCGTACATCCAGCTCACCAAGTGGTCTTGTAGTCGCTGCCAAGATGCCACACCACGAGTAATGCCCTCCGACAACTGCTGTAACTCTCGGCATAAGTCAGGGTCAGAAGTTTGTGTCTGTTGCTGTAGGGCTTTTGACAACTGCTGGATCTGTTGTAAGTTCAAAGGATGAGTCCGATTAGGATCGATCACCCGCAATAAAGCAGTGAGACGATCGGCTCTTTCGGCAGTGGTGATCTCTTGAATCGCTGCTGCGATCGCAACTGTAGTTTGGTTTTGTTCTTGCCACCGTTGCCATTCCCCCCGGATTGTCTTGAGCGCTCTAAGGCTGCGGGTGGCTTTAGCCTGCTTGAGTTCATCAGTTTGGGTGTCCACCTGGTATTGAGTGGCAGTGATGCGATCAATCAAAGCTTGTTCAAAAATTTCCCCTGTTCCAGGGCTGATGCCTTGCAGCAACATTTGATAGACCTGCTCCTGGGAGCGGATCTTCCCCTTTAGGGTGGTTTGCACAATTTCGTCGATTAATGTTATGTAGCGATCACGTAATGTTTCCATACCCATACATTATATATTTTCAGAAGCGATTCGAGATTTCTTGGGGGGGGCCAATGTATGGGGAATGACCGTTGGGGGTGCGGGATGTGGGTTACAATATTAGCCAGCTAAAAACCTCTTCAACGATTAGCTCTAAGCCAATCCCTTTGAGGACTGGTAATGAAGTTGTGCCTCTTAGCAGTTGCACCCGCTGGTCAGGGAAAATGACTAAAATACTCTCCTCTGTTGGGTCAATTAACCAGCAGAGTTCAGTGCCATGTTCAGAACAATGGAGCAGATTACCTAGCACTTTGGTTTGGCCTTGGTCAGGAGAGAGGATTTCAATTGCCCAATCTGGGTGGATTTCAAACCGATTGGCAACTCTACCGGATGGCTCAGTTGGAATTCTGTCCCACCGGAAGACCGAAACATCAGGTATGATAGACTCTCCTCCAAAGGTGCAGCGTAGCTCTGGAAAAGACAAGGCGATTTTCTGGGGTTTAGCAACTCGGTTTATGGCTTCACAGAGTTCTCCCTGAATTCGGCTATGCTCCCCCTGAGGCATGGCTTTTTGAACGGTTTCTCCGTTAATGAACTCTGACGCGGGTTTGGTTTCTGGGAGTTTTAAGAAATCTTCCAGGTTCAGAGATTGGGTGAGTGTACTCATTCTGTCCCTTTTAATGTTACAAAGAGAGTTGGGCACAGTTACTTTAGAACCAGCCATCGACTCACAGACGCGGAGATCGCTTTCGCCGAGTTGAAATTCAGGGGTTGCACTTAGCGAAGCTCGAAACCCAGGTTTTTAAGCATTTCGCGCAGTTGAGCACGATTTCGTAGGGAGTTAGCACTGGCAACGCGATCAGCGGAATGCTGTGACCAGTCACCAGAGATGTTCATCTGTTGCTGGGCGTAGAAGGTTGCCATCACGTCGTTATAACGAGCAATGGCTGGATCTTGAACTTCCAGGCTGTAGGTTTCACGGTGCAGTACTGCCTCTTGGGACAAGCGCGGCTTGATCGCAGCAGCAATATCTGGATCAGGGTAACCAACGCACAACCCGAAGACCGCAAACACATGATTTGGCAGACCAAGTTCAGCAGCAACCTTCTCAGGGTGATTGCGCATTGCGCCGATGTAAACCGTGCCTAGCCCAAGAGATTCTGCTGCAATCACTGCATTCTGAGCTGCCAAGCTAGCATCGACTACAGCCATGACAAACATCTCCAGGTAGTTCAGCCCTTCATGAACCAAACCACGACTTTCGGCAATACGAGTAAGACGGGCAAGATCCGCTAGCCAGACTAAGAATAGGGGACACTGCCGAATATGCGCCTGACCACCCGCCAACTCCGACAGTCGTTCCTTTCGCCTACTATCCTCGACAGCTACTACGCTCCAAGTCTGGAGATTGGATGAGGTCGAAGCCGATTGGGCAGCGGTAACCAGGAGTTCTAACGTATCCGGTGGTAGTGGGTTGGGAAGATAGGCACGGATTGACCGATGGGACAGCAGCGTTGTCAGGCAGTTATTCCAGGGGGAATCTAGCTCAAAAACTTTTCCATAGCGAGCACGCAGTAGCTCGGTTTCAGTAGCAAGGGTCATATATTACTGTTAGTCAAGCAATATAGCATATTTATTAAATTAGTATTACATAACCCCCGGATCACGCAGGTAGAAGCGATCGCATCCCGCCATCAGTTGTTGCTCTGGAATGATCTCAACTCCATGCGCTTTCAGGTGCGATCAAAAAATGAGCGCGACTTGCTTTCTGGTCGATCCGCACCGCAGATTCAGACGATAATAAAGCATCGGGTTTGGTTACTGCCCATGACTGGACAACTTCTGAACGATGAAGAAATCGTCCCCCAACTTGATATCAGCCATCTGGTCATCGAGGACGATACCCCTGTGGACAATTTTCAATCTGAAGAACAGCAACGGTTATTGGTAGAACCACTTTACAGTTCTAAGCTTCTGCCAACGCCATTTCTTGCCGCCGCAAATGTGGGGCTGTTCTACAAACTCAAGGGTGATCCGATCGTGCCCGATGTCTTGCTGAGTTTAGGCGTGCAGCGACCCGACGACTTTTCCCAACGGCAAAATCGCTCCTACTTTGTGTGGGAATTTGGCAAAGTGCCAGAAGTCTGCATTGAAATCGTTTCTAACACTGAAGGCGATGAGTTAGCACTCAGCAAGAAATCACAGCAGAAAGGTAAGACCGCCAGCAAAAAAGAAATCTATGCCCAGATTGGGGTGCGCTACTACGCGGTGTTTGATCCATTGAGGCAGATTCAAGGCAAGGATGAAATGGACGGCGCACTCTTGCGGGTCTGGACAATCACGCCAGATGGCTATCCTCAACTGACACCGCCTGGAGGCATTAGCGAGATTGGGCAATCCGTCTGGTTGACTGCGGCGGACATCGGTTTGACCTTATGGGAAGGACACTTTGAGGAAGAAGTCACCCGGCTGTGGCTGCGGTGGTGCGATCGCGTTGGTCGAGTTATTCCCACTGGTGCAGAAGGTCAAGAAATTGAACGCCAACGAGCAGAACGACTAGCGGAACGACTGCGGGCGCTTGGTATCAACCCGGACGAAGTTTAAGCTAAACAGACGCACAAACACCCTTGGCGCTTTGCTTTAGTTAAGAGAGAGGTCTTGTCCACCACATTCCGGAGGGGCTTGCCTGCTCGATAGCGGATAAAATTATTGAGAAACTTTCTTGATCGTGTGCTTTCGTTACGCCCTCACCTAAAATTCCCTTAAGATAAGAAAAAAAATTATCGTCGTTCCGGTCGGATACTGTTGGCGAAGTGCTGTAAGGAGCTGGAATACCCATTCTGACGTGGCGAACAACTTGCTGACGAGGGTGGATTACACTAGTCTTTGATGCCAACGGTATCCGGTCGGGCCATCCTGTCCTCTAATCAACCCTGAACCGCTGATGCCGAATCCCAAACCAAGACGCAAGCGGGGCGTAGCCCTCACCCCCACTGGCTGGAACAAACTACAGCAGGCTAGGCGCGAGTCAGAACTCCAGCACAACGGCGGGGACAGGTACACCCAAGAAGAGTTGAGCGCCCTCACCGGCCTTGTTCCCGAAACAATTGCGAAGGTATTGGGGTGCTCTGAGGGAGTGGATAAACAAACCCTCAGTTGTCTGTTCGGAGCGTTCAAGTTGGAACTGGACGAGGATGACTTCGCTCTTCCAAGCCCCAACCAAAAGAAGCAGGTTGTCCATACACGCATTGACTGGGGAGAGGCGATTGATGTAACCGCGTTTTATGGAAGGCTACCAGAGCTGACTCAGTTGGAGCAATGGATATTGCCGGACCGTTGCCGTCTAGTGGCCTTGTTGGGCATGGGCGGGATCGGCAAGACCTCCTTATCGGTGAAGTTAGCCCAGCAGGTTCAGCATCAGTTCGAGTATGTGATCTGGCGATCGCTACGCAATGCCCCGCCGGTGCTAGAGGTCTTGGCTGAGCTGATTCAATTCCTGTCCGATCAGGAAGCAAAAGACTTACCGCCAAGTTTTGGCGGCAGGATATCGCGACTGATAGACTATCTGCGCTCCCATCGCTGCCTGCTGGTGTTGGACAATGCGGAAGCGCTCTTGTCAGGCGGTCAGCGGACCGGACAATATCGGGAAGGATATGAGGGGTACGGTGAACTGCTCAGACTGGTGGGAGAGGTGGCGCACTCTAGCTGCTTAGTGCTGACTTCAAGGGAGCAAATGAAGGAGATTGCGTTACTGGAAGGGGAAGCATTACCTGTACGATCACTGCAACTGCGGGGTTTGCAGTCAACCGATGGGCAGCATCTCCTCACCGCGAAGGGGTTATCTCAAATCGCAGCCGATGATGCTCTCACAAAGCTAGTCGAGCGCTATGGCGGTAATCCGCTGGCCTTGAAGCTCGCGGCGACGACGATCAAGTACCTGTTTGACAGTGACATCGGTGAATTTCTCGGACAGGGGGTGACAGTTTTTGATGACATCCGTGAGCTTTTAGGTCAGCAGTTTGAGCGCTTGTCCGATTTAGAACAAGAGCTGATGTACTGGTTGGCGATTGAGCGCGAACCGGTAACAGTAGCCCAGTTACGAGAAAACATCGTCCTGCCAGTACCACAACAGAAATTATTAAGGGCGCTGGAATCTTTAGGACGCCGAGCGCTGATTGAGCCGAGTGCGCCCGGCTTCACGCTGCAACCGGTGGTGATGGAGTATGTAACCGAGCGATTGCTCGAGCAGGTGTGTCAGGAGATAACGACGCAGAATCTGGGCATGTTCCAGAGTTATGCGCTGATAAAGGCGCGAGCCTTGGACTACGTCAGGGACACTCAAGTTCGCCTCATCCTCAAGCCAGTTATCAATGAGCTGCTTACTGTCTGTGGGAGCCTTAGAGAGATTGAAAATCAGCTCAATAAAATTTTAGCCATGCTGCGAGAGACATCGTCGCTCAAACCAGGCTATGCGGGTGGGAATGTTCTGAATCTGCTAAGTCATCTGAATACTGATTTAAGTCACCATGATTTTTCTTATATAAATATTTGGCAAGCAGACCTCCGGGATGTAAGTTTGCACAATGTCAATTTAGCTGGCGCTGACCTAGCCAAGTCTGTTTTTGCTGAAACGTTCGGTGGGATTTTGTCCGTAGCCTTTAGCCCCGATGGCCAACTGCTGGCTACGGGTGATACTGATGGTGAAATTCGCTTGTACCAAGTTGCGGATGGTCAACAAGTTCTCACCTTTCTCGGTCACAGTGGTTGGATCGGAGCAATTGCCTTCAGTCCGGATAGTAGTACCCTTGTCAGCGGTAGTGAGGACCAAACGGTACGCTTGTGGGATATCACCACCGGTCTAGCCAAGAGAACCTTCAAAGGACATGATAATGGGCTCTGGTCAGTTACCTTCAGTCCGGATGGGCATATGCTTGCTAGTGGTAGCGCTGACCAAACTATAAGGCTGTGGGATGTCAATACTGGCTCTTGCCTCAAAATTTTGGCGGGACATAATAGTTGGGTACAAGCAGTCGTCTTTAGTCCTGATGGTCAAACCCTGGTTAGTGGCAGTTGGGACAAAACCCTGCAGCTGTGGGATGTCAGCACAGGCCTTGCCTTGAGAACCTTGGAAGGACATGATGATGGGGTACATTCAGTTGCCTTCAGTCCCGATGGGCACACCATAGCTAGTTCTAGCTCTGACCAAACGCTACGCTTGTGGGATGTTAGCACAGGTCTAGCTTTGAAAACATTGCAGGGACATAATGATGAAGTCTGGTCAGTTACCTTCAGTCCGGATGGGCATATGCTTGCTAGTGGCAGTCGCGACCAAACGGTGAAGCTGTGGAGTGTCTCGGAAGGTTTGTGCCAAAAAACAATGCTAGGACATAATAGTTGGATACCAGCAGTCGTCTTTAGTCCTAAGGGTAATACACTAGCAAGTGGCAGCTATGACCAAACGGTGAAGCTGTGGGATGTCTTCACCGGCCAGTGTCAAAGAACTTTGCAGGGATATAGTAATAGGCTCTGGTCAGTCGCCTTGAGTCCTGATGGTCAAACCCTTGCGAGTAGCAGTGATGACCTTTCGGTGAAGCTGTGGGATGTCACCACTGGGCAATGCCAAAAAACTTTCAAAGGACATAGCAATGCTGTCAGGTCAGTGACCTTTAGTCCTGACGGTCGCACCCTAGTTAGTTCCAGTGATGACAAAACAGTCAAGCTGTGGGACTTAAGCTCTGGTATTTGCCGCCAAACAATGCTAGGGCATACAAGTTGGGTCTGGTCAATTGCCATAAGTCCAGATGGGCAAACCCTGGTTAGTGGTAGTATGGACCAAAGCTTGAGGTTGTGGGATGTCAACACAGGTCAAGCTTTGAAAACTTTACACCAACCTAGTCATGGAGTTTTGTCAGTTGCCTTTAGTCCAGACGGGCAAACCCTGGTCAGTGGCGGTACGGACGCAACATTGAGATTGTGGGATGTCAATACTGCTCAAGACATGAGAACTTTAGAGGGGCACGCGGGTTGGGTGTGCTCAGTCAGCTTCAGTCCAGATGGGCAAACCTTGGTTAGTGGCAGTATGGACCAAACCTTGAGGTTGTGGGATGTCAGTACGGGTAAGTGTCTTAAAACAATGCTGGGACACGCGGGTTGGGTCTGGTCAGTGACTTTCAGTCCAGACGGGCAAACCCTGGTAAGTTGCAGTGCGGACAAAACACTGAAGCTGTGGAGTTTCTCGGAAGGTTTGTGCCAAAAAACAATAGAATCACATAATCATGGGGTTTTGTCAGCCACCTTCAGTCCCGATGGGCAAACCCTTGCTAGTAGTAGCGAAGATGGGCAGATTAAGCTTTGGGATGTCATTACTGGCGAGTGCCTGAAAACTCTCTTGAGCCCAAGACCCTACGAAGGCATGAAAATCACCGGCGTTACAGGGTTAACTGAAGCTCAGAAGGCGACTCTTTTGGCTTTGGGGGCGGTTGAGTAGTTCAGCTCCGGCTCGCCAGAGCAGCGATTAGGGATCAATCATTTCAGCAATAATTACACAATTTCAGCCAAAGCTCGCTCATCCCCTAAATCTTTCAAGAATCGGTGCTTGTCAAATGTATATTCTTGCCCCAAAAAAGATATTATTTTTTCAGTATCATCTTCTGCATTTTGTAAACAAGTTGAAGCCCCAGGAGAGGGAGTTATGTTAAACACGATATTCTCTCCTATGATTTTTGCTTCTCCAAAATCAAGGCGTTTAGTCTTAAGATTAATGATTTGAGGTCTTATTCCTCCATACCCTTTGGCAAGCTGAAGGTCGCTCAATTGTAGCGAAGGAACAATTTTCTGGACTTCTTTAAGGAATAATCTCTTGCCAATTAAGGGGATATCGTAAATAAAATTTATCCCCATATATTTCAATATCACTTGATCTGAAAGAATCTTAAAGAAGCTCATAAAAGCATTGATACTGAGTCCAGCCGTTTTTAAATAATCAAAAACGGTAGCATATTTATGCGGCTCCAACAATGGGGTAACTTTTGCAGTAGGGCCAAATCTAGTCTGACTTTGATCGTGAACTTCTGCATCTCCGTGAATAGCTGCAAAAGGTATTTTCTTGAGCTGTACAGTATAGACTTTACCGTTTAAAACGCCCGGTGCCAGGTAAAAATTTCCAGCCACGTTCAGCAGGGCATAATCTTTTCCATAACCTAGAGATTTGGCAAACAGTAAACTATACGCTCCAGCCGTAAAAACAACGACCTTAGCAAAAATAACTTCTCTATCAGTCTGGAGCTGGTATAGATCTCCTTCTTTTTTGATACTCTTGACCTTGGTCGCCATCATTAAATCAATCGATTTATTGGAGCCGTCAATTGAATTTTGCAGAAAAGATTGGGCTAGCTTCTGAAAATCTATTGTGTAACCTTCTTCAGTAAACAAAGCCTGAATCTCTTCATCAGGTGCTCTATTTTTCACTACCTTAGGTTCAATTAATCGGATTTCCTCTTTTGTAATCAATTTTAAGTCGGGAAATAGCAATTTAAATTCTTTTGCTCTTGCTCTAATTTCCTCAGTTTGTTCTTTTCCTCTAGCCAACACCATTTTGTGATATTTGCTGTAAGTTTCTTGCTGGGGATCGTTTTTCAAAAGATAATTTCTTACTAGGCTGGCAGCTCTATTAACTTTTTGAGCTTTTTCCAATGTATAGTTGGTTTCTATATCTCCGAAATGAAGCGTTTGGCTATTGCTCGTTTTATAAGAAGTGACTAAAGCAACTTCTTGGTTTTTTTCGATCAAAGCAATGCGGGTTATGTTGGTATAATTGCTTAAACTGTATAGTAAAGCAGTTCCAGAAACTCCACCTCCAACGATGGCTACTTCATAAATGCTGTTCTCGGATTGCATAGTTTTTCCCAAATGTAACGAAGAATGAGAAATTATCAGCACCAGGGAGGGCAATCACTTAGATCACAACTTGCCAACCAGGCTCTGCCGTAATGAGTTGGAACCAACATTCCGCACAGCGAGGTAGGTCGAGGTAAGCAGTATGATCCACCCCTCTCACGCATAGGAGATGGGCTGTTCGAGAGCGTAACCCTCTTTCATTACTCTAGCAGAATTAAAATTATGTCAAATGAGGCTGAAGGCTAATTAATTGGTTCCAAGGCAAAGAAGGTCTCAATAATTTTGTCTCCGACTTGATTAATTTGCCGCTGTAAGTCGTCCAGAAATTCATGCAGACCATTTTGAATGATTTCCTCAATGGTCAGATAGTCCAGCTCGGAACGTAATCGGCCTAAAGAGCGTTCCGCAGGGCTTCTCCAGGTTCCTGCAGGTGTACCTGTAATTTGATGGAGCGATTTTTCTGCTTCCAGCAAACAAAATTGAATGGAGCGTGGAAACTCTCGATCCAAGATCAGAAACTCAGCAACTCCTGTAGATGTAATCCGATGTTGAAGGCGTTTGCGGTACATCTCGTAGGCACTGGCAGATTTAAGTAAAGCCATCCATCCAATTTCATCGAGCGTGTTGCCAACCTCTTCACTAGAGAAGCGAATTGCGTTGGCGGTTCCGACATCAGCAAATTCGCGCGAGCGAGTTGCGTTGGCAGTCCCGACATCAGCAACCTCGTGTGGCACAAGCATGAAATACTTGATATCGAGGATGCGACTGGTCTTATCGACTCGCTCCACCATTCGACCCATTTGGCCAAAGTGCCAACCTTCATTGTGAGACATTGTGGCATCCATCACACCAGCAAACAGGTGGCTAGCCATTTTGACTTCAGTAAAAAATTCATGCAGCACGGATAGAGACTGTCCTGGCTCTGCTTCTTTAACCATGAAATAGAAGCCATTAACCTGTTGCCACATTTCCCGAGAAATGAATTGTCTGATGCTGCGAGCATTTTCCCGAGCTGCCTCGAGGCAGGAAACAATGGAGTTAGGACAGTCTTTGTCGAAGCTAAGAAACTGAATATAGCGGTTCCCGGTCAGATGAGATACATGCATAGAGGCTGCAAAAGTTGTGAATCAAAGGTTTTGGCGTACCTCACGCGAATAGGAACCGCTATAACGTTTTCTGCGGTTGCCTCAGCGTAGCGTTGTTGAAACAATGGCAGGTCACCTGTCGTCACCACCAAAGGCTCCCACTGCTGCCCTATGCCTGTGTGGGAGTCAAGCATGAGATTGAGATTAACATCGACAAAGCGGGCAACATTATCTGCCCGTTCAACAAAGCGGTTGAGCCAGTAAATTGATTCGGCTACGCGACTGAGCATCAGCCTAAATTTCTCCTCAGAACGTGAGTACCCAAGTATCCTTGCTCCCCCCACCTTGGGAGGAGTTAACTACTAAAGAGCCTTTTTTCAGAGCGACGCGGGTTAAGCCTCCTGGATGGACATAAATATCCTCGCCATAGAGAATGTAAGGCCTTAAGTCTACATGACGACCCTCGAAGTGGTCATTTACCAGGGTGGGAACCCGAGACAAGCTAAGGGTAGGCTGGGCTATATAGCTACGGGGATTGGCTTTGATCCGCTGCGCAAAATCTTCTCGTTCTTCAACAGAAGCAGAGGGACCAACTAACATACCGATGCCTCCATATCCACCTGCTGGTTTGACCACAAGCTTGTCGAGATTGGCTAAAACATGGTTCTGCTGCTGCTGATCCCAGCACAAGTAGGTTTCGACATTCGGCAAAATGGCGTCTTCATCGAGATAATAGCGAATCATCTCGGGCACGTAGGCATAGATAACTTTGTCATCCGCGATCCCGGTGCCGAAAGCATTGGCGATCGCCACTCGACCCGCTCGATAGACCTCCATCAACCCAGGAATGCCCGACTCGGAGTCATAATCAAAGACCGTGGGGTCAAGCTGGTAATCGTCAATCCTTCGGTAGACCACATCCACCCGTTGCAGACCTTTGGTGGTACGCATTTTTAAATAACCATCAGTCACCACCAGGTCTCGGCTCTCGACAAGTTCTACCCCCATTTGCTGAGCAAGGAACGAGTGCTCAAAGTAAGCAGAATTATGGATTCCTGTAGTCAGAACCACTACGGTGGGATTCGGCAACTGGGCAGGCGTCACATCCAGCAGAGTTTCGAGCAAATGGCTTGGGTAATCATCTACCGGCTGAATCCCCAATGTCCTAAACAGCTCTGGAAATGTCGTTTTCATCATCCGACGGTTCTCTAGGACATAGGAGATTCCTGAGGGAATGCGGAGATTGTCTTCTAGGACATACCACTGACCATCCCGGTCACGAACTAAATCCGTCCCGGTGATGTGGCACCAAACTCCACCGGGGGGATGCAGCCCCATACAGGGTTTGAGAAAGCCATCACCAGATTCAACTAACTCCCTAGTGCAGTTCGGCAGAAGTAACGCACCAGATTAGACAGACTCTGGGTAGCCTTCAAACTTCCACAAAAATGGTTTAGCCATCGTGCGGTTGTAGTAGGCAATAAAGTCTAAAAGCTTCTGCTT
>JAABUQ010004167.1_pt1 | contig 25090 bp, 20 predicted proteins | sample 5560001 | NCBI WGS metagenome assembly JAABUQ01 (sample SAMN10711888, study PRJNA513371) | rock metagenome | isolation source: Antarctica rocks | place: Antarctica: Victoria Land, Finger Mt nord | collected 2015-12-18
CTCTATCTCGGCTTCTTCCAGTTCGTGCACAACGCGCGCCGGCGCGGCAAAGCCCTGCTCGACACGCTCATCGCAGGCCTGGTTGCGTGACGGATCCGGCACCACCCCGGAACCCGACAAGAGCCTTATTAATTAATCGGAAAAATCAACCCAGAGTAGAGTTGACGAAATCGTGAGGAACCATGTAGCCTATGTAGGTCGGATGTTCGCAGCAGTCCCGGCGCAGTCCGAAAACAGGAGATCGAGATGGCGACGATACCCGGTGGCAGTTTCATAGTCGATACCTCAAATCACGCCATGCTGACCGGCTCTGCCGGTAATGACCAATTCTTCATGTCGCATAATTTCAACACCGCAAGCGGCGGCAATGGTGATGATTTTTTCAACCTGCTTGGCAACCACAACTCGGTCGATGGCGGGTCAGGGCAGGACACCATCCTTGACGGCGGGCACGACAACAGCCTGAGCGGCGGCGCCGGCAACGACTTCATCGCAACCTACGGGTCGGGCCATGACACCCTGCTCGGCGGCGCGGGCAACGACACGCTGATCGCGGGCGGCAGCCACAACTTCCTCAGCGGCGGCACCGGCAACGACTACCTGCAGGGCGGGACCGGCCATGACACGCTGGTCGGCGGCGACGGCCAGGACACCCTGCATGCCGGCAGCGGCGATGAGACGATGATCGGCGGCGCCGGCCACAACACCATGCTGGCGGGCGCGGGCAACGACACCATGATCGGCGGCGCCGGCCACGACACGTTCGTGTTCAACAGCAACGGCGGCCAGAACGTCGTGATGGGCTTCAGCCATGGCGACATGCTGCAGATCCAGCAGAACATCAACGGCCTCTCGATCAGCTCCGCCGCCGATGTCGCCGCGCACGTCCAGGACCACGGCGGCAACGCCGTCATCACCCTGGGCAACGAGACGATCACCCTGGTCGGCGTGAAGGCCGAGGACATCCACCACAACCCGTCGGGCTACTTCACAGTTCACTGACTCTCTGGCCACTGACCGTCCGGCCACTGACGACCCGGGGCCGCGCCGCCAGGCGGCCCCGGCATCCCTTCCGCCCGCCCGCCTTCCGCACGCCAGCCCCGGGAACCCCGACGATGCTGCTTCGCGACATCACGCACGACATCCTGCCGCCGCGGACGGCCTTGCTCTCGGATGACGTGGTGCTGATGGCCGTGCCGCATGGCCCAGGCGGCACAATCGCCGGCACAATCGCCGGCACAATCGCCGGCACAATCGCCGGCACAATCGCCGGCACAATCGCCGGCACAATCGCCGGCGCGATGGCCGGGCCGCCCGGCGTCAAGCCGCCCTACGGCACGGTTGCCGTCCACGGCGCGGCCGGACCGTTCCGCATCGCCGCCATGCGGCTGCCGGCTGATGCGCAGGGGGTCGTGCTGCTCGGCACCGGCGCCACCCCGGAGTTCGGCGTCGCGGCGCCCGGCGCCGACGTGCTCGACTTGGCCGACGAGCTGGACCCGGCCTCCTGCCAGCGGCTGCTCGGCTTCCTGCTGGGCTTCTGCCGCACCGCGTTCGGCCTGGCGGCGGATGCCGGGTTCGCCGACACCTGCATCCGGCTCGCGCGCCTTTGCGCCCGGGATGCCGGGCCGGTCGAGCCGCTGGCCCATGCCACCCCGGCCTGGATGGTGCTCGGCGGGGTGCAGGCGCCGTGCGACGCCACGCTGTATGTGCTGGGCGCGGACCGGGTGCGGCACAGCGGCGCCCCGGCGATGGGCGGACAGGCCGGGGCCAACCCGTCCGGCCTGCAGCTCATCGAGCCGGTCCGCGGCGGCGACCTGCTGCTCGCGCTGTGCGACCAGCCGCTGCTTTGGACGGTGCAGGGCGCGGCCATGGGGTTGCCGGACATTCTGCGCGGCGCCGCACGCGGACCGGCCGGCGTGCTGCGCACTGCGTGCCTGCGCGCCTTTGCACCCGCGGGCGGGACCGCGGCGGCGCTGCTGCGGGAAGCGCAGATGCTGGCGCCGGCCATCCCGCGCCGCCATGATGACCCGGCGAGACCTTTAGGTGCCGCCCTCGAACTCGCATTGCCGGACGGGGCGGGCGGCCTGTTCCTGCGCGGCTGGCTGCACGACCCCATGCAGTTGGTGTCCGGCGCCGAACTCCGCACGCCGGCCGGAGCCGTCCCGGTCGGAATGGGCCTGCTGCACCGCTTCCGCCGCCCCGACGTGTCGAGCCATTACGCCAAGGCCGCCTTCCCGGTCCAGGAGCAGCCTACGGGCTTCGTGGCCCATGTCGCCGACCCCGCGGCCGGAACCTGCGCGCAGCCCACTTTGGCGCTGCGCCTGCGCTCGGGCAACATGGTGGAGGTGACGGCGCCGCTCCGGCAGATGCCGCCGGCCGCGGCGCGGGACGCCGTGCTGTCCTGCGTGCCGCCGGACGCGGTGACGCCGGCGATGCTCGACGCCTGCCTGGCCCCGGCCGCAGCCGCCCTGCACCGTCAGGCCCTGGCCGTGCGCGGCGCCGTGGATGCGGTGCAGATCGGCGCCCGGGTGCGGCAGCCGACGGTCTCGATCCTGGTGCCGCTTTATCGCAACTTCGATTTCCTGCGCTTCCAGGTGGCGGCGCTGGCCGCGGACCCGGACTGCCGCCGGGCGGAGCTGATCTACGTGCTGGACAGCCCGGAGCAGCGGGCGGAGCTTGAGTTCCTGCTGCGCGGCCTGCACAGCCTGCATACCCTGCCGTTCACGATGGCGGTGATGCCGGGCAACCGGGGGTTCGCAGCCGCCAGCAACGCCGCGGCGGCGCTGGCCCGCGCGCCGCTGCTGCTGCTGCTGAACTCGGACGTGGTGCCGGCGCGTCCGGGCTGGCTCGCCGCGATGCGCGGGGCGCTCGCGGTGTCGGGGATCGGGGCGGCCGGGCCGAAGCTGCTGTTCGACGACGGCTCCATCCAGCACGCCGGCCTGTTCTTCGAGCGCGACGCGGACGGCATGTGGTTCAACGCGCACTATCACAAGGGCATGCCGCGCGGCTGGCCCGCCGCCCAGCGCCGCCGCCGGGTCCCGGGCGTCACCGGCGCCGCGCTTCTGGTCCGCCGCCCGCTGTTCGAGGCGGCGGGCGGCCTGTCCGAGGATTACATCATCGGCGATTTCGAAGACTCCGACCTGTGCCTGCGGCTGCAGGCGGCCGGAGCGGGCATCGTCTACGTGCCGGAGGCAGAGCTTTACCACTTCGAGCGCCGCTCGATCCAATTGCACAAGGGCTACGCGGAAACGCTGGCATCGCTGTACAACCGTCGGCTGCACCACCGCCGCTGGGACCACGACATCGCAGCCCTGATGGCCCGGCGCGCGCACCGGGCGGCGGCATGACCGACATCGCGACGCTCAGGCGCCACCTGGCCGCCAACCGCTTCATGCCGGTGCCGCCGCCGGAGCTGATGTTCTGCGGCGACGGCGACTTCCGCGCCATCGGGGCGGAGTTCCTGGAGCGGCTGGTGCGCGACGCCGGGCTGGCGCCGGGCCACCGGGTGCTGGACATCGGCTGCGGCATCGGACGCCTGGCGCTGCCACTGACGCAATACCTGGATGAGACCGGCAGCTACGACGGCGTGGACCCGGTGGCGCCCGGCATCGCGTGGTGCACGGCCAACATCACCGCGATTTATCCCAGGATGCGCTTCCAGCACCTCGACCTGCATCACCCGCTGTACAATCCGCAGGGCTTGCTGCCGACCGTGGGCACGCGGCTGCCGTTCGCGGATGGATCGTTCGACCGGGTGTGCCTGATCTCGGTGCTCACCCACCTCGACCTGCCGGAGGTGCTGCACTACGCCGGCGAGGTGGCGCGGCTGCTGGCGCCCGGCGGGTGTTGCCTAGCGACCGCGTTCCTGATGAACCCGCCCGCCCGGGCGGCGCTCGCGACGGGGCAGGGCCGGCTCACGTTCGACGCCGCCGCGGACGGCCCGGTCTATGAGGCCGATCCCGACGCCCCGCTCGCCGCGGTCGCCTTCGACGAGGACGCCTTCCTCGAAAAATTCCTGCGCCACGGCCTGCGCCGCCGCAACCCGGCCCAGTATGGCTGCTGGAGCGGGCGCGACCTGCCGAGCTTCCAGGACATCTGCGTCTTCGAGAAGGAGTAGCGTCAATTCGCATCCTGTTCCTGCTGCACGCCCACCCCGACCTGCAGGCGGGCGGCACCGAGATCTTCGCCCGCGACCTGTTCCGCACCCTGCGCCGCGACGGCGGGTTCGACGGGCTGTTCCTGGCCGGCACCGCGCCGCACCAGCGCCCGCAAAGCCCCGGCACCCCGTTCCAGACGGTGGGCGACCAGCCCGACGAGCTGCTGATGTGGAGCGGCCGGTTCGACCCGTTCCACATGTCCCAGCTCGACCTGCACGGCGTGTCCATGCCGCTGGCCGCCCTGCTGCGCGAGCTGCAGCCGGACGTGGTGCACATCCACCACCTGATGACGCTCGGCGTGGAGATGGTGGGCGTGGTGCGCCGCGTGCTGCCGGGCGTGCCGGTGGTGATGACGCTGCATGATTATTACGCTCTCTGCGCGAACGATGGGCAGATGGTCACGACCGCGGGGGCGCTGTGCCACGCCGCCACGCCCGACGCCTGCCGCCGCTGCTTTCCGGAGCGCAGCCTGACCGATTTCCGCTTGCGCGAGCTGCACATCGGCGGCGCGCTGGCCCAGGTGGACCACTTCATCGCGCCGAGCCGCTTCCTGCGGGACCGCTACGTGGCTTGGGGTCTGGACGCGTCGCGCATTTCGGTGCTGCCCAACGGCCTGCCCGCCACCCTTCCAGCGCCGGCCCGGGATGCGGCACGGCGCGACCGCTTCGCCTTCTTCGGCCACATCAACCGGTTCAAGGGTGCCGTGGTGGCGCTCGATGCGTCCGCCCGGCTGTCGCGCGATGGCGTGGCGCACCGGCTGACGCTGCACGGCAGCACGGAGCATCAGGCGCCGGACACGCTGGCCCGCTTCGACCGTGCCCGGGACGCGGCGCCGGACGCGCGCTACTCCGGCGCGTACCGCCGGGCCGACATGCCCCGGCTGATCGGCGACGCCGATTGGGTCGTGTTCCCGTCGGAATGGTGGGAAAACGCGCCGTTGGTGATCAACGAGGCCCTGCAGCACCGCCGCCCGGTGATCTGCAGCGCCCTAGGCGGCGCGGCCGAGCTGGTGCAGGACGGCGTGAACGGCCTGCACTTCCCGGTCGGCGACGCGGCCGGGCTGGCGGCGGCGATGCGCCGCGCCGTGGAGGAGCCGGGCCTGTGGGAACGCCTGGTGGACGGCATCGCGCCCCCAGTCGGGATCAACGAGTCCGCCGCCCGGCACCGCGCGCTGTATGACGAACTCGCCCTTGCGGCGCCTCGGCGGGCGGCATGACGGTCGCTGCTGTCCCGGTCCTGCCGGGCCACGCCGCCTCCGCCCTGCCGGCCCACGCCGCCCGGACCCGCGCCGAGCCTGATCTGTCCCTGAACGCGCTCGCGGTGTGGCGCGTGCAGCCCGGCGCGCTCATGGTGCTGGGCCGCGCGCCGGGCGCGGTCCCGGCGTCGGGGGCGGCACAGCTCGCGCCGGCGTCGCGCGGCGCGTTCCGCGGCCTGTCCTGGCCGGCGGCGCGGGAAGAGCAGGGCGGGCACTCCTTCCTTATGGCCGTGCGCTTGCCGGACCGCGCCGACCCGCCGGGCGGGGCGGTGCTCGCGCTGCGCGGAGCCAGGGGCGAGCGACTGACTTTGCGCCTGCCGGCGGCGTCCGACCTGGCGCGCGATGCGGCGTTCGGCCAGCAGGCGGCGCGGCTCGCCGGGCCGTATGCCGCCGCCGCGGCCCGGTTCATGCTGGACACGCTGCGCCCGCGAGCCGACCGCGACGTGGCCGGGGTAGGCGCCATGCTGCGGGCGTTCTTCTCGCAGGCGGCGCAGCCCGACGGCACGATTGAGATCATGGCCGCCGTGCCGGGCGGCTGCGTGATGCTGCAAGGCTGGGGGGCGCGCATCGAGGGCCCGATGCAGGTGGTGCTGGCCGGCGTGGCCTTGCCGTACTTCGCCGGGCACGCCGGGGAGTTCACCCGCACCGACACCGCGGCGCCCGTCAACGGCATCGTGCTGGGACTGCCGCCCGAGGCCGCCGGGGCGCTGGCCGGCATCGACCATGTGTTCATCGTGTCGGAGCGCGGCCTGCACAGCCGCAGCCTGGTGGAGCACCGGCTGCTCGACCCGGCGGCGAGCGTCGGCCACATCCGGCACATGCTGCCCAGCCTGCGCTGCCCGCCGCCGATGCAGGCGCTGCTGCGGGAAGCGCTGCTGCCCCGCTACGAGGGGCGGGACACCCTGTGCAACAACAGCCACCCGGTCCGCGCCGCGCTCGATGTCGCCGTGTCCGCGTCTGGGGCCGGCACCTACCTGTCGGGCTGGGTGTTCGACCCGCTGCGGCTGCTGGCGGAGGTGCATCTTTGCGGCGCGGGCGGGGCGACGCGCATCGACACCGCCTGGACCCGGCTGCGGCGGTCGGACGTGGTTGAGGCGTTCCGGACCACGCCGGGCTTCCCGCCTTCGTCGGACATGGACGCCGGCTTCGCCGTGTCCGCCTCGGTGGCGGGCGAGGCGCTTCACCTGCAATTCAGCTTCACCGACGGCAACCGCGCCTTCCTGCCGGTGCCCACGGCCGACCTGGGCGATCCGCTGAACCGTGCGCGGCTGCTGTCCAGCGTGGACCTGTTCAACCCGTCCGGCCCCGCGATCCTGGAACGGCAGGTGGCGCCGCTGCTGTCCCGCCTGCGCCCGGCCGCCTATCCGCCCGCCCGGGTGGTGGTGCAGGGACCCACTGCACGAGAACACGCCGTGGTTGTGCCGCTGGCCGCGCCCGTGCTGCCGCGGGCGTTCCTGTCCGGCTTCCTGCAGGACCCGCTCGGCGATGCGGAGCAGGTGGTGCTGGTCTGCGGCCCGGAATGGGACGAGGCGGCCCTGGGCACGCTGCGCGGCCTGGTGCGGTTCTACGCCCTGCCGGCGACCATTCTGGCGTCCGCGGGCACAGCCGGCCCAGCGGCGGCGCTGCCGGAGGCCGCGCAGTGCACGACGGCGGCGGTGTTCCTGCTGGCGGGACCCGGCGCATCCGGCCGGGCGCCGGGCTGGCGGCAGACGCTGTATCGGGCCGCAACCGGGCGCGACGGCCAGGCCTTCGCATGCCCGACGCTGCTGTACGAGGACTGGTCCATCCGCTACGCCGGGTCGGGCGAGTTGGGCTTCCAGGACATCGCCCCCGACGCGCCGCCGCAGGCGCAGGTGCCGGGCATGCCGGCCGGGCTGGTGGCGAGCCAGGCGCCGGTCCCGGCTTCCGTCGGCACGTTGGAGTGCTGCGCGCTCCGGCGCACGGCGCTTGCGGCGCTGGACGGCGCGGGCGTGCTCTCGACGGACGCCGGGCGGGAAGCGGACTTCTTCCTGCGGCTGCGCAAGGCCGGGCTGGCCGGGGTGTGGGTGCCGTCCGTGCAGGTTTGCGCGCCGGATGACGGGGCGGAGGCGCAGGGCCAGGCGGGGCGCATCGTGGACAAGTGGATGCTGCGCGAGGCATGGCGTCCCGCAGCAGGGCGGGAGTAAAACCGATGCGCGTCCTGGTCATCTCCCACGGGCATCCGGCCTTTTCCATCGGCGGCGCGGAGGTCGCGTCCCACGCCCTGTTCCGCGCCATCCAGGCGACCGGGACGGACGAGGCGTTCTACCTGGCCCGCGCCGCGCCGCCCATGCGCCGCCACGCCGCGACGCCGCTGATGAGCCTTCGGCAGGGCGAGCGGGAAGCGTTCCTGCATGCCGACGCCTGGGACGAGTTCTGGCTGTCGAACGGGGCGCTCTCCGACCTCGACGGCGCGTTCGCGGCGTACCTCGGGCAAATCCGCCCGGACGTGGTGCATTTCCACCACGTGATCGGCCTGGGCGTCGAGGCCATCGCGGCGGTGCGGCGGCAGCTTCCGGCGGCGCGCATCGTGCTGACGTTCCACGAGTACCTGCCGATCTGCCCGAACCACGGCCAGATGGTGAAGACCCAACGCCGCACGCTGTGCCACGAGGCGTCGCCCGCCGCCTGCAACGCCTGCTTCCCGCAGCACAGCCCGGCGGCGCTGTTTCAACGCGAGCAGCACATCAAGAACCACCTGCTGCTCGCCGACGCCTTCGTGTCGCCGAGCCAGTTCCTGGTGGACCGCTACCGCGCCTGGGGCCTGCCGGCGGAGCGGTTCCGGGTGATTGAGAACGGGCTGGACGGAAGCCCGAGGCCGCCGCGGACGCTGCCGCCGGGCGGGCGGCGCGACCGCTTCGGCTTCTTCGGCCAGGTGACGGAGTTCAAGGGCCTACACGTCCTGCTGGACGCGGTGCCGCGCGTGCCGGAGGAGGTCTGGGGCGCCGCCACGCTGAACGTGTTCGGCGGCAACCTGGAGTTCCAGCCCGAGGCGTTCCGCGCGCACTTCACGCAGTTGATGGAGCGCGCCGGCCGCCGCGCCCGCTTCCACGGCAGCTACCGGCCGGAGGACCTGCACGGGCTGATGGCCGGGATGGATTGGGTCGTGATGCCGTCGATCTGGTGGGAGAACTCGCCGGTGGTGATCCAGGAAAGCTTCCTGCACCGCCGCCCGCTGATCGTGAGCGACATCGGCGGCATGGCGGAGAAGGTGCGGGACGACGTGAACGGCCTGCATTTCCGCGTGGGCAGCCCGGAGGACCTGGCCGACCGGCTCAGCCGCGCGCTGGGGGAACCCGGCCTCTGGGACCGCCTGTCCGCGGCGGCCCCGGTGCCGATCGACCTCGCCGAGTTCGCCCGCCTGCACCTCCAGGTTTACCGCGAGGCACGGGCGGCAAAGGCCGCCCCTCCCGCCAGCCGCCCGCGCCCGCCGCGCCGGGCGGCGGCGTAGCAACGAAAAGGATGAGCGCCATGAAGAAGATCCTGGTCATCAGCCCGTCTGGCGAGGTGTACGACCACGACTGCGTCCGCTGGTACGCCAGCATGAGCTTCGACAAGGCCCCGGACCATTACCACAACATCGGCGACGCCTTCGTCTATGACAGCTCGCTGAAGCTGCTGCGCTACTCCAACCTGTTCGGCATCAACATCCGTAACCCGACCGAGCGGGAGATCGAGCGCTACAACGCCGAGTACGACTACGTCTTCCTGCGCGGCTCCAACTACCTGCACTCGGCGATGGACTGGGAGAACGCGCCGGCGATCCTGGAGAAGCTGCGCCTGCCGATCATCGCCTTCGGCATCGGCGCGCAGGCGCCGTCGAAAGGCCCGCTTTTGCTGAACGAGGGGACGCGCCGGGTGCTGGCGATCATCGCGGAGCGGTCCGTCTCGCTCGGCGTGCGCGGCGCCTACACCGCGGACGTGCTGTGGTCCCAGGGCATCCGCAACGCCCGGATCATCGGCTGCCCCACGGTGTTCCGCAACAACGACCCCAACCTGCGCATCGAGCTGCCGCCCTTGGAAAGCGTCCGGGAGGTGGCCTACACGCTGCGGCGCGAGGTGGATCCGACCTACGCCCAGGACCTGCCCCGCTACCTCGATCTGCAGCGCGACACCATCCTGGACCTGTCGCGCCGCTTCAACCTGGACGTGCTGGCGCAGGGCGAGGTCGAGGAGAAGAACATCCTGTGGGGCAACCCGGAGCAGCGGCAGCGCAACATCGCCAAGCTGCGCGCGGAGAACTGGCTGCGCGGGGAGGACGACCCGCTGGAGCGGCTCTACGACGCCAACCTGTTCTATGCCGACAGCGTCGCCGAGTTCGAGCAGAAGCTGCGCAGCAAGCACCTGGTGCTGGGCTACCGGCTGCACGGCAACCTGCTGGGCCTCGCGAACCGCGTGCCGTCGGTGTACTTCACCTATGACAGCCGCACGGCGGAGTTCGCTGAAACGCTGCAGATCCCGAGCTTCGACGTGTTCTCCGGCCGCGCGTTCCGGCTGGAGGACTACTGGGACCAGGGCCTATTCGAGCGGTTCAACCGCGCGTACTACCAGCGCTACCGGGAGATGCGGCTGTTCCTCGATGAGAACGGCGTGTCCCACAAGATGCTCGACGAGACCGAGGCCGGGCCCGTGCGGCCGGCTCTCCCCCTCCATCAGGACCGCGCGGCGTGAGCGCTACGCTGACCGAGGCGCCGCGCCCCGCCGTCACAGGCCCCGCTGTCACGGGTTACGTCGAGGCGATCACCGCGACCGCCGCCCTGGGCTGGGTCTGGACGCCCGGCCAGGCCGAGCCGCTGACGGTCGAGCTGCGCCTCGGCCCGGAGGTGGTGGCGGAGGCGGTGGCGGACGGGCTGCGCCCGGACCTGGCGCGCAGCGGCATCGGCGAGGGCCGCCATGCCTTCACGCTGAAGACGCCGGAGCGGCTGCGGCCGCGGCTTGCCGAGCTGCGGGTGTTCGCCCGCACCGCCAACGGCGCCGCCGTGCCGCTCGGCAGCGTGCCGGCGGAAGACGGGGTGGCCGAGCGGCTGGTGCAGCTCGGTCGCGGCATGGAGATGCTCATCGGCTCGCAGCGCGTGCTGCACCGCAACGTCCAGGCCGCGCTGCTGGCCGCGCCCCAAGCAAGCACCCAGCCCGGCGCGTCGGTGGCGGACGTCGCCGCGGCGCAGGCGGCGCTGGCCGACAGCGTCGCCACCTTGGAACTGTTCGTCACCCGGCTGGAGCAGGGTATGGCGGCCCTCGCGGCGCAGCGCACAGGGACGGCGCAGCCGCGTTGGGCGCTGGGCGGCCTGGCGGCGCTCTCGATGGCCGCGCTGGTCCTGTCGGCCTGGGCGCTGGTCCACGCCATGCCGGCCTGACCCCATGGCCAATCCCGATGCCGCGCCCAACGGACATCTCGCCACCGCGCTGACCCGGCGCCTTGCCATCCGCGGGGTGCTGGCCGTCGCGGCGCTCAGCCTGGTGTGCAACATCGGGGCGCTCGCGGTGCCGCTGTTCAACATGCAGGTGTTCAACCGGGTGCTCGCGACGCGGGACACCGGCACGCTTGGCATGCTGGTCATGGGCCTGGCGCTGTGCCTGGTCGCGTTTACCGTGCTGGACTCGCTGCGCGCCCTGGCGCTGGAGGCGTTGGCCGGAAAGGTGACGCGCCGCCTGTCCCTGCCGCTGCTGCGCGCCGCGGCCGCGGGCGGGCGGGGCGCGGGCGCCGGGTCGGAGGCGCTGGCCGACCTTGAGACGCTGCGCGGCTTTATCGCCACCCCGGCCTGCACCGCGCCGTTCGACATCATGTGGGCGCCCGTCCTGCTGCTGGCGCTCTGCTTTCAGCGTTGGGGGTTCGCCGTGCTGGGCGCGCTGTGCTGCGCGATCCTGCTTGTCATGAACCTGCTGGGCGACGCCGTGTCCCGCCGCCAGATGCTGGCCGCGAACGAGGCCTCAGCCACTGCGCTGCGCCGCGCGGCGGACGCGGTGGGTGCGGCGGAGGCGGTGCTGGCGCTCGGCATGCTGCCGACGCTGACGAGGCGGTGGGAGGCCGGGCAGCGCCGCGCCGACGGGCTGGTGCACCGCGCCATGATGCGGGCGCGCGCCGTTTCCGCGACGACGGGCGCGCTGCGCTTGGGCATGACCGCCGCGATGGTCGGGCTGGGCCTGGTGCTGGCGCTGAACGGGCTGGCCAGCGGCGGCAGCATGGTGGCGGGCAACATGATCCTGGCCCGCCTGCTGCTGCCGTTCCAGCAGGTGGCGGCGACGCGGCGGAGCTGGACCGATGCGCTGGCCGCCTGGCGCCGGGTGCAGGCGGCGCTGGACGGCCCGGTGCCGTCCCGCTACGCCCACGCCCTCCCGGCGCCCTCGCCGCGTCTGGTGGTCGAGCGGCTGGTTTACCTGGCGCCGGGCGGCGACCGGCCGCTGCTGCGCGGCGTGTCGTTCACCGCGGAACCCGGCGAAAGCATCGGCATCATCGGCCCGTCCTCCGCCGGCAAATCGACGCTGGTGCGGTGCATGGTGGGCATGATCCCGCCCATGGCCGGCGGCGTTTACCTCGATGGCACCAGCACCTTCCTGTGGGAGCGCGAGGACTTCGCGCGCCACGTCGGATACATGCCGCAGGGCCTGACGCTGCTGGACGAGACGGTGGCGGACAACATCGCCCGGATGGGCGTGCCGGACATGGCGGCGGTGCTGGCGGCGGCGAAGCGGGCCGGGGTGCACCGGGCCATCGCCGCATTGCCGCAGGGCTACGCCACGCGCATCGCCGGCGGCACGCTGTCCTCCGGGCAGCGGCAGCGGGTGGCCCTGGCGCGCGCCCTTTACAGCCGGCCCGGCCTGCTGGTGCTGGACGAACCGAGCGCGTTCCTCGACGGAGCGGGGGAGGTGGAGGTGCTGGCTCTGCTGGACCGGCTGCGGGCGGAGGGGACGACGGTGCTGCTGGTTTCGCACCGCCCGGCGCTGCTGGCCCGTGTGGACAAGCTGCTGGTGCTCACCGAAGGGGCGGTGTCGCAGTTCGGGCCGCGGGCGGAGGTGCTGCAAAGCCTGTCCGCCCCGCGCGTGCGCCTGGTGCGCGCGACGCCAGAGCTGGAAGCGGCCGTGGGGGCGGCATCATGACCATACGGGGGCAGATGCGCCGCACCCTCGCGGGCGGGCTGGGGCTGGGGCTGTTCCTCACGGTGTTCCTGGACATCGCCGTGCTGGTGGTGCCGATCTACGACATGCAGCTCTATGACCGGGTGCTGCAAAGCCGCAACATGGACACGCTGACCGTGCTCTCGGTCGCCTGCGTCGCCGGGCTGGTGGTGTATGCCGGGCTGGACTACCTGCGCAGCGCCTGCCTGGTCGCGATCGGCGAGGCGATGGGCCGGCACCTGAACGGCACGGTGCTGCAGGAAGGCGTGCGCCGCGCCGCCGCGGGCGACCGCCGCGCCGGGCCGGAGCTGGTGCGGGACTTGAACGAACTGCAGGGCTTCCTCGCGTCCGGCGCCGTCGCGGTGCCGCTCGATGCGCTGTGCGCGCCGCTGTTCCTGGCGGTGCTGTTCATGCTGCATCCGGCCTTCGGCTTCTTAGGTCTTGCGGGGATCGCGGCGCTGGTCTCGATGGGCCTGCTGGCGGAGTGGCTGGTGCGCCCGGCGCTGCTGGCCGCGCAGGAGCGGCGGGTCGCGGCCGGGCAGGTGCTGTCGCGCAGCCTGGCCGAACCCGAGCTGGCCGAGGGCTTGGGCATGCTGCCTGCCATCGGGCGTCACTGGGCCGCCCGGCACGGGCGGGCGCTCGCCGATTTGCACCGGGTGAACGGGCGGGCGCAGGCGGTGGCCGGGCTGTCCCGCCTGGTACGGCTCGTGCTGCAGGCCGGGGTGATGGTGCTGGGCGCGCTGCTGGTGCTGGCGGGCGCCACGACGCCGGGCAGCCTGATGGGGGCCAACCTGCTGACGGGCAAGCTGCTGGGTCCGTTCGACCAACTGGTCGGCAGTTGGCGGCATTGGGCGCTGGCCCACGCCGCCTGGCGCCGCATCGACCGGCTGATGGCGGCGGAGGGCGTTCCGCTTCCGTCCGCCCCGGCGGCGGAGGCCTGGCCCGGCCTGCTGGTGGACGGCGCTTCGATGCAGGCGGCGGATGGCCAGGTCCTGCTGCACGGGATCGACCTGCGCATCCCGCCCGGCACGCTGGTGGCGGTCACCGGCCCGAACGGCGCGGGCAAGACCAGCCTGCTGCGCCTCCTGGCCGGGCTGGCGCCTCCGGACGCCGGCGCAGTGCTGCTGGACGGCGTGCCGGTGCATGGCGGCGCGGGCGTCGGCTTCCTGCCTCAATCCGTTGCCCTGCTGGACGGCGGCGTGGGCGAGAACATCGGGCGCTTCCAGGACCATGTCCTCCCGGCCGCCATCGCCGCCGCGCGCCGGGCGGAGGTGCATGACCTGATCGGCCGCATGGCCCGGGGCTACGAGACCGCGTTGATCCGGAACGGCGCCGCCCTGTCCGGCGGCATGAAGCAGCGCGTCGGCCTGGCCCGCGCCCTGTGCGGCTCGCCCCGGCTGCTGGTGCTGGACGAGCCGGACGCCAGCCTGGACGCCGACGGCACCGCCGCCCTGCTGCGCGCGCTGCGGGCCTGCTGCGAGGAGGGCGCCATCGCCGTCGTCACCAGCCACCGCCCGGCGCTCCGGAATGCGGCGGACCGCGTCGTGACGCTGCGGAACGGCACGATTGCCGACGTCCCGCCCCAAGCCGCCGCGCCCCAAGCCGCCCCGGCGCCCCGCATCCACCTCGCCACCGCCTGACCGGAGAGCCGCCCATGGCCCAAAACCTCGCCACCATCGCGAACGCCCCCTGGCTGGTCGAGGCGGAGGCGTCGCTGCCGCAAGGCTCGCTGCGGCGCATCGCCATGTTCAGCCTATTGACGGTTCTGGTCGGCTTCGGCGGCCTGACCGCCTGGGCCGCGATGGCGCGCGTCGAGAGCGCGGTGCCGGCCGGCGGGGTGATCGTCTCGGGCAGCAAGCGCAAGACCATCTCGCTGGTGGACAGCGGCATCCTCAAGACGCTGATGGTGCAGGAGGGCGACAAGGTGGCCGCCGGCCAGGTGCTGCTGCGGCTCGACGACGTGCAGCCGCGGTCCGCGCTGGCCCAGGCCAGCGTGCTGTACTGGTCCGCCGTGGCCCGCGCCGCGCGCCTCGCGGCGGAGGCGGCGGACCAGCGGACGCTGCCGGTTTCCGCCGCGCTGCAGGAGGCGGCGAAGGCCGATCCCGCCGTCGCGGCCGCCGTCGCGGCGGAGGCCTACCAGTTCCAAAGCCGCTGGGGCGCGCTCGACGCCAACACCCGGGTGGAGGAGCGCAAGGTCGCCCAGCAGGAAGCGCAGATCACCGCGCTGCGGGCGCAGATCGCCTCGGCCGGCCTCCGCATGGGTCTGGTGAAGGAAGAGCTGCGCGGCGTCGATTTCCTGATGGCGCGGGGACTTTCGACCAAGCCGCGCCAGCTTGAGCTGCAGCGCAACGAGGCGGAGCTGCGCGGCGCCATCGGCCAGTTCGGCGGGCAATACAACGAGGCGCTGGAGGTCATCGCGCAGGTCCGATCGGGGATCGTCAACACGATGGAAGCGCGCCGGGCCGACATCTCCCGCGAGCGATCAGAAACCCAGGCCGCCCAGGCGGACGCCGAGCAGCGGCTGACCGCCGCCCGGGACCTGCTGCAGAAGCGCGAGATCCTGGCGCCGGAGGCCGGCACGGTGACGGACTTCAAGTACTTCACCCCGGGCAGCAGCATCGTCGCGGGCCAGCCGGTGATGGACCTGGTGCCGGACAGCCAGAAGCTGCTGGTGGAGGGCTCGGTCGCGCCGCATGAGGTGGAGCACCTGGCGGTCGGCCAGCGCGTCAACGTGCGGCTCACGGCCTACAAGGCGCACCGCGTGCCGGTGATCACCGGCCGCCTCACCTACGTCGGCGCGGACCGCCAGATGGACGCGAACAACCTGCCGGTGTTCCTGGTGCGCGCCGAAATCGACGCCGGGGCGCTGCGCGACAAGCCCGGCGTCGTGCTGCTGCCGGGCATGCCGGCGGACATTCTGATCGTGAACGGCGCGCGCTCCGTCCTCGACTTCCTCATCAGCCCGATCACCGACAGCATCAATCACGCGATGAAGGAGGAGTAGCCTCACCCCGTCTCCGCCGCGCCGAGGATGGCGAGCAGCCGGCGTGCCGCCACGTGCGGCGGGAAGTCGATGTTTTCCAGGTTGTTGCGGAAGTCGTAGTCGCCCCGGCGCTGGCCCGGCTCGGCGACCTCGCCGATCAGGAAGCACGGCACGGGGCTGCCCTCCGCTTCCCACGAGCCTTGCCGGCGCGCGGGCGGCGTGCCCGCCAGGAGCTTCGACGTATAGACCAGGCCTGGCGCGCCGCTGAACCAGCCGACCTTGTGCTGGCTCGACCCGAGCGGCGTGAAGTAGGCGTGCGCCGCCTGCGCCCACAGCACGCTTTCGCTGAGCCGGTTGCCGACCAGGCTGTGCACGGCGCCGGGGTGGGCCGTCTGGCTCCGCACCGCGTCGGCCACGGCCTGCAACGCCTGTACGGCGGCATGCCACTTTTCCGGCACTGTTTCCGCGCCGTCCGGCAGCGAGAACCCGTCGAGCACGAACAGCGCCTCCGGATACAACGGGACGACCAAGTCGATCACCCGGGCGAGGCCGGCGGCTTGGTTGACCCAAACCTTGTCGCCGACGCGGAGGCCGATCCAGATGACGGGATGCCGCTCCGACAGGCGCTGCCGCTCGGCGCGCCCGCCCTCCGGCGCCTGCCGCTCCGCCCAGCGCCGGACGCGCTGCGACAGGGTGCGGGGGATGAAGCTGGCGCCAAGCTGCAGGACGACGTCGTGCGGGGAGAACGGGCAGGGGTCGATCACCGCGGCCTCCGCCATCGGGTGGCTTTCGACGGCGGCGAGTTCGGGGAACAGGCCGGGCAGCGGGCCGAAGTACAGCGTCGGCGGCGGCACCACGGCGGCGATGTTGCCGATCAGCCCGGCCAGGGCCAGGCGCTCGAACGGCGGCAGGTAGTTCCAGATGTGATGCGCCGGGTTCTCGGCCCGGCCATGGAGGGCGACGATCCGCCGGGGCGTGCCGCGTGCCGCGCGGGCGGCGTCGGCGCCGCGCAGCAGGGCCGCGTGGTTGCGGGCGGCGCGGCGCAGCCAAATGGATTGGACCTCGGCCATATAGTGCCCGGCGGCATAGAACCCTTGCTTGGACGGCGCCGCCTGCGTGTCGGGCAGCAGCAGCAGGTTGCTGCGCACCAGATGCAGCCCCACCGCGAAGTTCATGTTCCCGGCCGTGTGAAACGTCACGAGTTCCGCGCCGCGGAAGCTGAACACCTGGCGGTCGTGGATCTTGACGCTGTCGAACAGGTCGGCCGGCCCGCCGCCCAGGGGGTCCACCATCCGGAACTCCCGATCGCGCAGGATTTGGTCCTGGAAGGCGGTGAAGCCCTCGTCCAGGCGCACGGTCTGCTCCGCGTCAGGGCTGGCGAAGGCGGCGCGGCGCAGATAGGCGTCCCACTCCGGCGACAGCGGCCCGACGAGGCCGCCGAGGAACGCCCGCACGGCGGCCACGTCCACCCCCGCCGCCTGCAACGCGGCGTCCTGCTCCGCCGTCGGCTCGCGCACCCGGATCGCGCGCAGCCGCGGCTCGCGCAGCAGGAAGAACAGCCGCATCCGTAAATCCGGCACGGCGAGGACGCGCTCGACCGCCTGCGGCCCCGGATGCTCGAAGCGGCGCAGCGCGTCGAGGTAGGCTTGGCAGGCCAGCACGGCATTCGACCGCTGCCAGGCGTCGATCTGCCCGGCGAACCGCTGCCGCATCTCGTCAAGCGGCAGCCGCCGTGCGAGCTGTGCTATCACTGACGGGATCAGGGCCGCGGAGCGCATTTGCAGGTCGATGAGGCGGTCCGTGACCGCACCGTCCGGGAGGGTCGTTGCCAAGGCGTCGCGCAATTGGAACAGCACCGCCTCGCTGTCCGGCGCTGCGAGGACCGCGGCCTCGAACACCGGGGCGAAGGCGCTCCGCTGGTCCGGCGCTTGGCGCAGGGCCGCGCCCAGGCGCTGCAGCGCCGCGATGGGCGCAGGCTTGGCCGGGCCGATCAGCCCGGCGTAGTGGCGGGCCGCGGCGGACCAGTCCTGCCGCAGCACGGCAAGCGTGGCCCGCAGCTCGTCGAACTCGGAGGCGCCCGCATAGGCCGCCGCCGCCTCGGCCGCAGCCGCCTGGGCGGCGCATCCCTGGTCCGCCGCCAGCAGCATCCCGCAAACAGACGCGACGGAGGGCGCGCGCGACGGGTCATGCGCCAAAGCCCGGACGGCGCGGCGGAGCGCCGCGCGCGGCGTCGGACCGCCCCAGATGCAGGAGCGCCCTTGCCGCCGTCAGGCCAAGGGCCGGCTTGGCATGCAACCCCGCCTCCGCCGCCTCCAACGCCTGCGGCCAGGCGCGCTGATCCATGTAGGCGCCGGACAGCTCGCTGTGGAACCAGTCGGGCAAGGGATGCCGGGGCGTCGCGGCCCGGGCCGCCGCGAGGAACGCCTCGATTGCAGGACCGACGGCTCCGCTGCGGCGGCGCAGCAGGCCCAGGCGAGTCCAAACATCGACCTCCCAGCCGGGCGACTCAGCCAGAATCTGCATCCCGACCCGCTCGGCCTCCGCAAGCTCGCCCCGGTCGAACAGGCCGAGGAACACTTCGAATGCGCTGGCGTCGGGGCGGTGTGCCAGGAGGGGAGGGGCGCTGGTCGGCATGCAATCCACTCGCAGGTGTTGGACACGCCGCGAGCATACACGTTCCGAATACGGAAAGACATGGCGCCGCGCGCGCGGCGGAGGTTTGCCGCTTCCTAGCTTGCCGGCACCAGGTCGAAGCCGGCCCGGGGGAAGTGGACGTGGACGGTGCCCACCGCCGGGTCGGCACGCCGGATAATGACCTCCTGGGGGCCGCAGGCGACCAACTCGCCGGCCACGGGATCGCGCCCGCTGTCGTCCGGCGTGACGGTCACGCGGTCGCCGGGCTTGCAGCCGGAGGGATCGTCGGCCTGGCTTTCGAAGCCCGGCGCGTCCGGCTCCGACGCCCGGGCGGCCGCGAGCGCGTCAGCGGCGGCCATCTCCGTCGGGCGGCCATGGCCGAAGGCCTGCACCCGGGCGTACCAGGCCCGCAGCGGCGCCATCGGCAGCATCGAGTCCGCGGCCTCCCTGCCGTTCTTGAGGGCGAACCAGATCGGGTGGTAGGCGGAGAGGTCCGCAGCGCCGGGCGACTCGCCGAGCAGGAAGGGGCGCCCGTCCCTCAGCATCTGGCCCAGCCAATTCAAGTGGGCGTGCAGGCGCTGGCGGTTCAGCCGCTGGTCTTTGAGCGTCGCCGCTTTGCTGAGATCGACGCCGAAAAACGGCTTGCGCTCCTCGATCATCTCGGCCGGAAGGCGGTCGCCAATCAGGCTGGTCACCAGGCAGACTGCCGGCATGAAGGTGAACTTCTCCGCCCACCAGCCGACGGCCGAGGCCAGCCCGGCGCTGCCGCCCGGGTAGAGCGACGGCTCGGGATGCAGCCGCTCGATGGCCTGCAGGATCAGCAGCGTGTCGCAGTAGATGTCCGACCCGACCTGCATGACCGGGGCACGCCGGTAGCCGCCGGTCAGCGGCAGCAGGTCGGGCTTCGGCATCCAGACCGGGACGGTGACGGACTGGTAGGCCACGTCCTTGAGGCCCAGCGCCAGGCGGACCTTCTCGGAGAACGGCGAGAGCGGGTATCCATGGAGAATGATGTCGGGCATGGCAGGCTCCTCGCGGCGCTCGGACAGTCAGGAGGCGCTGAGAGTCTTCAGCATGGCCTGGGTGAACGGCTTGGCGAGGATGTCGGCAAGCTTGGGGCCTGCCGCCTTGATCTCGGGCGTTTGCATATGGGCGGCAAGCGAGGCCTGATTGGTCCAGACCTCATAGGTCAGGAAGCGGCCCGGCGTCTCGCGGTCTTCCATCAGGACATAGTGCTCGCAGCCGGGTTCGTGCCGGGCGCCCGCGACGAACAGTACCATGATGTCGCGCAACGCGTCGGCGCGGCCGGGCTTGGCCACCAGCTCGGCAACCACCACTAAGGCGTCCGGAGCGTCGGCGGCGCTGGCTTGGCTCGCCGCGACGGCTGCCAAAGCGGGCGAGAGTGCCGCCGCTTGCAGCAGCAAGCGACGGTCGATGATGTGGTCGGCCATGGCGTTCCCCTGGGCGCTGCGCCGGAATTTCGGCGTTCTGCGGCGCTTCTTGTCGCAACGATGGCACGCGAACGCCGCCCCAAGCAATCATGGTCTACTGCAATCGTCGTCCATGGACCGGTCCCAACCGTTTTGGCCCGCAGCGGAAAACGACGGCGCGCTCAGCCCGCCACGGGCAGGTCCGACGCGCGCACCATGCCGTTCTGGCTGCTGAAGCTCAGCTCCTGCCCGCCGCTTTGCGACTGCGACACGCCGTTGATGCGGTGCTCGCCGCTGTCATACAGGGTGACGCGGCCGGCCTGCTCCACCGCGACGCGGCGGGCATCGGGGAAACAGGCGTAGCGCATGCCGTTCTGCGACCCGGTCGCGGAGGGCCGGCCCAGGTCCTGCGGCCACCAGTCGCCGCGCGGGGGCGAACGCTTCTCGCCGTGCTGCTCCTCGCTCCTGTGCCCCTGTCCCTGCTGCTGCGTCGCCGGCGGGTCGCTGCGGGGCGGCATCGTCGCCGCGGACTGCGCCAGCTCCTTGCAGAGCTGGTTCACCTTGTCCTTCAGCGCCGTGTTGAACATGTCGCCCACCTGCGTCATGCTGCCGGCGGACCATTGGCCCATGCCGCCTAGGTCCGGGTGGCTGAACTGCGCCTGCTGCCCGCCGCCGCGGCGCAGGGCGTCCTGCAGCACGCGCACGGCGTCCACGCTCACGCCGTGCTTGCGCGCGAGACCGTCTATCGAGCCGGACATCAGGAACGTTCCCCCGCGTTGGTCTGGTGCTGGACCTCGGCGTCCGCACCCGGCGGCTGGTCGGGCGATTTCGCCTGATCCGGCGCGGGGCGCTTTTCCAGCGGCTTGTAGGCCTCTGTCGCGTCGCTCTCGCCGAACTGGCCCTGGTTGCCGGGCAGCTTGCCCTTGCTGGTCTCGCCTGCGGCCATCGATGCCTCCTTCAAAAAGGTTTGGATGACAGACGCGCGAGGGTGCTTCCGGTTCAACGCGCGTCCTGGCGCCGGGCGGCGTTCCCGTGCATCGTGCCGGCTGCTGCAACCCTCGTCAGGGGCTTCCATGAATCGTCGCCAACTCGCCTCGACGGCGGCACTCGGCATCGGCGCCGCGGCCCTGCCCCTTGCCGCCAGCGCCCAGAACGGCAGCCCGGCGCGGCCGCAAACCCTCGGCGGCTCGATCACCGACGTGCCGGGCGTGCGGGTCGGCCACTTCACCGACACGCGGCGTCCCACCGGGTGCACCGTGGTCCTGACGGAAGCGGGCGCCGTCGGCGGCGTGGACGTGCGGGGCGCGGCACCTGGCACGCGGGAAACCGACCTGCTCGATCCCAGCAACCTCGTGGAGCGCGTCCACGCCGTCCTGCTCACTGGCGGCAGCGCCTTCGGCCTCGACGCCGCCTCGGGCGTCATGCGCTGGCTGGAGGAGCACAAGTTCGGCTTCTCGGCCGGCCCGGCGGTGGTGCCGATCGTGCCGGCCGCGGTCCTGTTTGACTTAGGCGTCGGCGATCCCCGCATCCGCCCAGACGCGGCGGCGGGCTACGCCGCCTGCGCGGCCGCGAGCGCCGACGCCCCGGCGGAAGGCTCGACCGGCGCCGGGGCCGGCGCCACGGTCGGCAAGCTGTTCGGCATGGAACGCGCGATGAAGGGCGGCATCGGCACCGCCTCCGCCCGGATCGGCCGCGTGACCGTGGGCGCCGTCGTTGCGGTGAACGCGGTGGGCGACGTGATCGACCCTGCTTCCGGCGCCATCGTCGCCGGCGCCCGGGCCGAGGACGGGCGGCGCGGCCCCGGCGCCGTCACGGCGATCCTGCGCGGCGAGCTGCCGCCCGCGCTGCAGGCCGGCATGGCGACGACCATCGGCGTGGTGGCGACCGACGCCGTGCTGACCAAGGCGCAGGCCCGCAAGCTCGCGCAGGTCGCGCATGACGGACTGGCCCGCACCATCGAGCCGTCGCATACCATGTGGGACGGCGACACCCTGTTCGCGCTCGGCACGGGACAGAGCGGGCTGCCGGGCAACATGCTGACGCTGGGCCTGCTGGCGGCCCGGGTCATGGCGTCGGCCGTGCTGCGCGCCGTGCTGGCGGCCAAGGGCATCGCCGGACCCGGCCTGCCCAGCGTGCCGGCGACGTCGGAGCTGGGCTGACCCTGCTGCGGCTTGCGGGCATCAAGCGCCCGCAAGCCGAAACTCTCGAAGAGGGGCGGTTAGCCCTTCACGACGGGCAGCAGCCCGGCAAGCGCGCCGGAGGCGTCGGCGTTGATCAGGCTGATGAGAGACGCGGCCGATGGCGCGGACGCACCGGGGACCGTCCCCACGGCTCCGGACGCTCCGGCCCCGCTCGTGGACACGCCAAGATTGGCGAATGCCTGGGCGAGGTCTTGCGACAGGCTCTGGAACAGGGAGGCCAGGTCAGGGGCACCCGGCGCGGCAGGCATGAACAGCAGCCCGTGCGAGGCGTTCAGCCCGGTGATGATCGGCGTCACCGTGCCGGTCGTGGGGTCAACCTGGTCCACGGCGCTGCCGACCGAGGCGTAGAGGTCCTTGGTGTTCAGCCCGTCAACCTTGACTGCCAGGATGTTGTTGTCGTTCTGGTTGGATACGTAGAACGTGCCCGAGGTCGTGGTCGGCATGACCACGTCGTCAAGCGAGCCTGATCCTGCAGGCAGGGTGACGAAGCTGGCGCTCTGCTGCGTGGTGCCGGGATTGCTGACGATGGTGAATGCGTTTTCGGACCCGCTGGTGAGGATCAGCGAGCCGTCGGGCATCGACTTCAGCGAGTCTGGGTCGGCCAGCGGCAGCGGCTGGTTGGTCTCGCCCGTGACCAGGTTGGTGCCGGTGTCGCCGAAGCGCAGCACGTCGGTGGCCTGCAGCGAGCCGAACGGCGCGGTGCCGTTGGTGAGCTGCTGGATCACCGGGTCGCCGGGATTGACGGGGTTGGTGTAGCTCTCGAACACTCTCTGGCCGACAAAGGCGACGTCGTCGTAGCCGCGGGTGGAGTCTGCCCCGTAGATATAGGGCGAAGCGTAGCTCAGCGGCGCGCTGACCTGGTCGGTCTTGGGGTCGATGAAGGTGAGGGTGGAGTTGCCGTCCTGGTTCTGCAGCACCCAGACGTTGCCCGTGGCGGGATCCACCTTCAGGCCGTCATCGGAGCCGGCCACCGTGTAGGTGTTCTGCATGTTGCCGAGCAGGTCGTACTGCACGATGGTGCTGCTGCCGCCCGAGCCGTCGCTCTTGGCGCCATTGCCATACTGAACCCAGATCGAACCGTTTCCAGAAGTAATAGAATCGGGAGATTTCGAGCCGTTGGGAGCTGTTGCAAAAATATCCGTGCTCTGAATGGTCGGCATTGTTGGTTTCCTCATCCTGCGATGATTGTTCGTGATCGCGAACGGGAGCTTACACCAACTGGTCTGACGCAGGTGTTAAACTATGCTGACGACCATGTTTCCCTTTTAATATTTAGTTCAGTGCTGCCGTGCGTCCGGCAATGTTGAAGCGGTCCAGGCAAAGAGCTGCTGGCGCCCGCCGTGTGCATCAGGACGGGCGCCGCGAGGATCGTCAACCCAACGGCTCCCGCACCGTCTCCGGGTGCCGCAGCACCGAATGGCGGTGGCCGTACACGAAATACAGCCCCAGGCCGACCGCCATCCAGATGACCAAACGCAACCAGGTGAACAGCGGCAGCCCGCTCATCAGCAGCAGGCAGAACAGGATGCCGCAGATCGGCACGACCGGCACGCCGGGCACGCGGAACGGACGGTAGGTGCGGGCGGCGCTGCGCCGCAGGTAGATCACCGCGCCGCATACCAGGATGAAGGCGAACAGCGTGCCGATGCTGACCATCTCGCCGAGCACGTTGATCGGGACGAGGGCGGCGACGGCGGCCACGATCACGCCGATCAGGATCTGGCTGCGGTACGGGGTGTTCAGCGTCGGGTGCAGGTGGGCGAACATGCGGGGCAGCAGCCCGTCCTGCGACATGGTGAGGAAGATCCGGCTCTGGCCGTAGAGCAGCACCAGGATCACGGTGGTCAGCCCGCTGAGCGCGCCGATCTTGATCAGGATGGAGAACCAGGTCAGGCCGATCACGTCCACGCCCTTGGCGATCGGGTCGGACACGTTGAGCTGTCCGTACGGGACCAGGCCGGTCAGCACCGCGGCCACCGCGATGTAGAGCACGGTGCAGATCACCAGCGAACCCAGGATGCCGATGGGCATGTCGCGCTGCGGCGCTTCCGCCTCCTGCGCCGCGGTGGACACGGCGTCGAAGCCGATGAAGGCGAAGAACACGACGGCGGACCCGCGCAGGATGCCGCTCAGCCCGTAATGGCCGAACTCGCCGGTGCTTTCGGGGATGAAGGGGTGCCAGTGTGCCGGGTTCACGAAGAACGCGCCCAGGGCGATGAACGCCACCACGACGGTCAGCTTCACCGCGACCATGATGTTGTTGAGCCGCGCCGACTCCTTGGTGCCCATGACGAGCAGGGCGGTGATGGCGGCAATGATCAGGGCCGCCGGCAGGTTGACGATGGCGGTCGCGCTGCTGCCGTCCGCCAGCGTCACCGCCGTGCCCGGCGCCGCGGCAAAGGTCGGCGGAATGGTGATGCCGACGTTGCGCAGGATGCTGGCGGCGTAGCCGGACCAGCCGACCGCGACGGTCGCCGCCCCCATGGCGTATTCCAGCACCAGGTCCCAGCCGATCATCCAGGCGAAGATCTCGCCCAGCGTCGCGTAGGTGTAGGTGTAGCTGCTGCCGCTCACCGGCAGCATGGCGGCAAGCTCGGCGTAGCACAGCCCGACGAAGCCGCAGACGATGCCGCCCAGCACGAAGGACAGCATGATGCTCGGCCCGGCATACTGCGCCGCCGCCGTGCCGGTCAGCACGAAGATGCCCGCGCCGATGATGGCGCCGATGCCCATGGCGGTGATGCTGAACGGGCCGAGCGTCTTGGACAGCTTATGGCCGTCCGCCTCGCCGCTTTTCACGATGTCGTCCACGGATTTCCGTGTCATCAGGCCTTGGTCCGCCATAATCTGCCCTTCCAGTCGGCATGTGTGCAATCGCGTGGCGCTCCGTCTCGCCGCGCCGGGCCGTTCGCACAGGAATGCGGCACCTGTGTTACAGTGCGTGAAGTTTCGCGGGAGGCAAAGCTGGTTGTGCCGCTTTTGCATTCGCAATTTTCAGTTACTCTTCTTTCTTTATTGAATAAGGATTGGCGAGATTGTGTTGCGGACTATCCATGGCGTTGAGCCGCACATCGGTCGGCGCCGCGCAGGGATCAGCAACGTTTGCGCCGGCCGCGCGTCTCCATCATCCTGTGCTGGCATCCTGTGCCGGCGCTGCGCCGGCGACCGCAACGGAGAGGCCCCATGAAAGCCAACAGCGTCCTCGACACCATCGGCAGCACGCCGCACATCCGGATGGCCCGGCTGTTCCCGGATGCCGAGGTCTGGATCAAGTCGGAGCGCGCCAACCCCGGCGGCTC
>JAABUQ010004168.1_pt1 | contig 25089 bp, 38 predicted proteins | sample 5560001 | NCBI WGS metagenome assembly JAABUQ01 (sample SAMN10711888, study PRJNA513371) | rock metagenome | isolation source: Antarctica rocks | place: Antarctica: Victoria Land, Finger Mt nord | collected 2015-12-18
CGGGGAGGAGGTGGGCATTTGTTAGGTGCGCCCAGGTTGCTATGGCGAGGGGGCCGCCGGTGTATTGGGATTGGAGGGTGTCTGGAGTAAGGAGAGGGTGATGTTAGTGGGGATTCGAGAGGTGGGGGTGGGTGGGGGTCCTACTTCCAATGTCGCCGAATTTGCGATCTTCGAAGAGGAGGAAGTGCTTTCGATCGGAGATTTCTCGTAGTGCTTTTATTGTTTCTTTGGAGAAATCGTCGATGATGTCTGCGTGCGTTTTGAAGACGCAGATGGAATCACCGACTTCTTCTGCCAGCTGGATTAGGTCGTGAGTGGTGTGCACGTCGGCGGAGACGCAGAGGTTGGAACGTTTGATTGAGATCAGGCTGAGGAGATAGCGGGATAGTGGAGGGAGAGACGGTGTTTCTGCGCGATCGGAGAAGGGGAGGGTCAGGGTGGAATGAGGGGACATCTCTGTCGGTTTCTTCGGTCGAATTGAGTCGTCTCGTTTGAAAAGAAGTAGGGAGACAGAAAGAAGACAGAAGAGAGAGATGGCATGATTCTATTTGTAGCAGTGACAATCATAATACTTGCTCCGTGGGGAGTAACTTATTTAGTCCAATTGACTTTCTGCATTGGTACCTTAACGGTTGACAAGTTTGGCCCAACGCTATGACCAAAGCAGGCAAGTGGCTCCTTCAGCTGAAAAGCCTCGGGGAGCTTTTCGTCTCTACACAGTACTATCTGTACCTACTCCGCATTATTCTCCCTCATTCCTCATCCATAGTGGTCGTTGCATCCTGCCACTTCCTGCAATCTGAAGCCATCTACCTCGATACACGTATACTTATCGTCTCAGCCTCCTCTCCCCGGACTCGTTACTGGCATTGCTTCCAAGGCCACTAAGTATACAGCCTTGTAGTTGATCATGATCAGGAGATATCCATTACACCTGTATCATCTTCGAAGGAGATGGACATTGCAGCAGAATCGTCGTCGCGCATAATATCTGACTGTTTTCATTCTTCTTTCCGTGCCCTCTTCGCAGCTTTTTTGCGCTGTCGTTTGGCCAACTTCCTTGCCCCCTTTGATTTCTCATCGTCTATGCCCCTTACTCCGGAAAGGCGTAGGGTTTCTCGCACCTTAGGCATAACAGGCTCCGGTGCTTGTATAGCTTGGACGCACTGTATTCCACCCGAAGCTACGTCCATATATCCTTCTCTATGAGCTTGGTCTCGGCGTCGAGATCTATCATCCAACCCATTTTGCAAACCATGGGCTTTGTAATGTTCTCTGGCCGCCTGCCGAGTCAAACGCCCCGAGAACTGGAGTCGGATTCTGTGCATGGCCTTTTGGATACTTCTAGGTTTCTTCCGGACACTCAGTCTGGCTTGCTGATTCTCTGCTCTTTGCTTTCGAGACACTAGCTTCCGAGCGCGCCGAACTTGAGGATCCTTACCAAGGCTCTCGAGGCGCAAGTTGCCGAAAGCTTGGAATACTTGCTCTGCGCGAGGCCTATATTTCTCTTTGACAAGCTTTTCGCAGCCTTTGCTACTTTTGTCGCGGCCCTGAGGTCGTAAGAACGAGTCGAGACGTCTATCTGTGGTACCTTCTTACTGCGCCAGGAGTCGGCGATGTTTTTGACCTGCTCGTACACCTTACTCCTTGCCCGATCTTTTATATTACTTTTCTTGTGCTTAATAGTCGCTCTGATGCGTCTGAGTTGCGCCTCATAATCAGTGCAAGCATGGCGTATATAGGCGTTGACAGCAAGTTCGATCCTTACTTCCTCATCCAATTTTTGGGACCTCCCTACTCGACCACTGCCTTTCAGAAAGCTATGAGCAAGGATGGTTTCCGCGGCTTCGGCGGGAACGCTTGGAAACACTTGAAATAGTACCTCGCGACATTGGCTGAGGTACTTATTGTCTCTGGCCGTAAGTATATGCTGACGTTTCTCTGATGATCCTGCCGCATTCTCGGCTACAGCTTCATAGATGGGAGTTGGGCAGTGCAAACCGAGGCGTTTGTTCGTTTGTGGGTCCTACCGAAGCTTGAGTAACAATTCAGACTCCCGTGTCAAAGATCGCTCACGTGAACTACGAATACCGTCAAGCCAGCGGCCGCAGTCAGATCTCGGCAGTGGTGAATAAGATTATGGACGGTAACACACACGTATGATAGGCACTCACCAGTGGCGCGTGATATACAAATTGCCTTTTGGGATGGAGTTGTATTCGTGGGGAGGTGCTTCTGGAGTGCTTGAAAGCTGATAATGAAGTGAGCGACTGATACTACAAGAGGACTTTTGTAATACGTACCCGTTCAAAGTCATATATCAATAGAGACTCCGGTCTTGATTGACTGCGAGGTCTCTTGACTTTGCCTCTCAAGTTCATGATTGCAGCATGTCAGCTCAACACTGGTAGAATTATGATCTAATGTTCATGAAGACTGAGGATGGTGAGTGTAACGTATTGTATTGTTGATACGCTAAGCTAGCCTTGTATCACAGCGAGCGTAACGTCTAGATTTCTCGGACACTCTTGGACCCTGAGAATATCCTGATCTGACGTTCCTTCTTGCTGTCTCAACGTGTTTTACTTGTGCATTACTGCATATCACTCATAAGGTACTTCAAATCGCATCTTAGAGGAGAAAGACCCTCTAGTCAGGGTCTCACACAGTGCTGCTTCCAGCTCAGTGTACTTCCTCGAAATCAGAAGACGCCAAACGAGACTGCCAACCGAGGCTCGACACAAACAAGCGCATAATGGTTTCCCTCCAGACACCATAATTAGATGTCATCACTGATCGTAAGCCCAAAGAAGGGCTCCGAGACGCTGAAACACAAACCGTCCAAACTTGACACTATCAGAGAACGCGAGCTCTACCGCTATTATCAGCCACTCACTAGCCCAAGCGGTAGGGACTCGTCCACTGCTGCGGATGGGTATCTAACGCCATCCTCTGCCGATATCAGCTTGACTGCATTCGCTCAACTATGCGCCATTCGACTCCAGGCCTCGAGGGCAATGATCAGGTAAGCCTGCAGTGTTCCCTAGCTCCAGTCGTTTTCAGCATCATGACTATAATACAAAGTGTGATCGATCGCGAGACGCAATATTTCATTGCAGAAGCCACCAAGACGCTGGATATTGCCGACAGTCAAAAGTACGAGGCCGATGGTGATGGATTGTGGTTAGGAAGTGCTTGTGTCAGCAAAGCTGGCCGCCTTTGCGAAAAGACTATCGAAATACCTGCCACAGCTGGTACATTCACCATCACCGATCTGTCCCAAGACGATCGGTTCAATGAATTGCCATTCGTCACTGGGCCTCCCCATTTTAGGTTCTATGCAGGGGCGCCGCTGACGACGAACAACGGCATCAACATCGGATCTATCTTCATTCTCGATGATGTGACAAGGAAGCCTTTGACTCCGAATCAGGAGGCTTTCCTTGGTACCATGGCCCAGACAATCATGAAACATCTGGAGATGAATCGTGAAGCAGGCGAGAGAAAAAAGGCCATGAGACTTTCTATGGGCATGAACGCTTTCGTAGAGGGAAAGGGGCGACTTGGTCGTGATCAAATTAACGCTGGAAGCGAGAAACTTTGGTTTGATGTAAACGACAAGCATCCTAACTCTCGTAAGGGATCTGTAAATAGTAAGAACGTGAAGAATGGCATTCACCTCGTTCAGGAACACGAGGCTCTGGATGAACAGTCTTCTGGTAAGCAAACCGCCGAACTGCGTACACATTCTATCATTGTTGATTGTGGACAGGAGATCCTCAACTTCGGCCTCTCACACCCAGCTACGACAGCTCACAAGACGAATCAGACGGCGGCAGCTCGCGCAAGATCCATCAGGATTCAGGCCATCATATGACATTTGCTAGAGCAGCACATCTCCTTTGCGATTCGCTTGACCTTCATGATAAAGGTGGGGTCGTCTTCTTCGATGCTACCTCGCGCCGGCGTAGAATAACGGAAAACGCAAGTGTAAGACCCACTGAGGTTATCAGCTATTGCGGGGCGAACACAGCATCAACTTCGTCTCGGAATACAAATTCCCAACCGTTCACAAAAATTGAAGAGGAATTCTTGCACAGCCTCCTTGCTCGTTACCCTCGAGGAAAGCTGTGGTCATTTGACGGGGACAGTAGTCTGTCCTCTTCCGAGGAAGAGCATCTCCCGCCAGAAGGAAGATGTTCTGAAAAAGGGGAAGAAGGCCGCAAAAAGAAGTACGGAACACGTCTCCGCAGGCACTTCCCTGGCGCTCAGCAATTGCTTTTCATTGGCATGTGGGAGTAGGTGCTATCCGATTGCTTTCTTCCTATTTGACCTAATTGCCATGAGCTGTGGAACTTATTGTGGGACTTTGAGACACACCCCATTCTTCGCAGCCGTATCTTTGAGAAGTGATGCTGACATCGACATCTGCGATAGTCCCCAGTCTTCGCGATGGTTCGCAGGAGGCTTCGCGTGGACAACATCAAGGCGCCAGATTTTCTCAGTAGAAACGGAGCTGAACTTCTTCATAGCCTTGTCAGTTATTATTTCTATGCCAATTTGCCCTCGTTCATGCACAGAGTAGGGTTTGGTGTCGTGTCTCGGGAGCACTTCCTCCAGGATACTCTCGAGACTCGATCTACAGCTCCTCGTATCAATTGGAAGAGTAATGCTGACTCCAAAATCACACAGTGGGAATAGTGTTATGGCCCAGATTGCTCGACTGGCTTCCATGGCAGCCGATCGTCAGAAAGCCGATTTCATTGGATCTATTTCCCACGAATTGCGGAGCCCACTTCACGGGATACTTGCAAGTGCGGAATTTTTGGCGGACACCGCTCAAGACAATTTCCAAAGCAGCCTCGTAGACACGATAACGTCCTGCGGGCGTACGCTTTTAGATACCATCAACCACGTCCTTGATTACAGCAAAATCAACTCTTTCGAGAGGAACTGGCGCCGTACTAGATCCTCAAACGGAAAGAACAAGTCGAAGACATTCTCTCCAGAGAAAGAAGCGCCTCAAATGCTAAACATATATGCGACTACAGACGTAGCTTTAACAACAGAGGAGGTAATTGAAGGAGTGTACGCAGGCCAAATATATCAGGACATCAGTACATTCGGGGCCCCCCAATTATCCACTGGTGCCGAAGCCGAAGCCTCGACGCGTGGTTTCCAACCAAATCAAGCCTCGATGATGGTGGGCAAGGAGGTCGAGATCGTTCTGGATTTTGAACCAGGTGACTACGTCTTCATAACGCAGCCTGGAGCACTAAAACGGGTTCGTAACATATCTCCTATGTATTTGCTCATTCCCTTGCTCCATACGACAGTCTCTCCTGGGATGTTCGTAGTAACTTGTTGTCTTCTTCCGGTGCGGTAAATAACTGTTTCCTCTGCTTTCACTGCATGAATCATGCCTCCTAGCGCCGGGACTGCTTCCATCAATGCTTTATGCGACCCTTCTCTGCAACTATGCGATCGAACAGAAGCACTGACTCAAGCAGGTGATTATGAACATTTTCGGCAATGCTCTCAAATATACTCAAAAAGGCACAATCATTGTTGAGTTGGCGTTAGAAGATCCCGGACTCGAGCAGAACGAAGAAGAGTCTCCAAACGAGAAGGTCCTCGTGATGAAAGTGGTAGACACAGGCAAGGGAATCTCTCGTGAGTATCTTCGCACGAGCCTTTTCAATCGTAAGTCTGCTTTCCCCGTAGACCAAGTAATCACGAAATGAAGGCGGCCTGTTTGTCCTGACAAGTTTCAGCGTTTTGTCAAGAGGATCCCCTCGCAAGTGGTACTGGTCTTGGTCTGTCTATAGTCCGATCAATTGTCAATATGCTTCGTGGCTCTATCGATATCCAGAGTGAAGTTGGGGTCGGCACGGAAGTACTCATTCGCCTTCCACTCTCTCGCATACCTGGACCTGCATCGAGCACACCGCCCGCTCCAGCCAATGGCGAGTTGACCCATGGCCCCAAAGAAGGGTTCAATAACACAATGCCCACTGAATACAAGCACATGACCGTTGCTCTTTACGGCTTTGGAGGAAATAGTGCCAATCTCGGTCCAGTGTTGAAGCGCTGTATCGAGGATTGGTTCAAGCTTCAGACATTTTTCTACTCGATCGACTCTGACATGGCGAGTGCTGACATTCTCATCATCGACGAGACAGACTTATCCACTTTACTAGACCGAGAAACATTCGATGCGCCCACTATAGTTTTGTGTAAGAACGCTACTCGTGCGGAGACAGCCTCGCGCTACAAGAAAATCTCCATCGTGGAATGTGTGTCGAAACCCTTTGGACCTTACAAGCTTGCTAAGGCCCTGCATATGTGCCTTGATAGGGCGAAGCGGAACAACATTTGGAACACTGCGGCGTCGTCACCTGATATTTCTTCATCCCCACTTGAGGATAGGAGGCCGATGCCAGATATGAATCGCCTCGTCATTGATTCGGATAATGCCATGGGCCTGGTCAGTCCGGAACACATGTATGAGAGACTAACGACAGTAGTCAAACCGACTTTGAGTGACGAGTTTAATGACGTGGGCATCCCAGACGGTCAGGGCCCTCCACTTCAAAAAAATCCCATCACAACCATCTCGGGCCGTAGAGACACACAGGCCAAGATTGAGCGGTACTACAGCTCGCCAGAGGCAACACTCGAACGGGCGGCTGCAAGTGCTCTGGACGAAGACAATATACCAGAGAATTCTCGACCGCCTGCGGAACAAAGAAATACTCTGACAACCAACGCCCCGCATCTAGCGCCCAACGACATTGATCCCCGCAACGTTGATGAAGATGGTAGAGCTGGTCCTGTGGTTAACCCGAACGACACTACTGGACGACCTATCGGCATTCCGAGACACCAGAGTTGCCAGCCTCACTTGTTACTCGTCGATGACAACAAGATCAACCTACGCCTATTGGAGACTTTTATGAAAAAGAGAAAGTACAAATCCGTCAACTCTGCTGAAGACGGTCAAGTTGCCGTCAAGGCAGCAGAGACGCACGAACAGGGTTACGACATCATTTTCATGGGTAGGTTACTCTTTTCGCGTCTGCATCCATACACTAACTAGACTGCTGACTTACCTTAGATATCTCAATGCCCGTAATGAACGGCTTCGAGGCGACCCGCACCATACGCGAGATGGAAGAGACCCGAAACCACAAAGACAAGGTCGGCCGACCACGACGACCTGCTATTATCATTGCCTTGACCGGCCTTGCGTCTGGCAGGGACCAGAATGAGGCCTTTACAAGCGGCGTAGATTTTTTCATGACGAAACCGGTTTCGTTCAAAGAGGTGGGTCAATTACTCGACAATTGGGAAATGCACGGAGGACTCAAGCCTAGAGAGGAAAGTGATGGGTCGGGTAACAACACGCCGTGATCACGTCGTAAGCACGTTACGCAGTTGATATTGTTAAAGCGATCGAGCCTTGGTTGTCCGCATGCGGATTGAGAAACCCGTTCTTGGTGTGTTTAGAGCTTTGGAGTATTGATTATCAGGTTGGATAGTGAATACCTCTCATAAATAGAGCTGAAAGCCTTGGTTCATGGCCTTGACGAGGTATACGTGAACAGCAGTGGGGATTTCATACATACTAGGAATTCTGAATATACATTGATGACAGAACCCCTGCTCCTTTTCAAAAACATAAAAAGGCTTACGACTTCTACAAAGGTTGGAACGCCAGTCACTGGGCGCACGCTCTATGCATTTGGCTACATTTCAAGCAATGATTTGGCTATTCCAGGTGGTCGAGAGATCTGTAACTCATCAAAAGCATGATCGCTGGCCTGTTCATAGGGGAAAACGCAGCAGCTGGACACGAACGATGGTACAAAGTCATGGCAGTAGAATCACCGACTTCGGAAAATTGGCCAGAGAAAGACAACACAATGTACGTACCCTTGCGTCACCTGTCTGTCAATCCCTTATCCCCCTCAGCTTCCATTTTCGAAGATGCTATCCACCGAACCTGAGCATCCTGTCATCTACTCAAGAATCACGGCAGCTACGACCTCATCTCCGGCCCACAAGCAAAAGCCGACCAATCCGCTGCTTATCCCACTTAAGAATGAACAAGGACGCTTCATTCCACATCCCAGCACACGTCGTAGACCTGCATCAATACCTTCTAGATATCAAATTACAGCAACAAGATATAAAAAAAGCCCTCCAGCGTGCCGTCCCCAACATTGTTGCAACACCTCATGATCCACCATCATGAATCATCCAGCAACAGCAGTCGGCCAACGCGTGCCTTCAGCTCGAGCGAAACGGAATCCACCGGATAAGGTCGCGGAAAGGGATAGATCTGTATCATAAAGAAGCGGGCACGAAAATCCAAGAACCAGCTCGGACGTTCGTCCTCCTTCCAACCCCCACTTCTCACAGCACCATCCCACCTCCATCCATCCCCTCTTACTCCCCCCCCCCCCAAACCCAAGAGAACGCGCCCAGAGCTCCTACTGCCCCTCCGGCTGATCCGCCGGCGAATGATTACAATTCGCCCACCCGGTAATCACGCTCCACTTCCCCCCCTCATCAAACGCCTGTCCACTTACGAGGTCGTCTCTGCCAAACTTCGAGTTCGTGCACTGATTGACTAAATCTTTGGCATGGGTGCCGCGGGAGACGTAGGCGGCGATGGTGGCGCAGGAGGTGCTGCTCGGTCCGGGATTCTGCCGGGTGGAGGGGGGGGGGTTAGAAGAGTTGGGGTCGAGGAAAGTTTTCGGGGGGAGAAAAGGGAGTTGTGTGCTGGAAGGGAAGATGGGGGGGTGGCGGGGTAACTCACGCCGTCGGTGTTGCACATCTGGTTTTCATGTCAGCATATACAGAATCTTGCATCCCCAATCCCCCCAATCTCTCGTGACGGGGCCTCGGGGAGGGCAAGGGTTTGGACATCACGTACCCAGATCCCAGTAGTGTTGTCGCACGCCACGCGGACACAGCGCCCGGCTGCGTTGGCGGGAGTGGTGCACGTACCGCCTTTTTTCGCGAGGCGGCCGGCTGCTTTGGGGAGGTCGAAACCGTCCGGTGCGCCTATGTTTTGGAGGCTGCAGTTGATGGTGGAGGGATAGGGGAGGTCGCGGGGGGAGAGGTCTGATTGGGGGAGGGCGTGAAGCTGTGTGTGGGGAGCGGGGTTAGTGGATCGGTGGTTGGTGGAATGTTTGGATTGGGATACCATATGAGCTGTGGAAAGGAGGATAGAGGTGATTGGGGCTGCGGAGAGCTTCATGTTGGTTGTCTGGGATCTGGTGATAGTGGAGGGGTGTATTGTTCAGTACAGCGTATAGCGAGGCAGTGATGCTCTGGGAGTTCTTGAGCTGTGAAGATGTGGTTAGAAGTGCCGTGCTTTGGGAAAGTCAAACGGTTTATATAAAGTCCTCGCTGGAGGGGATACAGTAAGGCACCCGCATGACACATGCAGATACGGAGCTCTACCAAAGGTCAACATCGTGTCAGTCTTTTCAGCGCGAGTAGACAATGAGCATGGACATTGGCTGTTGACGTGAAATAGGGTTGATGAACCAAGAAGGTACTTCCTGAAATGGAGCCTTTAGCTTGCCAAGTTCTTCCTCCAGCCATACAACGCAATTAAAAGACACATGCTTGTGTGCCAGGCGAGCTCACAGCCTGGGGCTTTTCAAAGCGTGACGAATGAAGTTATTTGTGGACACGATGGGGTCGACCATCCAAGACGAGCCGCTGCCAAAGGCCTGAATTCATGCGCTGAGACAACACAAAAGATGGGATGCACACGAAGAAGAAAATAGATAAAACTGATCGTATGAAGGAGACAACAACAGCGAATGAAGGTCTTCTGAGCGCCATGAATTTACAAAGAGCCTCAGACGCACGATAGTGCTTAATAATGCGTGTGAGTGCAATCCATTATTGTTGGGTCATCTGTAGCCGCTGTTCGTGCAGCCTGCAGAAGCTGAAACCCCTAATCCCTCAAGTTTCATCCCCTTTAATTGCTTCATTGGGCTTCCATGGTTACTAGACGGCCAGGGAAAGAGATCCTTCGATGGCGTTTCGCCGGAGGTGTATGTGACTTTCCTCAAAGGCCGTAGCGTCATGGCCTGCATTTGCCCCTATGGTATCGTGAGGTTGAAGGGACGGTCTGGATGAAGATGGAGGAACGGACTCGAGGGCGGAATGCCTTGTGAATACGGTCGAGGGGACAATCTTGGAGTCAAGGTCTCAGCACTGGTGAGTTCGGTTGTCATGTTAGCAGAATGCGACAAAATCGTGGCGAGCGAGCATTGTGAGAATTATCAGAGGAACGGTCGAAGAGATTGGTGTCCCGCAGGCACTGTTCTGATATTTCTTTTCATTGTCACGTGTCATTTCCATTAACCCTGCACCCCTCGCGTTTCATGCTCTCCCGCCCCCTATTCCCGTACCCGGAGAAGAAAGAAATCAACAACAGAGACTGCCACCCATTCCTGCTCGCTGCATTTGTGGTCCTTTTGGGGGGAGAAAGGTGGAATATTCCACCTGCACACCCCTAAAATCGCTCAAGTCCATTGCTCCGCCACTCCGCCTTGCGCCCTCTTGTACACACAATAGCCTAGAAAGATTCGGAGTCCGCCGAAGTAAAGAGGTGGAGAAGAGAAATGATGTTCATAATAGTGATGCACCCGGGACTGCCTAAACTGCTTGCTAAAGAATGTGAAAAGATGCGATCGGATTGTTTCTTTTCATGCACGAGTGAGGCCGCCTGTAAAGAAGCCAGTAATGCAAGATATTCGGCCGCCCAGGTCGAAGATGAGGTTCGATGGAGGAGATGGTGGTGTGTGGTGGAGATATGGAGTCATCATGATAAAGATTGAGTGATCAAAGAAGAAGCGTCCTCGAACAGCCTAATCCACACTTATAAAAGAGGATCTAAGGTTTGCTGCAGGTCATAATCCGTCATCGACAAAGGATCGTCACCTGAGTGAAACAAGAACGCTGGAGAGTGCTGGTTTGTAAAAAATCCGAGGCAATGGTTTCCCATGTATGCCGTTCTGGCGTTCATGTTTCAGGCTACAGAAATGGCGGCGGTGAGTGTACTTCGAGAAACGTGACCAGCTCATCAGAAGAAGTGTGTGTAGACCTTCGAATCGGCATGGACATCCATTTCCTGTGGAAATATTAGGTAAAGGAGTCGATTATTGCGAGTACAGCGATGCTTACCATTTTGAAGGTGTTCAGCTCTTCCTTGATCTGCTGAGCTAGCATGGGAGTCAGACGATTACAGGTAGCAATCTCTCCCCTACGATCATAATCACCACTCGGCCAAGTATCATGGAACTGTATGCGAGGGTTGAAGCTGATGTTGCGAGCAAGGCTTCGTGGCGTGCCTGGCATGCTCGTTGACTGTCCACTCGCAAAGTTTTGGAGAGACAGAAAGTACTCTTCGCCCTCAATATGAACGGAGTCGGTTCGTCCATGTCCAGCTCTTGCAGGTTGCTCATCAGTCGGAGTCCCTGGACCGCTAGCATTTGGAGATTCGTTGAAGCGAGGAATGTTTGGCAGGTTGAATCCAGGATTACTGTTGTCAACCGGTCTTGCAACAGGCGATGAATTTCCCGATCCTGTCCCAGTGCCTAGTCATGCGTCAGCATTTGTAAAGGTCGAGATGGAGACGTTGACTTACGCTTCAAGATGCCTTTCTTGACTGCAGCCAATACCTCTGCGCGTTCCCTTTCACCGCCAACAATGCTTCGCCTTCCACGAACACTATCGCGATCACTGAAGCTGTGGGTGTGTTCTTGAGTCACATTAGCAGCAGCGTCCATCGAGTTCCTCTCCAATTTAGGAAAACCAGTGCCACCTCCAACCTGGTCATGTGGATTTGGGTTGACATTGACCTTCTCTCGCTCAGCCTCGACTGTCACCATCGAGACTTGGGCCAGACTTGGCTCGGGTACAGCGGAGTCTGCAGCTGGTACGCCAACAACAGATTTCGGTCTGAACAGTCCAACCAATGAGCGAGAGCCCTTCTTCACACCTTTCCCCATCTTCCGAATCATCACAGATGCCGAAGATGCTGTAGATGATATTGACAAGTTGTCGGTCGATCCCGTGAAGAAATTGCCCTGGCCAGAATATATTCCTTCACCAAGGCCAGATGCTTCTTGTTGTTGAACAATTGCTGCTTGTTGTGCTTCCTCTTCATCGTGATAGCGATCCTTCCTCAGCTTCGCACGTTCATGTGATGCATTGTTACTGGCACTGTTCTCGGCTGAGGCCTTTCGCAGTTCTGCTGAACTGCCGAAAGAGAAAGCACGTCGAAGTCTCGATGATTTGCCCTCTTTCTTGCCATCCTTCTTACTCAAGGCTGCCAGTTGTTGAGCAGCTGGGCTCTCGGGGATAGCAGGGTGTGCTGCGTTAGCAGGAGACGCCGCTGGTGCAGGAGACGGAACTTCCTTCGCAGAAGGCAACACTGGACTCATAGACATTGGCTTCGAAAGTGGGGAAGGGTTTGTAAGACGCTTGTTTGCATCCGAAGACCCACGTGGTGGAACGCTGACAATGTTGGCATCGTTCTTCGCCACGGAAGTAGCCTGCTGAGCAGTTGGTGCTGTGGAGATTTCGGGTCCACGTTTGATCTGCCAGGTCTGGTCAGCATGGTTTACACGCACAACGGGTAGTCTGAAGGCAATTGGTGGCCATGCAACTTGGATCAAGTTTGAAGAGGATGTTTCATCTACATACTGAGAATGTCTTCGAGCTGGATTGGCCAGAGTGAACACTGTCGTTGCTCTCGGTTCGACCATGTGATGATGTTGGACGTTCAAATGTTGGGGTATTTCGAACTTCTTTCCTCTCGACAGGTGTAGGAGGTGCGGGAGCTGCAAGCATTGCAGCATATGTCTTCGGCTTTGCAGGAACCTGCACGGTTTGTTCGGACTGCGGGCTTGTAAATTCTTTAGCTTCTAAGCTGCTGATGCTCCTTCGTCGATATCTCTTTGCCAACTCTGATGACGACTGTCTCTGCAACGTCATGTCGTCTTTGCTTGCTGGCCTTAGCTGTGCGTTTGAAGTGATGTATTCAGAGTTCTGTGGGTTTACTGGCTGTGCCCCACGATAGGAAGGATATGGGGACAGCGTTGGTGTACTGCTAGATTGGGTTGGATGTGTGTATAGGTGACCCACTGTTGCCATTCCTGAGCCAGAAGGCACGGCGGATCCACCTTGACTCGGGACAGGTGTAGCCAAGGGGGAGGACGTTTCAGCTCGACGATGATTGCGTCGATACCGGTCAGGCGAGGATTTTGCCACGTTGGCATACGAGGGCACTTGCGTCGAGGGTGGGTTCATGTCGATGGAGGATAGAGGTCTGGAATTGGGTTGCGTACGTGAGACCGATGAGACAGAGTTGTCGTCTTTTGACGGGTTGCCTTGCAGTGGGGCCTGTGCATTCATGCTGGGCATCGACCCTGAGGCAGAGTTGACCGAGGGCTGCCGTGGCCAAGCAGAGTTGGTACCGTTCTGCGTTGAAGCCGGATAAAGCATTGGTACTGGTGGAGCTGAAGCGGTACGATTTTCTAATCTGGGGTGCGGCATGGCTGTTGGGTGGGAGCGCAGAGGATTTGCACCTTGCATGACTGCAGAAGGTGCAAAGGCATATGGAGACACCGGTGAGGTCGAAGTATGCCCTCTGTAATTTCCAGCAGCCATTCCTCCCACCGATGTGTTATAGATGTTCTTTGGTATCTGCGTGCTCCGCTGATGCTGTTGTCCTTGTGATCCATTCGGAAATGCTTCTGATGAAGTAGGCCGAGATTGAAGCATAGTCATTGTCGACGTCGGCGAGGGAAATGACTGCACCAAGGCAGCCATCATGCAATATACTGCACCGCCTCAATGAAGGTTGGCAGAAATATATGTCGGAGATGAAGATTCAATGATCCTTCGATTTGGTACAATCTTTGTTCTCGGTGGGGGGGGGGTTTTCAAAGAGGGGGTTTGGTAGGGGTCTCTATTTTAATCACAAGACACTCATCAGCATTCAAGCACATTCAAATGGTCTTCAAGCAAAGCAATAGGGCTTTTATGAGGCAAAGCATGTAGGGGATCTTGGTAGTTGGGTCGATGGGGAGATCAGGCCAAGTTTCCCAAAATAAGGCAGAACGTACACTATGGACGGTAAGGTTATTCCAAAGGAGTGTAGGGGTCAAAAGAAGTTCGGGACTATCAAGACAGGTATCGAAGCGAAATCGTCATGGTTCGCGGAGGTGAAGGTGGATGAGGTTGTGAAGTGGGTCAAAAGAGCGAAAAAGATTCGACTGTACCGTGTGCCTCAGCCGTAGAACAAAAACGCTATGTGCAAGCCACGAGATGTGACGGTGTAAATGCTCGTCTCAGCAAAAGAACAGTATATCATTCAATCATTTCATCAACCTTTCTCTCGAATTCACGTCGGTCGAGTTGGGTTGTGGGTGATGTGGTGGGAGGTGGAGATGATTTAGTTGGAGAGAGCCCCTGGAGAAGCAACCGATCACGATACGAGTTAGTTTGCCGTAGCGAGTTTCGGGTCCGGCAAGAGGAATGAAGGCAGACAAGATGCGAATTAATTACAAGAGCAACCGCTTTCAAAAAAGAACGAGAACAAGAAGAAGGAACCGAGAAAGAGATGAGGCTGTCGGGTGCAGAGATGGTGTGGGGACAAGTGAACAGTGAGGAGATGTCTGGCAAGAAGTTTGGGGGTTGGAAAGACGAGAGAAGATGCCCCTAAGTGTGAGAGGTGAGATCGGGCAATTGATTGGCAATTGTGGAATAGTCTGAGCAGGCTAGAGAATTAGGTAGGGATCCCAGGCCAAACGATTTCAGGTTAATGTACAAATTTATTCTGGCAATTGGCGCACAGTGACCAGGAAAGCCAAGCAGCTTTTTGGCTACTTGGCTTCTTGTTCTCTTTGATCCTTGAAGGTTGAGCTTTGGAAATTCACTTGTGCCAATGACTTTCCCACACATTTCGCAACGACTTTGTTTGACTATATACTGTCTACGGCTTTACATCTTCTCGGCCTCTTCCACTGCCCGCTGCCCAGATCTTTGCTCCTCTCACTGGCCTGCACGGACCCAAATCTTTTAGGGAGGTGAGTACAAACTTTACAACACCACGACACCCCCATTCTGGGCCACTCTGGGCCACTCCGAAACACCTGCAATCTTTTGAAGACTGACTAAACGGGTATGGGACACAGTCACGGCTTATCACTTTGGTTGGATGACGCCTCGACTAAGATCTCAATTCGGTGTTTTGGGCGTTCTGACTTCCGTCTAAGCAGCTTAGCTTGTGAGATCAAATATCTCTTGGCTTCCACAACCCTGGTGACACCTTAATTCTAGACTTTTACTCCGTAGAGAAGATTGAAAGCAACGAGAGAAGGACACTCGTCATCATTGCACAGATAATTCGAGTATTTGATTGATTGGAAGACCGACGGTGATCTCGAAATTCCACTCCATTGTCTTTGCTTTTGCATATGGACTATCGATCGAGTCTTGCAAGGGCGTATGCACTAAAATCCTTACCACATCCATTTCTCGGCACTCATCTGTCATCCCCAAGCACCAAAGGTCCCTTTCGCTTATCTGAAGCTGCAGTGTGAAGGCCGACAACATCCGCCAATCATTCCTTGCATTGCTGCAGCTTGCAAAAGGTATCATACTACATGATAGTGGCATATGCAGCCTTTTCGTACTCAATGCAAGCAAGGCCGTTGTGGCTATAGTGCGCGTGGACGCCGTGCTATCCCCGGATTTGCCACCAACGTCCAGGTCGAAATGTTCTTTGCACTATTGCCACTCTCATTCGATAGGGCGGCGCCAAGGCGGACTTAGACTTTGCTTGAACAATGATCATTGAAATATATCCGTAATGTCGACGACTTGAAATTTGTCTTGATGTTCCTCCTTTAAAGATTATATGGGCCACTAGGCCACCAGTGAACTGCAAGACTAAAGCTGTGACAACTGATAATCTCCGCTATCTGTTCCTTCACCATGCTGCCAAAGTCAGGACTGAGAAACCAATTGCTTTGCTCTCCAGGCTTTGAACCTCGGCCAAATTCCCCAGTGCACTCATAAACGAAAGATGGGAATTTCTCACCGCTCACAGCCTCTCACAGCTCAACGACCCGTGAAAGAGTTGTCGCGAAATTGATCTCCTCAATCTCGATCTCCTTTCCCATTGTGTATCTAGCCATTCGATTTGTTCGATAAGGAAAAGGGGCACGAGATTAAGTACCTTTACCCCAATTACCCCCGCTCTCCCTGCAGATCATTTTCTCCGCGATACGGAGTTACTAGACACTCTAGATTGATTGAATCACCAATTTCATGAGATTGAGGTTGCGCCATTTACGGCTGCATCCCGCGTCCGGCGTCGCAGTGAAGGCGTCCCCACTTTCACTCTCCTTTCAACACTCGGCTTAAATGATTTGCGCGGCTGGTATTCGATTCTGTAGAAGATTCCTGATTCACCCCACAGATGTCTCATACAATTCTATCTGCCCAGATCTCTACCTTCAATATAGAACATCCATCTTCGGGAAGTCAATGGTTTTTTTGGCAATGTTGCTCTGTTTCTCTTCGATCCAAATATCTACACTTATCCATCTCCATCGGAAATGGAAGGCGATTTCCTTCATTCAAAGTGTCAAAAGTGCCTCTAGGGATACGCAGAGAGTGTGTATAATACCCTAATTCATTAGTCTTCCTCCTCTGCCGCACGCCGACCATCAGAGCATTCAGGCACACGATAGGAACGACCGATTAACCTCGTCAGTTGATTCTCTGGCATATAGCAATCATGAGGATACCAGCCAACTTCCTTATTGTACGAACGTCTATTGAACATTGCCACCCAGCGAACGTAGATCTAGAACTACCCAGTGTAATATTGCGAAATGCTTGAGCCAAAGACTTCATACTCCGAGCGCTTCTCCCTCGAAAGCAACGCCAGAAGCGCTCCCCAAGCCAGCGAGAACTTTGTATCCCAGCAAACGAAATACACGAAAGCAACAATGTAATTCAACTCATCTTCCCAAACCTCCCCTGTAGGACACCCCCAACCTCCTCCCCAGTTTTTTAGCCAGTTAAAAATATGGCCAGATCCGATTGTGTAAACTTATTAGTAAACACAAATGACCTTACCGCATAACCGGCCCTCTCCCCTCCCTATTCCACCTCACCCTCGTCCTGACCCACTCCACCGCCTCCCTCACCCCCTCTCCCCTCAACGCACTAATGGGCAAAACCCTCGAATCCCTAACGCCGCCTCCCCTATCCCCCTCAAAAACCCTCCTCACCAACCCCTCCTTGATCCTCACAGTCTCCACGCAATCCTCCCGATCCTGTTTATTCGCCAACACCAACAACGGAATGGACGCCGTGCTCGGATGGCTGAGCACCTCCTCGAGCGTCCTCCTGCACTCTTCCAACCGACCCATCTCTCTATTGGCGTTGCCCTGGCCCATGGTTTCCGACGACGAGGCGGCGGTGTAGTCGCCGTCGCCGACATCGCAGCCGTCGACCACGAAGACGATCGCGTGGCAGACGGAATAGTAACTCGTCCACATGGACCGCAGGGCGTGCTGGCCGCCCACGTCCCAGATTCTGAGGTACATGTCATCGAGGGCGATGGTGCTGACGTTCTGGCCGACGGTGGGGACGGTTGGTTTGGAGGGGGGAGGGGCGGAGGAGCAGAGGGTTTTGATGCTGGATAGGAGGGTGGTTTTGCCGGCGTTGTCGAGGCCGAGGAGGAGGATGGAATATTCTGCATTGGTTAACGGGGTGCGCACAGGGGGCCAGCTTTTGGAGACAGTGGTCTGGGGAGGGAGAAATGGGTGGGTACCTTCTCTGGAGGTAGCCCATAGGTAGATGGATTTGGCGAGGTGGTACATTATGACTGCTTTGGAGCGCTAGGCTCGAGCTTGCACAGAGGCAGGGGCTCATGTGCTGGGGTACTGGGCCACATCACTGGTGGCTTTCATGCGAGCTTTGAAGCTGGGAAGTCGATTGAGCGTAAGCATGTTTGGTACCAGCTGTTCTTTCCCAGTGCTCGGGAACAGCGGGGCCAAGAGATTCCGCTCCGCTGGCGCGCAGCTTTTCCGCTCGACCCCTGAAGCGGCACAAAAATCCTTCACCTTCAGCCCCTCAAGTAAATTCAAAGTTTACCCATGGGTTACCAACAACTATACTCTTCTCTGTTGTAGCAACTTACAGTAAAAGGATCACTGTCCTTGTTCAACTGCGTGACTCGTACTCGAAACAAATGCCGTGTTCTCGCGAGAAGCTAAACCAGTAGTTGTTGGTCTTACGTAGATCCCAGTTGTGATGTTAACATGGCAGCAGATATTAAACTTCGCCCTTCTCTTCCACTTTCTTTCCCCGTTTGCATCCGTTACTATTTCATTCCCATGTATGCAAAAACTGCATATAGGAACCCGAAGTGTGATTAGACTCAGCTGACAACTTCTCTTGTGCTTATTTCCTGTCCTTCTATCTTCATTTAAGGAGGGAAATATTTGTGAAATCTTCCCATCAAGATGCCCTCGACCACCGAACAAGACCCTCTCCAACTCCCGGATCGAAGCTCTTGAGACGGAGATTGTCTCTCTACGCAATGATGTGTGCCAAGATGAGGCAGCGTGCAAGCGAGTTCTGAGGCTATCACACCAAATGACAGGCAGGTTCGAGGCACCTGCGGAGACTATCTGGCGACAACTGATGCAGATGATCTGACGTCTCTCTGAAAGCCATCGGAGAAACCATACTAAGGTTGTGTCACAAACCCCACCTCAATGCTGCAATCAGGGTTGCCATTGAAATGGGTCTGTTTGAGGCTCTCAATAAGAGCGAACGCCCTACGAGTGCAGATGAATTGGCGAAGCAAACCGGTGGAGAAAAGTTGCCAGTTGGTAAAGACACCCACCAGAATACCAAGCAACACATCCAGTACTAACATCAGCAGTCCGTAAACTCCGCCCCCTGGCCGCCCTCCACTTCACCCACGAGACCGGCTTCGAAACTTACATTCCCGGCCCCGTCAGCAGCGCCTTCTCTTCACGCTCGCTGACCGACGGCTTCAACTTTTAAGCACGACAAAAGCGCCTCATCCTGTGTGAAAATGCCCACCTTCCTCTCCAACACCTCCTACCGCAACTCGCTCGGCCCCCAAGGAAACTTCCAATACTCCCACTCCACCGATCTCTCCCTCTTCCCCTGGCTCATGACGCACAAACCGCAACAAGTCTCCAACTTCTTCGCCATGCTCGAAGGCTGGCACGAGGGCCGCACCGAATGGTTCGAAATCTATCCTGTGCCAGAACGCTTGTTCTCAGGCGCAAAAGCCTATGAGGGGAAGGATGCGGCGTTCTACGTCGATGTGGCGGGGGGCAATGACTACGACATCCAACAATTCTACCAACGCTTCTCCTCCAAGCTTCCCGGCCGAGTCGTCCTCGAAGACTTGCACCCGGTCATCGACAGCATCTCCCCGCCCCTCCCCCAGGGGATCACAAGGTTGAAGTACGACTTCTTCACCCCCCAGCCCATCTGCGGCGCACGAGCCTACTACATGCGGTCGATCTGCCACGACTGGAGTGACGAGCGCGCTGCCGCTCTGCTCAAGAATACTGTCGAGGCCATAGAACCGGGGTACTCGAGATTGCTGATCAATGACTGGGTGGTCCCCGATACGGGGAGTCCGCTGTTGCCTGCGCTGCTGGATTTGCAGATGATGGCTATGCTGAGCGGGATCGAGCGGACGGAGACGCAGTGGAAGGTTTTGCTTGGGGAGGTGGGGCTGGAGATTGTGAACTTTTGGAGTGTAGGTGTTGAGGTGGAGGGGCTGATTGAGTGTGAGGAAGGTGTAGGCTTGGGACGTTGCAATGAGACGAGGTTGGGGATGATGGAAAGGCACTAGACTGCAATGAGGGGGTTTTTGATAGTTATCAAAACTCAACTTTCGTGTTGCGGTGTGGATCCGAATGTTTGGCAGGTCCTTTGTGTTATGTCCCCTTTTCCTCAGATAGAAATTTGGTATTTTGGGACGGTTTCGACGTAAAGTTGGGAAATCTTCCCGTTCAAAATGAGTGAGTACACGGATCCCTTCCCCTTTTCCGTGTCTTCTCAAATCCATACCTACCAATAGATTTGCCTCAATTGCGCTCAAGCCATGTTCGTGACTCTTCTCCAATCAAGGCTCTACTCGTCCATTTGCCTCTTGCACTTTTCCACCGTAAGCATACGCCAGGTGGTGACGGCGTGCTGACGGTTTCAAGAATTGAAGCAGCACAGCAACGTTGGTGTCAGCCCTCATTGCCCCTATTTTCCCTCGTAATCCCATTTTGCTTTCCCTAGGACCGTTTTGGACCCTTATTATACTACAGAAATACTATTATTATTCCGTATGCTACTGTTTCTCCACCTTTTCCGGGAAGCACTTCGTATTCAATAAGGGTGAGTTCACGTATTTAAATTTTACATACAGTCAGATAATTACATGTATTAAAAAGCTATATTCTATCATTGATCAATCAGCTTTGGGAGAGGTTTGCCCTACGAATCGGCTGTTCAGGCACAACTTTACTACTTCAAGAAACTTAAGATGTAATTTCCTCAATTCTCTACTAAATATGTCGAGGAATTTTACTGTAAGAGTCTTACCTCAAGAAGTCTTGAGTCTAGACTTTACGTCACCAGACTTTGCCGAAACCTCAAAGGGTGGTGTCAAATGTAACTACAGATCCAAGTAACAGTAGATTTGGGGTACAATAGATAGTAATCCTCCAGCACTTCAATTCCATGTTCGCTTTCGGGCCTCCTACTTCCACGCCGCTATGAGGTACAATATTCGACAAACATTGCAACCCGGCTGTGTTATACGAAGCTGGGATCATTACCTGCAAATTAAGGAGGTAAGCATTCAGATTTGGGTTGCCTAAAGCCTCCCGTAATCCCTCAACTACCGAGGTTTGGTGATATCCGGAGATGGCCAAGCTAAATCTTGTGCAGTAGAATATTATACTACTGCATTTTTATTTTCCATTCAAACTTTTTCTAGAGTTCAACTACTACGTTGGAATCATAATTAAAAAGGAAATATTAGATTCGGATGTATAGACAACTTTATAGATTTTGTTGAAAAATAGGTGTTTTGGTGGTTCTAGTAAGGCCACCCTTATTTGGCTTGGCCCGTCACACCAACCCTCCGTGCCCTCGTACTCACTTCCACTAGGCCGTGTCAGGCTTAACTTTCGAGAATCTCATGTAAGAAAATAGTGAGGGGGCTAGCCAGAATTGACTTAGTTCTAAACTTATTGAAATCACAACTTGGAACTACAACTTGATCCATCCCGGTCATACTTTTCTGTCGTGGCGTATTTCAGAGCCGCAGGAAAGGAGATCAAATTCTAAGAAATCACCCTCGTTTCAAAGGAGGTCTCGGATGCTGAAAGCGATACATTGAGCCACTGATCAAAATCCAGTGTCATGACCTCGGTTAGAAAGGGTCTCGAAAACAGGAAAATAGACGTTGTGGCTATTGCGCTGCTGCGCCGTGGGCGATTTACACTTATTCTGAATTCAGATGCTAAGCCTGTTCAAGAAGATTTGATCACAGAAGGCCAGGCCTCCTGTTGCAAATGAGTTGCAGTCTCCCGTCCACATACTCGGCAACTATGCTGGGTCAACGTTGCCAAATGTCAGCCTGCGGTCTTACCCTGATCGCAGTCTCATTTCGCCCCTGCAGAGACTATGAAACACGCTTCCGATTAAGGCGGACGTTCCGGGACCTAAGGTATAATCTTATTGTCCCATTTTTAGCTAACATTCTCCCTCGGCCTTCCGTTGACGATCGAAAATGGTTTTATAACATCTTCATCTCCTCTTCATCACGCGGATTGGCCACAAGTTTGATTATGTTTCCAACTACTGCTCTGCCGCAAAGTCTGCTATAGAATCCTGCGTATTGCGCACCACGCTTCCTCCTGTCTTCTCAAGTCTTACAAGCCGAGATGCCAACAAGTCCTCCATGGACTAGTCACTGTTGTTTAGTGCTACCCAGCCCCCTTCCTGGAAGCTTGCCTAGCTCTTACAGTTGTTTCGTGCTACTCAGCCCCTCTGCTGGAGGCTTACCCAACTCATCGGTGCATCCCATCTCTTGCTTCCGGGTGTATAAAACGATCAAGACCCGACCTCAAATAAGTTCCTCCCGCAGTATCAGCAACAGCATTACTTCGTTCCTCTGCTTTTCATTGCATACATTCGTTACTTGAGCTTGACAACGCACCTCTTTTTCTCACGTCTGTCTTTCCAAGTATATCGTATATACGTCGTCGAAACTTATCCAAATGCATACCACCACACTCCTCGCCGCAATTGGCGTGGCAACCCTCGCCCAAGCCCAACGTCTCACCAAACCCACTCTCCAGAACAGCCTCGACTACCTCCAAGACGGGCTCATGAAGAACTTGCACCCGGTCCACAGCACAAATACCCAGTGGGCAAATGGCTGGATCCCTCAAGACTGCTCGGATATGACCAAGGGCGCCGGCCTGAATCCCAGCGATGTATCAACCTACGAGGTCAAGTACGATGATGTAAGTGAAGTCTGACCCAACAAGCACAAAGGTCGGGACGTCGATTTAGATCAATGATACTGATGATACATCTTTCTGCAGTGCGGTACCTCTTGGTTGCTCTGCCGCCACAAAGACAGCCCTGACCCTGTCGACAACATGATCGACCTCTTCGGCCGTGTACCAGTACACATGCGACAGTGGGTGCGCCACATGATCGCTTTGCCCGACCCAAACGGTGGCCATGCCTACAACTCCAACGGCAACATCGCCATGTTCAACCGCATCGATGGCGACCTCACTGTGTTCCTGCACGAGACCGGCCACTCCCTGGACGGGCTAGGGGCCTATGCCGATACCCCTTTCCATGACGCCAAGACATGGATCGACAACTACAATCTTGACAGCAACACGGCAGACCCCTACGCGCAATCCAGCCAGGTGGAGAATATGGCTCAGATCACTGTCGTCGCCGTATACAACGAGGTGATCCCCTTCGGCTTCTCTACCGTGGAGAAAAACTACATGGGTATCTTCCACCAGTACGCGACGTTGCAGACGGAGGCGGACAAGGCGGGCAACATCCTGAAGTCGGGAGGGTCATGCACGCATCGTTTGCAGAATAGCAATCCGGTTACGGGTGGCGCTGGAAAGAAGATGCGGCGATCGGCCGCAGGATTGAAGCCAGATGTGAGTCTGAAGGGAAACGTGACGGTCATCCAAGGGAAGCAGTTTGACACTTCGGCGGATTGCAAGCATTCTTGGTAAATTCCAAGCTGGGTTCCCTGGCGAGCGCGAGAAATCATGTACTGCTTCCTTGGGCGTTTGCGATATGTTCGAGGCCGTAGTGGCGAGTTCCTGTTGACATTGGAGTTGGCTTCGGGCAATCTAGGAGCGGAATCTGGGTTGTTGGTTAGACTCATTAAAGGCAGCATTTCTCGTACACCCTGTTTACCTAGTTATACACCCCTTATCAACTAAGGGAGTCATACCGCCCCCCCATCCGGTTAGATCTTGTTCGCGGAACTAATTGCATTCGCAAAAACATGGGTTTTACTAACAGTACAGATTAGTTTGTAAACGATTTTCCAATTGACCAATTAGACACACATCGACTTTACATTGTTACGAAACAAGATGACGTTATAATTAGTTCGGCAAAAGATATATGGCCGGATTGAAGGGGGTAATGGAATTAGTTGATAAGGGGTGTATAATTCGGGATTTAAGCTAACGCTTTGGGGGACAAAGAAAACAGTATAATAATATATATTCCAATATGTTCCAGTTTAACTAATAAGGAAGCAGTAAACAAAAGAAAAATGTTTTTATTATTGCCGGCCCTTCCTTTATATATTTCTTTATTATTATTTTTTAAATATAAATTTCGTTGTATACGGAAAATTGTTTATTATTTTATATTATTTTTTCAAATTAATTATAATATTTTTTTCTAATTATTTCTTAAAAATTCAATCTATTAAAAATATTTAATTTATTATTATTAATTAAAAAATTATTTAAAAATGTTGTTCGGAATATTCGAAATCTTTTGAAAAAGAAATTTGAATATATTAATAATTAACTTAACCGATTAAATTTAATATGTTTTAATTTTTATTGTAATAAACTTTTTTTTATATATAAAACGGAAAGTTTCCGAACAAATAAAAAAAAACGTTTATTTTTAAACAACAAACTTTTGTTATTAAATATTATTTTCTTTCAGTTTTTTTTTTAAATTGAAAGTATTCGTTAATTAGTTTTTGAAATAAGAAAATTATTATATTAAAGTATATAATAAATAGCAATATAAAGTATGATAATTAGATATAACTACTATAATAATAAAGTATAAGTAGAATATAATAAATAAATGATTGCTATTAATTTTATCCTCTAAGAGGATAAAAGAATTAATAGTTATTATTAAAAGAATAAAAGACTTTTAAGGTAATAAAATAAAACTTTTAAATAAAATAAATATAAAATTATTTTGCTTTTTAAAGCTTCCGGTAATAGGTTTGATATTAATATAGTTTTTAATTATATATCGAAATATATATAAAATATATATATAACCTTATAATTATTCTTTTTTTAAAATATTAATTTTTAATACTTTAAATAACAAGATAATATTCTTATAAATTTATTAAAAACCCTTATTATAAATATTATAAAGGGAAAAAAATCTTAATATATTTTATACGATTTCTATATATATAATAATATTATTATTATAATTATTATTATAAATAAATATTCGTATATACCTTAATAGGTAAACGTTATTAATAAGATATAATAATAATAATAATAATTATTATTTATTTTATTATTGTATAAATTATTTAAACTATTTTACTTTTAATATTTTATATATAATTATTTTGAATATTATAATATATTTAAATAATATAAATATAATTAAATTAAGCTATTAATATAATATATATATATTATATAATTA
>JAABUQ010004169.1_pt1 | contig 25087 bp, 15 predicted proteins | sample 5560001 | NCBI WGS metagenome assembly JAABUQ01 (sample SAMN10711888, study PRJNA513371) | rock metagenome | isolation source: Antarctica rocks | place: Antarctica: Victoria Land, Finger Mt nord | collected 2015-12-18
CCCGCCATTGCTTGCGAGGATAAAGTGAGTTACTTTAGAGCTCGAACCGCCCGCAAAGCGGGCGCAAGGACCACATCCAAGACTCCGGCCTCAACTTATCTCCTGTCTAAGAATGCGGGGCGGGTCAATTCTCCATTCGCTGAATTTTGAGTCTTAACCGTTTGTCTCACCCCAGGGGGCAGGTCCACATCCAAACCCGGATGTTTCCGCTGTCTCCATTCCGGAGCCTCTATTGCCGGTTAAACGAAATCAGATCGTTGTGAATGTACCTCAAGGAAACATAACAACAGACGGCGTCAGAGTCACAGCTATCGATCGTGAAAGCGGATTGTTAACGCCTAACGGGCGATATTTCTTCTTCTTGTCGCTTGACAGCACCGGGGAGTTTGCTCTGTTTCGCGCCGGATCAAACTCAGTCTTTGTCGTAAAACCCGGCAACAAACTCGAGCCTTTAGTTCCTACTCAGGAGCCTAATGCAGGATGATCTGGCTGCCTCGACCGGCGGCTGCCTCGATCTGCTACGGAAGCTTGCCAGAGTGAAAACGTCCTAACGTTGATGGCGATGGTGGACCGGTAATCATATACCGGCTTGCCCCAAGCTTAGTAGACTTGAGCGGGGGTAAGATGATCAAATCTATCGTTTCTCTTTCACTGCTGGCGGCGAGCGTGGCGGTTCCCGCATTCGCGCAGCAGGATCTTGTCAAAGACACCATAGTTAAACATTTGAAGACTTCGCGGGATTTCACTTTGAAAGTCGCGGAGGCGATGCCGGCATCAGACTACGACTTCAAGCTCACTCCGGCACAGATGACTTTTGGAGAGCAGATGGTGCATCTTGCCTCCGGCCTTACGTATTTCGTTTCGGCATTTCGCGATGAGAAGCCGAATCCGGGCAAGCCTCCATCGATGAGCAAAGCGGATGTGATCAGCTTCGTCAAAAGTCAGTTCGATAAAACCATTGACGAGGTGTCCAATCTGACGCATGATCAGCTGGCTAAAACGTACAAGGGCGAGGAAGGCACGGAGACTGGGCTGGAACGGCTGCTCGGAATGCTCGACCACACGACACATCACCGCGCGTCGGCCGAGATGTATTTGCGTGCCAAAGGCATCAAGCCGCCCGAATATCAGAACTGATCGCCGGTATGTAAGTTGAGCGTTAAACCGGTTCGGTTGCGACAGCAGCTTCGTCAGGCGCCGGCGCGGGCATGGGCCCATGCCGGTTTCGCTCACTCCATCGAACGAGCGCAATGCCCCCGAAGATGATGAGCATGGCAATCAACTCGCGTATCCCAAACGGTTCGCGAAAAAATGCCCAGCCGAGTAGGATTGCGACGACCGGATTCACGAACGTGTAGATCGAAACGATTGGCACGGGCAAATGCGTCATCGAGTAAATGAAAGACGTAAAGCCGATAATCGAGCCGAAGAAAACAAGATAGATGACTGCCCATTCCGAACGAAGCGAAATGGAGGACGGCAGCTTTTCGAGCAGTGCGGCGGGCACAAACATTACCAGCCCCGCCGCGAGTTGCTGAACCGCGCCAATGACGAACGGCAGTGCACTCACCTTCACGCGCTTTTGGAGCAGCGAGCCGAGCACCCATCCTGCCGCACTGATCTGCAACAGCAGGAAGCCGGAGACGGTATGGCCGCCTGCACCTTCGTGATGAGCCGCGGGAAATATCAGGTAGACGACTCCCAGTAATCCGACTGAGAGACCGCCGACCGTCAAAAGGGAGGGCCGTCGTCCCTGCGGTAGAAAGGCATCGAGACCTACCATCCAGAACGGGGCGGTCGTGTAGAAAACAGCTGCAAGCCCGCTCGGTATCTGTACTTCGGCGATCGCCAGAAAGCCGTTGCCGATGCCGATGCAAATCGCACCGCATAGCGCGCTCAAAACAAGTTCACGACCTCTCGGCAAATGAAAACCGCCCAGGGCCGCAACTGCCAGTAAGATGCTGCCGGATATGGTGTAGCGGATCGCGATCAGATAGACCGGAGGAAAGCTTTCAAGCGCGATGCGAATGCCCAGGTACGTGGTGCCCCAGAACAGGCAAACTGCCGCGAGCGCGAGATAGGCAACCCGGTGTTCCTGAACGCCGTCATTCACCTTAACTTTCATCGTCGGGATTGGACTGCTGGTAGGGCTCGGTCTTTTCGATCAACACAGTGCCTATGCGGTTGCGTTCCATGGTGATGATGGTGAACCGCCGCCCGTTGTAATTGATCCAGTCCTTGACTTTGGGAATGTAGCCGAACTGAAACAAGAGAAAACCAGCAAGTGTTTCAAAGCCGGCGTCCGGAGGGAGCGCAATGTTGTAGCGCGTTTCGAGGTCGCGAATAGTCGTGCTGCCTTCCAGTCGTAAAGCATGCTCGTGGTTGGAAGAGACAGGTGTAACGACGTCATGCTCGTCGCTGATATCGCCGAAAATCTGCTGCAGAACGTCTTCCAGTGTAACCAAGCCTGTGATGGTGCCGAACTCATCGACAACAATCGCCATGCGGGTATGACTGACGCCGAACTCGTCGATAAGCTGATTGAGAGGCTTGGTTTCCGGAATCAACAGCGGCTTGCGCACGAAACGCCGGAGGCGGAACGGCCGGGACGGACGCCTTCGATCGAGATCAATTCGACGCTCCTCCCAGACTCGCATCAGATCCTTGTAGTGGATGACGCCGATGATTTGCTCTGGCCGGTTCTCGTAGACCGGCATGCGCGTGAACTGATGTTCGCTCATGGCCTGAAGCACGGTTTCAAGATCGGCGTCGACGGGCAGCGAAACAATATTGTGGCGGGGCGTCATGATCTCGCGCGCATTGAATTCTGAAAGCTTGATGAGGTGCTGAATGGCTTCCTCTTCAAACTGCTCCAGATTCCCTTCGTGACGGATGGATTGAATAATGTACTTCAGTTCTTCGGGGCTATGGCCGCCGCGGCTGTGCCCTCCCGTAATTCCTAAGGCACGCAGAATGATGGCGGACGTGCGCTCGATGACGTAGACGAAAGGCTGCGAGATCTTGTAGAAGACCAGCAGAGCCGGCGCCACCAGCATAGCCAGACGATCGGCCTTTTGAAGAGCCAGATTCTTGGGAACGACCTCTCCGATGATTACGTGGCAATAGCTGATGACGAGAAATGCCAGGGCGAAGGCAATGCCGTGAAGCAGGGCTGGAGGAGCATTTACGTGCAGTGGGTCGAAGCCAGCGCGGAATAACCGGTAAAGAGTGTCCTCGCCAGCCCAGCCTACGCCCATGCTGGCCAGCGTGACTCCAACCTGAGTGACCGATAGCAGGCGCTGCGGATTGGCGAGTAGATTGAGTGCGGTTTGCGCGCCCGCGTTTCCCGCTTCGGCCAACTGGCGCAATCGCGACTGGCGAACGGATACGAGCGCGACCTCTGCCGCCGCAAAGAAACCGTTGGCAGCAAGTATCAGGACAAGAACAATGAGGCGTATGGCCATACTGCGTTAGCGCGTGAGCCTGCCGCAGAGGGCGCTAGACAGGCGAGCAGAGTAAAATCGGTCCTTGCTACCCCGCTTTGTGCGCTTCGTCAATATAGGTGTGGCGCTTCTGCTGGTGCTTGTTGCCATAGGCGTGTATTGGTACACGGTGCGGCCCTTGCCAAAGACCTCGGGCGAGATCACAGCCCCGATTGGAGCGGCCGCGACTGTGAAGCGCGACCGGCGCGGCATTCCACATATTGAGGCATCATCCTGGCAGGACGCTATCTTCCTGCAAGGTTTTGTGACGGCCCAAGACCGATTGTGGCAGATGGATGTTCTGCGCAGATTCGGCGCCGGCGAACTCGCCGAGGTTTTCGGGCCGGCAGCGCTCAATGCCGATCAGGAAGCACGCCGGATGCGAATGCGAGCGATAGCCGAAACCGAAGCAGCGCATTTGCGTCCGGCGGATCGCGCCGTACTCGTCGAATACGCACGGGGAGTGAACTACTTTATCCACACCTATCGGGGCAAATATTCTCTTGAATTCTCACTGCCGGGTCACGCGTATGATCCGCGCGATTGGACGCTGGCGGATTCGCTGCTGGTGGGACTTGTGATGTTTCGAGATCTTACCGACACGGCGCAGTTTGAACTGCAAAAAGCAACACTCTTTGCTAGTAGCACCGACAAGGCAAAGGCTCATCTGCTGTTTCCAGCCGTGCAGGGACAATACGTCAGCCCCGGATCGAATGCGTGGGCGGTATCGGGCGCGCATACTGCCGATGGAAAACCTATGGCCGCTAACGACCCGCATCTTTCGTACGGTATCCCTCCAACCTGGTTTCTGGTCCACATGAAAGCACCGGGGCTGAATGTTTCCGGTGCTTCGCTGCCCGGCGTGCCGTGCGTGATTACAGGACATAACGAGCAGATTGCCTGGGGCGTGACGAATGTGCAGGCAGATGTGATGGACTTGTACGCTGAACAACTCGACGACAGAACCGGCCGGTATGTATTCGAAGGGCAGGTAGAACAAGCGCAGCTCGATCACCAGATGATCGGTGTAAGAGGGCAGAAGCCTGTGGCGTTCGATACCTGGGTCACTCGCCACGGGCCTGTGCTGACGCGCAATGGGCCGGTGGCGTACAGCATGCGCTGGACGGCAGCGGAAGGTTTCGTTCTGCCGTTCTTTGACATCGATCGGGCGCAGAACTGGGATGAGTTTCGTGCTGCTGTGCGCGACTTCTGGGGGCCCGGGCAAAACTTTGTCTACGCGGATCGGGCAGGGAACATCGGATACCAGGTGACCGGAAAACTCCCGATCCGTCGTGGATTCGATGGCGATGTTCCGCTTGACGGAGCGTCCGGCAAATTTGAGTGGGATGGTTTCATTCCATTCGATCAATTACCCAGTTATTACAATCCTCCATCCGGCATTGTCGCGACTGCGAATCAAAATCCGTTCCCGCGCAATTACGCTTACGCGGTTGAGGGGAATTTTCATGATCGTTACCGTATCGATCAGATCCGCGCGCGCCTCGCAGCGAAGCGGAAGCTCAGCGTCAATGACATGCTGGCGGTGCAGAAAGATGTGTATTCGGCTTATGATTATTTTCTTGCGAAGCAGGTGATTGCGGCGGCCCGGCGGCAGCACGGCACGATGGATGCGAGTCTGCGTGAGGCGATCGAAGTGCTAGAGAAGTGGGACGGCCAAATGGACAAAGACGAAGCTGCGCCGATGATCACGCAGCTGCTGAACAACCAGCTGGGGACGTCGCTGGTATGGAGTCTTGTGCAGCCGGCTGCGATTCGGGGAGCGGAAAACAGCGTGCGTGCTCAGCTCGAAGCATCGGCGAAAAAGGCAGGAGCGCACTCCGGCTCCGCTTCGCGACCGCAGCTGATGGCTATCCAAGGGCTCGCGTTTCCCACCGTTCGACCGAGACCAGAGGTTATCGAAGACCTGCTCCGGGAGCGTCCGCGCGGCTGGGTTGCGCAGGACAACTGGGTTGCGCAGGACAACTGGGATGGCTGGCTTATCGAACGTCTAGCAGCGGCCCTGACCGAAGGCCGCAAGACGCAAGGAAGTCCCGTGACGAAGTGGAAGTGGGGACGGGTGCTTCAATGGAAGTTCGCACACCCGGTGGGCAAGGAGTTGCCACTGGTCGACAATTACTTTGACGTTGGGCCGGTAGAGATGAGCGGCTCGGGTACGACGGTCAAGCAAACGACTCCTACACTTGGACCTTCAGAGCGCATGGTGGCCGATACGGCGAATTGGGACAAGTCCGTGCAGAATCTGACCACCGGGGAATCCGGGCACGTTGCTTCGAAGCACTACAAGGACGAGTGGCCGGCTTACTACGTAGGGAAGAGCTTTCCTATGGAGTTTGACCATGTGGATGCGGCCGAAGTGCTCAAGGTCACGCCGGAACACTGACGGTGCCGACGATCTATACAGTTGGCCACTCAACCAGAACGGCTGAAGAATTCCTCGCGCTGCTTCAGGCGTTTGCAATCAAACTGGTGGCCGACATCCGGACGATTCCCCGGTCGCGCAAGAATCCGCAATTCGAAGCAGAGGCGCTCAAGAGATCGCTTGGAAGCAGAGACATCGGGTATGTGCATATGCCCAAGCTGGGCGGGTTGCGCCGCCCCCGAAAGGATTCGGTGAACGCTGGTTGGGAGAATCTGTCGTTTCGCGGTTATGCCGATTACATGCAGACGGACGAGTTTACGTCAGGATTGGATGAGCTAATTGGTGCGGCAGAAATACAGCAGACGGCAATCATGTGCGCCGAGGCTGTTCCCTGGAGATGTCATCGGTCGCTGGTTGGAGACGCACTTCTAATCCGTCACTTCGACGTGATCGACATCTTTAGCGCTACGAACACCAAACCTCACAAACTTACGACATGGGCGCGGGTGGAGGGAGACAGAGTCACCTATCCGAGCGGAGCGAGTGAGGGAGAATCAAGTTGCGAGCCGCTCGGAGAAACTTCCGGCTCACCGTCGAGTCATACAAAAGAATGCAAAACCAAAAAGATCACGATAAGCCAGAAAACCTGGTGCAGAGCCCTCATCAGGAGGAGCACGAAGCGGGGAGCCTCGAAGACGCAGTCGACTCAAACGGAACGCTCGAAGGTTATTTCGCGATGAACAATATCCGGGACGACGCAGAGCGCGAGGCGTTAGCACTTGAGGAAAAGCAGAAGAAGGAAAGCCCTAAGGAAGATAGTTCCAAGTAAGTAAATGATTCAGGCCGTCATCTTGGCGGGTGGACTTGGAACCAGGATGCTTCCGATGACGGAGACAGTTCCGAAACCCATGCTGCCTGTTTTGGGGCGGCCTTTTCTCGAGTATCAGTTGGAGATGCTCGAGGGGAATGGCATTACGCGGTTTGTACTGCTCGTGAGCTACCTAGGCGAGGCGATCGAGGATTACTTTCGCTCTCGCTTGAGACCGTTTGTCGAGATTCATTACTCATACGAACCTGTTCCGCTCGGAACCGGCGGCGCGTTGAAGAATGCCGCTCCGTTGCTCGAAGACGAGTTCCTGGTTGTGAATGGAGACACCTTTCTTGACATTGATTATGCGGCGCTGGTCGAGCAGTTTCAGATGCAAAATGTTGAAGCTACAATAGCGGCTTACCGCAATCGATCGGGTACCGTGCCGAGTAATTTAAGTGTCGATGAGAACGGGCGAGTACTTCAATACCAGAAGCAGCGGCCGACTGGAGAATACGTGGACGCGGGCGTGGTTGCAGCAAAGAAGACCGTGCTGGAGCGAGTGCCTGCTGCGGAGAAATCTTCATTTGAACAGGAAGTGTTTCCTGCCCTAATTTTAAAAGGCCAGCTCACGGCTTGGCGAACGGATCAGCCTTTCTTTGACATGGGTACTCCGGCGGGGCTCAAGATGCTGGAGCAGCATTTAAACAACCGGCAGAGCGCTTGAAATGATCGTCGTCCGCAGCCCCTTCCGAATCAGCTTTGTGGGCGGAGGCAGCGATCTTCCGGCATATTACCGGCGCTGCGCCGGCGGCGTGGTGAGCACGACGATGGACAAATATATGTACATCGTGATTCACCCCTACTTTCATTCGAAAATCCGGGTGAAGTATTCGCGCCTGGAAGATGTGGAGCGCGTGGAGGACATCCAGCACCCGATTGTGAGGGAGTGTCTCACGCGCCAACAGATTCCCAAGGGCATGGAGATCGCTAGTTTCGCAGACGTGCCCGCCGGAACGGGATTGGGATCGAGCAGTACATTTACAGTCGGACTGCTGCACGCGTTAGAAGCTTACTCGGGCCGGGAGCGTGCACCAGCGTGGCTCGCTTCCGCGGCCTGCGATGTCGAGATCAATCGTTTATGTGAGCCGATCGGAAAGCAGGATCAATACGCGGCGGCGTTTGGCGGATTGAATTATCTGCGCTTCAACACGGATGACTCGGTGGATGTTGAACCGATTGAGCTGGGCAGTGATGTGCTGCGAAGATTCGAAGAGCGGCTCATGATGTTTTACGTCGGGCAAGAGCGTTCAGCTGGAAGCATTCTTGCTGAGCAATCAGGCAATATGGGCGATCCTGCGAAGCTCTGGCGAGTAACTGAGATGGTCCAGCTGGCTGCTGCTTTCCGGCGTGCTTTGGAAGCGGGGAGCCTGGACGAGTGCGCGGAGTTGCTTCACGAGAACTGGAAACTGAAGCGCGAATTGGCGGACGGTGTGTCGTCGAGCCAAGTGGATGAGATTTATGCGCGAGCTTTGTCAGCGGGCGCATCGGGAGGCAAGCTTTTGGGCGCGGGCACTGGCGGATTTTTGCTCCTCTATTGCAAACCTGGTTTCGAAGGTGGGGTCCGCGAGAGCTTAAGCGAGCTCCGCGAGATGCCGGTTCGATTCTCAACCACCGGATCACAGGTGATTTTCTCCGACGAGTCTCGCGAGGCGGTTTCATTGAGATGAGACAATACAGTTAATTTAGAATCGATGCATCAAACTTTCCGGGCAGTCATTTTTGACCTGGATGGAGTTATCGCGGACAGCCACCCGGTACATGAAATTGCGTGGAGAGCTCTCCTCACTGAGCTTCGCCGCACCGTTCCGAGTACTGAACTCTCGTTGATCATCCGGCAAGGAAAAACGCGGAAGGAGATTCTGAAATTGCTTTTCCCCGGCATGAGCAGCGATGACGAAATCACAATCGGCAACAGGAAGAATGAGCTTTATCTTGCTAACGGGGAAAGCCTGCGGCCTGTTCGAGGAGTGCTTGCATGGATCCGAGAATTAAATGACTACGGCGTGCCATTAGCGGTTGCGACATCAGCTGCAAGGGAACGGGCTCTGGACACGCTGGCTCGATTTGGAATCGCGCACTTGTTTCAAGCGGTAATCACGTCATCGGAGATTCCGGCGGGAAAGCCGAATCCAGCGCTGTTCCTAGTCGCCGCTGAGGCGCTCGCTGTAAAACCGGCGGAAGCTCTGGTTGTGGAAGACTCACCATCAGGATTGACTGCGGCGAAAGCTGCCGGTATGCAGACCATTTTTTACTGTCCAGAAGTGTGCGATCCGGAGATCGTCGCGTTGACGCCTGACTACGTAATCGAAGAATTCTCGGCCAGCAGCCTGACTCCCGTGATGAAGATGCTGAACAGCTCGACTGGGAGTGGAGAGCAGGCATGAACGGTCTTGGATTTGCGTTACTGAGTGTTGGCGTGATCGGCTCCGTGTCGTCGACAGTTTATCTGGTGATTGCGCTGCTCGGCGTGAAAAAGTTCCGCGACGGAGAGAAGCAGCAGATCGCGGAAGCTGAGACGCAGAGTGCCAGGGGACTACCGCCGGTGTCGCTGCTCAAACCTCTGCATGGAATGGAAGTTCAACTCGAACGGAACCTGAAGAGTTTCTTTCTGCAGGACTACGCGGGAGAGTTCGAGGTGATTTTCGCCGTAGATCACCCGGATGACGCTGCGCTCCCGGTAGCTGAACGCGTGTGCGGCAGATTTCCGCAGGTGCATTCACAGATACTCGTGACCGGCGAGCCGATCTGGCCGAATCCCCCAGCCTATGCGTTTTCTCGTATGACGGAGGCAGCGCGGCACGACATACTGGTGACAAGCGACAGCGATGTGGAAGTGGATCGCGATTACCTCTCTTCGATTGTTCCGCCTCTCTGCACCCCGTCGAACGGCATGTTGACTTGCGTGTACCGCGGTGGGAACACGGGCGGCATCTTGTCGGCTCTGGACGCGATCGGGATGAGTGTGGAGATGACGGCCGGTGTGCTCGCCGCCAATCTGCTCGAAGGGATGAAGTTCGGCTTGGGTCCGACGATTGCGATTCGCCGCGACGCGCTTACGTCCATTGGCGGATACGAGTCTCTCGGCGACTATTTTTCGAACGACTTTGTCATCGGAAATCTGGTCGCAGCCAAGGGCCTCCACGTTGTTTTATCGAGGCACATTATTTCGCACGTTGTCCCTCCCATGACGTTTGGTCAGATGTGGCGACGGCAAGTCCGCTGGGCGACAGGCACGAAGCACTCGCGTCCCAAGGGACACTTCGGGACCGTTTTTGTTTTCGCCATCCCGTACGGTTTGGCTGGTTTTTTCGGTGGATTGCTGGCCGGTAATTTCGTTTTCGGTGCCGGTCTTCTGGCGCTCGCTTTATTGAATCGACTGGTTGAGAACTATGTGATCGGCTGGGGCGTGACTCGTGACCGGCAATGCCTGACGAAGCCGTGGCTCTATCCTCTTCGCGATTTGCTCGGCTTTGCGGTGTGGGTTGCCAGTTACATGAGCCGCAACATGCGATGGAGAGACGGCAGGTTTGAGCTGGTCAAAGGCGGCCGGATTCGGGTGCGCGATCGCGTCGCCATGGGGCAGGAGTAAAGCCTTTCGCTTTGCCGCCGGTTTGATCGCTGCATGTTGAACGTACAGATTTTCGGTTTGAAGAATTCGCAAGCGACTCGGGCCGCCGAAAGATTCTTCAAAGAGCGGCACGTGACGTTTCAGCTGGTCGATCTGAAACAGAAACCGATGTCGCCAGGCGAGATACGTCGCTTCGTTGAGCGTTTCGGATTGGTCGCACTGCTCGATACAGAGAGCAAAAGCTACGTGGATGCGGGCCTGAAATACCTTAAAACGTCAGAGGCTGAATTGTTGGGGCGTATTGAACGCGAGCCGAAACTGCTTCGCATACCACTCGTGCGCGCCGGTAGCCGGCTCAGCATAGGCCACGATGAAGGGGCTTGGAAAGCAATGCTGGCGTAAATGAGTAGCTGCGTTCGCGTTTATTGGCGCAATCGTACGGGCGGATTAATACTCCTTTACCATTGAAGAAGTTTAAGCCGTCTTTCTGCTCTTTAATAAGCGCGGTCTTGTCTCCCGCGCTTTACCGGTCGTAGGCTGAGCCGCCCGAAACGTTAGTTCGTGACTCAAGAGTTTAGTGGACGTGGTGCTCCACTCCGGTTTCAGTCAAAGAAGCGCAGGATCAACCCCGTTACGTTTTGGATTCCTGAAGTACGCATTTGTCTATCGCTGGTGAACAGGACGCCGGGGACATCGGCCGGATTGATGCAGTGGTCCCCGATCCAGGCGTCGTGATTGTCTTCTAGTTCTTCCATTGGAATGTTCCCGACGCCAGTTTGCCAGGAGGCGCGATAGCCGGGGCTGTAGCCGACGATCAGGTCCGGCGCAACGGCTGCATTTGCCGGAGAAGCGTGCGTTTGGTACACCGTCTCGACAACTGGGTGGCCGTTCGCCGGATCATGCCACGATTTGAGCTGTTGGCCGAGGCTTGCAAGTAGAGCTGCTCTTTGACGCCCGGCCGCAACGATCCCGTGCTGTTCGCGGCCCTTCAAATTGAGATAGAGTCCGTTCAGACCGAGCGCATAGGCTTCGGTGGAAGACCAGTCGATCGTGTCGAAAGTAGGGTCTTCTCCGGCCTGGCTTGTAAGAGAAAGGAAGCCGCGCTGACGAAGCCACGCATTCAGGTTGACGGCGCGATCGAAGGTGGTGAAGCCGTGATCGGACATGACGATGAGTTCTGTTTGCGGGGCGGCTCGCCGGACTTCGCCGATCGAGGCATCCACAGCGCTGTAGACGTCCAGCAATTGCGGTTCGTAGCGGCCCCAAAGCATGTGCGAGTTCTGGTCGATCGAAGAGAAGTAGAAGAAGAGCAAGCCTCCGGTAAAATGCCGCAAGGAGAATCGAAGAAGTTGGCGCTCATCTTCGAGCACGAGGCGGCTCTGGGCTTGAAATTCGGGCAGAGTTAAGACGCCTTGGCGCAAAGCGGAAGTATCTTCGGGCGTGCCCAGGGTGAAGAAACGCCCGGTTTCCTCCGCCACGGTGCGGCCCCACTTAGAAGGCGCGGCAATCGGTAGTGCCGGCGCGATAGGATCCACATTTACAGCTGACACGTAGAGTTGAAAATCAGGCTTGAGTTGCTTCGCGAATACACGAAACATGCCGCGTACGGAAGAGAGATGTGGAATGAGTGGGAAATCCGCGGACATCCAGCCCGACCACTCGCCTTGCTGAATGACTGCAACGTCCTCGCCGAATTTGAGGCGAGCCACTGGATGCTCGGGGTCAACGTCGACGATCAGGTCCGCGGTTGCATAGCGCTGGTCCTTGCGCAAAGGATTAGGCGGCCCTTCGACGGGCAGCACGACGTGGCCTCCGTTCAAAGCAACTTTTACGAATCGTCCCCCTGCGACGGAGTGCGACAGTTCGATAGGATCGTTCGTGTAATAGGTGAAGGTGCCGAGCGTGCCGCGAAGGTCAGGTGTTCCCATTCCGGAGAGAGCATGGCCGGCTTCGACGGGCGGGTAATTTGTCGGCATTCGGATGACGGTTACGGGGATGCCGCGCTCAAACAGCGACTGCCAAAACGGTTTTCCGCGTCGCAGCGAAACTACATGAGAACTGCTTAAGGGAAAAATGAAAGGTCCAAGAGGTAGACGCCAGCGCGGCTCTTCCGTTCGGGACATAGATGAGAACGGCTTGAGTGTAGCGGGATCGCGATGAACGAAATCGAAGATTCCGTGTTCGCCGGGATCGAGGCCTGTAATGAAACTGGACCACGCGACCGGGCTTTGGGGAGGGGCTGTTGTCTGAAGGCGGCTGAAGTGCCCTTCGCTGCGTAGCTTCGCCAGATTAGGAAGAGCATCCCAGTGGCGCTCGACGAATGACGGGTCCATTCCGTCCACGCCGAGCACAATGAGTTTCGGGACGCGTGCGGCGCTGCCACATCCCGCGAGAACAATACTCAGGGCAGCTACCAGGCATGAGGCGCAATTGCGGCGGAAAGAGGCGCAGGAGGTTATTGAGAGGATCCCCCCAAATACCCGAGGCTGCGTAATTGATCGAGCGTTTCCTGATCGAGCCGTGATGTCCCGGTGTGCCCGATGATTTGGCGAACCTTGTTTTGCGCGTCGATCCATTCCCCGAGTGTCGCCACGAAACCTTTAACTTCATGCCCATGCTCGGCGGATACATCGTGGCGTTCGGCGGGATCGGTGCGCCGATCATATAGCTCGACTTTCTTGACGCCGGCTTTAGCTGCCTTGTTGCGGTATATGAACTTCCAATGCGCGTCAGTGATGGCGAAATCGTCGGCTGCGTTTTCGGGCACAAGGCCTTCAGGCCGGACAGCTGCAAAACGAGAAGACATCACGAGTCCACGGCGGTTAAACGCTTCTCCTCGGAGGAGAGGGACCAGGCTCTGGCCTTCTGCTACAGGCGGTGTCTTGCTGCCGAGGAGATCGAGCACGGTCGGCATTACGTCGATCAACTGCACAGTTTCTGTGACACGCCGCGGCTTAGGCAACAGTGCCGGATTCCACATCAGAAGAACGGCGTGAGTGAGTTCCTGATAGACGGTGTGGCCGTGCGCCGTCCAGCCATGGTCCCAGAATTCCTCACCGTGGTCGGAGAGCACAATGACCAGTGTGTTGTCGAGAATGCCGAGCTGTTTCAGCTTTCCGACAAGCTGCTCCAGGCTTGCGTCGTTGCGGGAAATCTCGCCATCGTAGCGGTCGATTGCCTGATGGATGAAGCGGTCTGGATTAAGGCCGGCCTTTTCGCAGATCGCGCGGCTGATAACCGCCCCACCGCCGTATTCATGATTGGTGCGGAAGAGCGAGTACTGGCGTTTGAACACCGGGGTTTCAGCAGGGTTGGCAAACTTGCTTTCAAACGGCTGGGGAGGATCGTATGGCGCATGTGGATCGGTCGAGTGCGCGTACAAGAAGAACGGTTCATCGCGATGGCGGTCGAGCCAGGGGAACACTACTCTGTTCAGGGCCGCCGAATCCGTGGCACGATCGATTTTCGGGTTTACTTCACGCAACACAACCGGGTATTCAAGAAGGTAATCAAATCCGCGATCGAGCCCAGTCGCTTTGCCAACGAAGGGAGTGGATACGATGCTGGCAGTTGTGTAGCCGGTACGGCGCAGTTGTTCGGCGAGAGTGGTCGAGCCGCTCGGGATTGTGTCAGCGTCCGATACGATCCCGTGCGTGAAGGCGTAGAGCGATGTCATTAGCGAGGCGACCGAAGACTTTGTCCACGTGGACTGGGCTTGGCAATCTTCGAAAATCACGCCCGATGCGCCCAGCTGTTTCAGAAAAGGTGTTGTCGCGCGCGAGTAGCCGTAGACGCTGGCATGATCGGCGCGCAGAGTATCGATCGTGTAGATGAGAACATTCGGAATGGTTTTCCGGGCCGGCTTCGTCAGCAGCGGATTGGCCCACAGCGCGACGTCGCCGGGGTGAGCAGACTCCGTCCGGAGTTCGAGTTTGATCGCGCGGCCACCCCACCGCGTGAGATCGATTTCGGCATCTTCCCAATGACTGGCATCGTTCAGCGTTTTTGAGATGAGACTGCCCGGTGCGCCCGCAACCGATACTTCAAATTTGATGCTGCTCTCCCGCGCAGTTGTGCCCATTCCGAGGTGCAGGTGAGCGTTCGCTGGAACGTCAAGCGGGAAAGTGATGCGGGAAGGCGAATGGACAAAGATGGCTTTGCGATACTCGTCCTGCTTGGCCAAAGTCTCGACTCCGGCAGGAGTGCCGAAATTAGCAGGTTTGGGAACAAGCTTGATCGAATGAATGCCAATAATGGCATCGAGGCTGTCGGTCGGCATGATGCCTAGCAGACGGCTGCCCTTCGGAGCGTTCACATTGATGTCGAAATGATAGACGTTGTATTGGCCTGCAGGCCCGAGCTTCTGTTTTGCTTCGAAATCGCCAATTTTGATTTTGATTTCGGCGCCACCCTCGGCCGACATCCTGATCTCGACGGCTGAATAGAGACTCCAGTCGATGGCGGGCTGCTTCGGAGCTAAGATCACCGGCGTCGATCCTTCGCCTTTGAGCATGAGATCACCATTGCGGACCCCGATGCGCCCGCGGACAAGCTGCCAGGTGATGTCGGAAGTCGAAAAGAAGTTCTGCCAGAGGACGGGTTCGGCCGCCGCAGCGTTGCTCGATGCTTTCGAGACCTCCACAGCAGCCGTTGCTAAACGGTCATCGAGGCGGATCGCGTGCTCCAGTTGGGCTGCACAGCAGAGCGGTTGAAGCAACGCGGCCGACAGCAAGCAACGGGTGATGCGCAAACCCTTATCCTAGCGCTCCTAAAACTCCAGTCTTGCGCCGACTTGGATGATGCGCGGGTTGTTTGGCTGAGAGCTTAGATTAATGAGCCCTGTGACCGGGTTCGGGTTATTCAGAGTCGGATGATTGAAGGCGTTGAAGAAGTCACCGCTCATCCGGAGCCGGACACGCTCGGTGAAACTGAAGTATTTGAAAGCGCTGATGTCCTGATTCCAGGAACTAGGGCCGAGCATATAGTTGCGCGTGTTCCAGCTCAAGTTGTCGGTAATGAGTACGGGAGCAGCGGTTCCGTTCGCAAGCGTCTGCGGCAGGTAGTTGTCGAAACCGGCGCCGAGCGGGTGAATGTTCCGCGAGCCTCGATCGACTGGAACCAGGCTTTGAAGCGCAGAAGCGTTCGCGCCGCTCGCTTGAGTAGGATCGAAATCGCCGGCGAACCAAAGCATCTGGTTTTGACCGAAGATATTCAGCTTGAGCCGATTATTGCCGCTCAGTGTCGGATTGTGGAACTGATATTCGTTTGCGTTGTTTCCCATCCAGAATCCATTGGCCCACGTGCCGATGAAGGCAAGCTGCCAGCCACCGACGAGTGCATCGACGCCCCGGTTTACGTTTGCAAGATACTTTTTGCCTCGGCCGACAGGTACCTCATACAGACCGCTCCAAGTAATGCGCTGAGGAGGAACCTGGCTCGAATTAGTGTAGAGCAGCCGGAGACGCTGGCTATCGCTCAAGTTGGGAGCGCCGAGCAGTTCGTTGTTGGCAGGAACGGAAGCGGAGGTGCCGCCACCTTGGTTGCCACCTCCACTAGAAACACCGTTGATGCCGCCACCGCCGCCGAAGGTGAACCCCCCGGCATCGTTGGTCGTAAGCGCGTGCGTGTACGCATAGAAGAACTGGAAAGAAAGCCCGCTTGAGAAACGTTTGTCGAGAACGGCTTGAAAACCGTGGCTATTGGAATATCCGTTGTGTTCGACAGCGCCATAGGCTCCGCCGTTCAGGCTATTCAGGTTCCAGTTAGGGTCTAACTGGCGCTGATAATAGAGAACCGGAGCAGCTTGGCCGGTCTGAAGCTGGTAATTATATTTCGAGAGCGGAGCGTTCACTTCCCAGTTCTGCTGCAGATTGCTGCCGTGACTGCCGGTATAAGAGAGCTTCAGAATCAGGTTGGAGACGAGCTCGCGCTCGATCGTGAACGTCCACTCCTGCATGCGATTGTCGTTCCAATGGTGGGCGTCCAACGCGAGGAAACCCTGCGCGGAACTGTCGACGCCGCCCGGGGCAACTGTCGCCGTGCCGGTCGTGCCCAGCATATCGCTGGCTCTCGGAGCATTCGTGAGCGAATAGTTGCCGTTTGCTCCTTGTAATGTGTCGGCGTTGTTCTGATACCGCAGGTTCAGCGGCGGATTGACGCGCATGGATTGCAGGATCTGCGATAGCGGAAGGGGCCAGTAGTACGTGCCATAGCCTCCGCGAACCACCAACTTGTTGGTAAGCCGGTACGCTAGGGCAACGTGCGGAGCAAAGTCCGTCCAGACACTCGGTGTTAGAGCGCTCGGGAAACCAATGGAATTCGCGGAGACACCGGTGAGTCCGCGGGCCGCCCAGGCACTCGTCACGGGAGGCGGCAGTCCTGGAATGGTATTCAGAGTCGTGTACTCGGGAAGAACAACCTGCATCGACGTCGGGCTTAGCGAGTTTAAGTCGATGGTATCCATGCGATTGTATTTCTCTTTGTACGGCGTCCAGAATTCCCAGCGCAGACCGTAGCTCAGAGTCAACTTCGGAGTGATTTTCCAGCTGTCTTCTGCGAATAGCCCGACTTCCTTTTGCTTGAAGTAGAAGAAGCCGCGATTGTATTGGTTGGACAGATAGGAAGGCAGCCCCAGTTCGAGGCTGGCGAGTCCGGACCCGGTGAAAGGAGTGATCGCCTGCGCGGAAGCCTTGTAAAGGCCTGTCCAGGCACTGCTGAAGGAATCCGAACCTTGTGCTTGCTGGAGTTCTTCGACGTTGTTGTATTCCTGACGCCCCTTGAAACCGAACCGGACACTGTGTTTGCCCTTCACCCAGGTCACGTTATCGTCGATCTCATACTGCGTCATGTTCTGCGCTTTGTGATTATCGGAATCCCAGCCGCCGCCGTAAAACATGTTGTACGCGTCCGTGTAGACGGTCGGCCAACCGGTTGCGCCGAAAGGGTTGGGCAAACCTAATCTTGCATCCCAATTGACGCTGTCCGCGCCCGTGCCCTGACTATTTTTCGACCGCACCGCGCCCAGTTGAAGATCGTTGAGCAGGGAGGGATTGAACACGTGAGTGTAGTGAGCCGTGATGTTATACACGTCTGACTTGCGAGCTGCACTGCCGGTCGAATTGCTTTGCCCGGGAGGGGGAAAACCGTACTGGCCGCCAGTTTGCAGGTAATCGTATGTTGACTTCGTAAAGCGAACCGAGAAATTATTCCGCTCCGAGAAAATTTGGTCGAAGCGGCCGGTGATGGAATTGGTGTTTGTGTTTTGCGGATAGTAAGTTTGGTAGTTGTAGCCGATCCAAGGATTGGCAGTAGCGTTCGGTCCGTTCGGAAGAGGAGTGACGCTCTTGAAACCGTTAAGCACCTGCTGATTTAATAGGCTCGCGGGAATGACGTTATTGGGAAACGGCGCGCGGGCGCCGTTAGCTGTCGTCGTGTACGGGTTATAGAGCGTGAACTTGTCGCCGCTTGTGTCCGTGATGTTGCTGAAGTCGCCACCCCACATAGCAGCGGTTGGCACAGCAGCTTGCGCGAAGACTTCCTGGCGCTGTTTGAGCAATTCCTGGTCATAGAAAAAGAAGGTTTTGTTCTTCACGATCGGGCCGCCCACGAAGCCGCCGAATTCGTTGCGAATAAGCTTTGCCGGCGTGTTGCCATCCTGAATGGCGCGCGCAACTAGACCGCCGTAGTTGTCGCGAAGGGTTTCGAAGAGGCCGCCGTGAAAGGCGTTGGTTCCGCTGCGGGTTACGAGCTGAATGGTTGCGGGCCGATCGAAAGCCGCGCCCGACCCAGCAGTTTCGATGCGATACTCCTGGACGGTATCGAGCCCGGGCTGTACGCGCGAGATGCCGCCGCCAAAGCGATCCACGTAAGACATGCCGTCGAGGAGTATTTCCGTGGAACCTACCATCATGCCGTTGGTGCGGGGGGCAGCGGCTCCTTGTGTGTTCTGGCCACCTTCGACGCCAGGTGTGAGAGTAAATAGATTGGTGATCTGGCGGCCGTTCAAGGGCAAATCGTGAATCTCTTTTGCGGTACGGGTATCGCTGAGCTGCGCCCCTTGCATAGCAATCTGGGAGGCTGCATCAGTCACCTCTATCTTTGATTGAACGTTGCCCATCTGGACCTGCGGATCGACTGTAACGATCTGACCGGCCTGTATCGTGAAATCGGTTTCCCACTGCGTGAACCCGGCTGCCTGCACCTTCAGGTGATAGGGACCGACCGGCATGCTGCCGAAAGAGTAGAGACCCGCATCGTTGGTCTGCGCCTCTCGCGCAATGCCCGTGGCTGTGTTGGTGAGCGATACCGATGCTCTGGGCACTGCGGCCTTGGATGGATCCTGCACTGTGCCAGTGACGGTGCCGAGTCCTGTTTGTGCGGCAGCCGGAAGGGCCAGGAGCGCAACTGCTACGGATAACTTTCTTACGTACGACAAGAAACCGATCATGCCCGAAGTCTCCCTGAAACAATGGGGGGAGGATAACAGAAGTTTGAAACACTTGTCAAACAAAATTAGAAAACCTCCACTTTGAGCTTCTGCGACTGTCCACTCAGAAGGTCTTTCACAAGAACGGTCCAGGTTCCTGGCGCATCATTTTTAGCGAAGGGGAGGGCCTTCTCGGCGGACCCATTGGCGCGAGAAGATTGCCCGAGAAGTAAGGCACTGCGGCCGCGGCAGGGTTCATTAGCTCAATGTGAAAAATATGCGTGGCGGCGGACGACGCGCCGTCGAGTGAGATAGCAAGCCGGGCCGTTTCGCCTCGCGCAATTTTAGTAGGCGCCGTCACACGCAGCGCGGGAATCGCGGTCGGAGTGAAGGCGATCAGAGTTGGCTCGTATGGATCGACGGTGATCGAAAGCTGCTTCAATCTGCCGAGCGGTTTGGCGCGCCGAATATCGTAAGCGTACATCTCCTCTGGCGCGATCAGGCGCACGCTCTGCGGTTTCTCGAAGCGCTGCTGTGATTTCACTTTGAGCGGACCGAGCTCATCGACCTCGATCGGAGGATTGTTGAGCAGCCCGACGATCGTCGTGCCGCCATTGCGGAACTCATGCGTTTCCACCCCGGCAACTGGTTTACCGCTTGCGCCGAGCACACGAAAAGTCGGGTGCACGCCCACTTCCGTTGCAATCTGTCCCATGGTTTGATGGAGCGGCGCTTCGGTTCCGAGCACGCGTTGCTCGTCGTACCCGAGAGTGTTCATGCGGATCACTTTGCCGCGTCCCGTGTCGCCGTTGAGGAGCGTGGCGAGACTCGATTGAGCGAGATGGCGGCTATGCTCATCGAAGGTTCCCGCATCGCCATCCACCACCAGCGTGCCGCCCTGGTGAACGAATTCGACAATCGCGCGCGTCTCACCCGGCGAGAGCGCGCTCGAACGGGGAAGAATGAAGACGCGATAGCCGCCAGTCAGTAGCTCACCATCCGCCACTTGGTTATACGCGACGAATTTATATTGCAGACCTTCGTCTTCGATCAATCGGCAATACGAGTTGCGGAGTCGTAGAAAATCACTGTCCCGGCGCTCGGTCCAAGACATGCGTTCCATCCACGCATCGCCCTTTGGACGCTGCGCGAGCATCCATTCCGTTCGCAAGCTGGTCTGGGAGTAATGAATGGCGATTGGCCCTGCCTGCCGCGTGCTATTGATCAGCAGAGCGCCAATGCCGTCTCGCAGTTCATTCCAGTAAGGGGCGACCTCGCGGCCTCTCGCTCCCACGGCTCCGTCAGGCTGAATAATGTCATTCTTCTCATCCCAGATGATGTGGCCGCGCGCGCCATGCAGCAGTTCGTACCAGACGCGATGCTTCTCCCACGGACCGGTTGCGAAGGCGGTGGTGACGAACGCCAGTTTGGGATTGAGAGACCGGATAATTTCGATATTGTCACCGATGTCGTACGGCTCCATCACGTCAAGGGTTGCGCTAAGACGGGCGTAGTCATAACCGCCCCAGCCCGGCATCTGCGCGCCTTCGATCCCTACGTACGCCTTCGGATCAACTGAATGGATCGCATCTACGCCCATCTTCAAGGCGCTGGCAAAGGAGATGTCCATCCACTCCTTGTGGTCGGACCATGCCGAGTAGTTCTCGTCCTCGCGTTTCATGGCTTCGCGCGTGGTATCGGGCGTAACTGCATTCCAGTTTGAGAATGCAGATCCCCATTGCCGGTTAAGAGCCGCGAGCGTGCCGTAACGATCTTTCAGCCACGTACGCATGGGTGCCAACGAATGATCCGAAAAATCAAAATCCCAAAATCCGGCGAGTTCGGCAATACCGGATTCGTCCGCCAAGTTGTAGAAGATCGGCCGGTACGGTGAGTAGGTCCGGGCTCCGTCGACCAGCCTGTCGTGGATCGAGTGAAGCCATGCCGGATCCGAGAAACTGGGGTGGCGTTTCAATCCTTCTTTGCTCGACGGATCTTTCTTGTAAAGCTCCTTCGCTTCGAGCAGCGACCAATTGTAAGGCCGGTCTTTGCGATAGCGGTGGTACTCGGAGTAGAAATCGGTGGCCATGTTTTCCACGTACCAGCGCAGGTTGTTCTTGAGCAGGAACTCCGGCAAGTCCATCGAGCTCTCGTTTGATTTGCCGGCGTTGACTCCGAGCTTCTCGAGATTGGCGAAGTGTTCCGCGCTACCCGCTTGCCACATGATGATCATGTAGTCCCACCACGAGACATCCGGCGGCTTGGCGATGAAGTGCGCTTCCGCGTCTTCTTCGCGATGGTCCTTTTCGCCTTTCTTGTTCAAGCCATTGAAAGAAAAGTGAACTTGCAAATCGTTTTGCATGGCAACAGCACGCCGGAGGTCGAGAGGAAAGCGAATTTCGGTTTCGTCGGTGAGCTCAATCGGGGTGACGTGATCTTCGACAATGCGGCAGTACACGTCGGTCCACTTGATGCCCAGTTCACCTTTGCCGGTGGCTTGCCCAACGGTGCGATAGATGGCCATAACCACGCGATTGCGCTCGAGTGCGGGCCCGGGAAGAATCAGTTCACCGGCGCTGCCTGTTGCGGCGAAAGCGAGAGCGATCGCGGAAAGTCTTGAGAAGGTGGAGAACATTACTTTGTTTTGATGGGGTCCAAGGCATCGCCGCGGAGTTCGAGACGGGCGGCCAGAAAGTCGGGGCGGGCGTCCAGCGCCGCTTGGAGCAAAGTGCCCGCCTGTGCTGATTCGCCTTTGTATTTGCTGATGAGCGCAAGCAGGTAGCGGGCTTCGGCGCGACGCTGTGAATCCTTCGTATCTCTTTCCGTGGCGGCAAACGTGGCAAAGTGTTTGCTCAGGTTGACGGCTTCTTCGTGACGCCCCAAACGATCGAGAGCCAGCACCATGAAGAAATTGTCGCTGCTCCAGCTATCGCGATCGCCCGACAGCTGCCCGACGCCGGTAATGCTCTTCTGATAAGCCTCTCGAGCTTCTTCCTTCTTGCCTAATGCGTCGTGAGTGCGGCCAATGTAGTAGTAAATGCGGGGTGAATTTTGCCCCTGGAACGTGTCGACGCCGAGCGAAACCGGTGGTATCAACGCAGACTCGAACAACTTCAACGCCTGCGGATAATCACCTCTGTCAAACGCTTCGGCTCCGAGTCCGTAACGCATGATGCGGTATTTGTCTCGTAAGCTGTATGTCCGGTGCCGCGTGGCGAATTGGTGGGTGTCGATCAGCCGCTGCGCTTCATCGTAGCGGCCCTTGCTGAGCTCCGCCGTAAGGACGCCTTCCGCCAGATCGTCATCTGCGGGCGAACGCTTGAGCGCTTTGTCGAGCACAGCCAGTTGGTCATCAAATTTGCCGGCCCGCGCATAAAGTGCGCTCAAGTCATCAAGCGTGCGCACGTGTGCCGGATTCAGTTCGATCGCACGTTCGAGCTCCGCGGCCGCTTTCTCAGTAGGCTGACCTCGCTCGGCGTATGCCAGGCCGAGCGCACGCCGGACGGAGAAGTTCTGGGGATCGATGGCCTGAGCCGCTTCCCATTGGCGGATGGCTTCTTCCGGCTTGCCGCGGAAATATAGGAGGCAGCCAAGTTCAAAGCGCGCTGTGACATCGTTCGGGTCTAGTTGCACAGCTTCGGCAAGTGGAAGTTCGCTCGCTTCTCGATATGGAAAACGATCCACTTTTCCTGCTGAAGCCCGAGCTTTTTTGAGCGACGCCTCTGCGTTCGATGGATCGCCGGCCCGTCGCTGGTCATACGCCAGGTTGTAATAGAATTCGGGCGTGGTTCCCCAGGGATCTTGATTATGCTGTTCAACCAGTTCCAGAATCTTCGAAGCTTCTTTCGGGCGTTCGAGATCACGGTAGAACGTGACGGCTTCCATCGCTTCCTGCGTTTGTCCGCCGAGAAGACGGAGTAACTCGGTGCGCGCGGCTTTGTCGTCGGTCAAAAACCAGCGTTCTGCTTGTACCAGACGGTTAGTTGGGTCGAGCGCTTCAATCGCCGAAAGTTCGCTTACTGCAGCTGTCCGGTCGCCCACGGTGCGAAGCGTGGCAGTGAGGGCGAGACGGGCCAGTAGATCCGATTCGTTTGCTCCCCGGGCGCTCCGGAAATGCGCCACAGCGCCAGAATATGCGCCTCGCTTGAAAGCCAAACGTCCCAGCTGATACTCGCGTTCGCCGTAGTAAGTGCTATCGGGCCAGATGTAGTAGAGGTTCCGTTCGCCAGCCGCATCTTGATGCAGAGCGAATTGACTCATCGCGAGATAGAAGTAAGCTTCGTCTGCGTACGGATCACGTTCGATCGCCTTCTTGAGATGGAGAACGGCCGGTTCGTAGCGAGCATCGTTGAAATCGGTGATGCCCATCAGCAGGTGAGCGCGCGAATAGCCGGGATCGCGCTTCAAGGCGGCGTCAAACAAAGCTTGAGCGCCTGGCTCGTCGAGCTCTTTCAGCCGGAACTCCGCCCCAAGCGTCAGCTCTTCCGCGCTCATTTCATCTTGTGACTTGCGGGGCTGCTCGAGCGGCCGCGTGAAAGGAGTGTATTCTTTTCGTCCGGGATTTTCGTCGGGTCGGTGATAGTCGAGCAGTACATTCCCGGCAGGGTCGGTGAGCGTAACCGTCATTTCGCTCAGACCAGCGGCATTGGCTCGTATGTTGTTCAGATCCGCAACATAGGTTTTCGCCGGATCGAGATCTATCTTCCTTTGCAGTAGCTCTCCGCAGCGTGCTTTGACGGTGAGCGCGACGCCTGCCACGGGACGGACCGCGCCGAGCGTGATCTTCACCTTCGAGTTAGTGCTCTGCGCATCGGCTTGCACATCGAGATTGAACGCCACGTCGCGCGTCAGCGTGGTTAATCCGCCCGTCTCGGAAACCGGTATCCACCACTCGGTCCAACCCTCGACCTTGTGTGGCGCGACCCATTCGTAATGACCGTCCCAAACGTGCCGCCCGCTCTGCAATTCCACGTAAGGTCCGGCGTGATCTGTGTAGCCGTTGACGTAATTCTCTGAACCGGGTCCATAGCCGAACGTCCAAAGCTTCATGCCCTGGGCGACGCGGCGATCGGCATAGCGGAAGATGCCGTAGTCCTTGTCGAACTGATAAGCACCTTGAAAATTGTCGTAGATATCGATACCGAAGACGCCCAGCATGTGCTGGTTATTGCGATCCCAGCTATAGTCGATGCCGTTGTATAGCGGCCAATCCGCGACATCGGCGTTCGTGTGGCCGACCGTGCGGCTCATCGGGTAAATGAAGCGAGTTTTGGGAGTTGCGTTGATGGCAGTGTTGATCCAGAACATCTGCGGTTTTCGGCCATCGCGCATGTTGTAGCAGAACACCTTGAGTTCCACCGCGGCGATGCCGGGATGCAGCGTGGCAGAGAAATCGACCTTCATTCCATATACCGGGTCGATCTCGCCGAGCACCAGCGAAATGCTGCCGTCCTCGTGCCGGACGGTTTTGTTGGCCCAGAATGGCTCGCCGTGCAAGGTCAACGTGTGAAGGTCGTGCGGGCCGGTTAGCTCGAGTCCGGATTGCGGCCAACTATTTCGCGGATTGTACGGAGCGGGCTTGATCACATCGTTGCGATAGAACATCTCGCGACGCCGCAGTTTGTCGTAAACAGAAAAAATGCGATCGCCGAAATCGGGAATGTAAGTCAGCTTCAGATACTCATTTTCGACAAAGATAGCGCGATAATCTTTCGGCTCGGCAGCACCCTTGTACGGCATCAGGTAAGTGGTGAAGGGGTACATGCCGGTTATGGTCGAGTTCGCAAAAAGCGGCGGCTCCATTTCGCGGCCCGAGTGCTCATACGTGGGAATGGAAAGCGTCCCTTCATAGGTGCGCACGGCAGGAGCGGTAGCGCTGAACGCGGCGGTCGAAGTGAGGACAAGCGTCCAGATCAGGCGTGTGGAAAGAATAAGGCGGCTCAGGATAATGGACTTACTTTACAACATCAAGAAACAAGCTTGGTTGCGCCTGCGCCGAGAAGTGAACCAACAAAAAACCAGACGAGCCAGGTGATGTGAAAGATGGTGGCCGTCGGATAAAGCACCCGGATGGAGGAAATCGCAGGGTCCGCAAAGGGCCGTTCGAAGGGATGGAGCAGGAACGCTGCCATGCTCGTTCGACGGTCTGAAATCCAGTGCAGACCCGGCTCAGCACAGATTGTTTTTTCGACGGCATGCCCGCTTGAGAGCACTTCCAGTTCACCGCAAACCGCGCGCATTGGTCGCACGCGCCAACTGACTTGCCGTTCTTTTTCGATGCGCACCGCCGGAGTTTCAACGGTTATGTCTGCCGGTGTTCTGAGCAGCATTGCCGGAAGCGCAGAACCTGGTGCGCTAGCCG
>JAABUQ010004170.1_pt1 | contig 25087 bp, 17 predicted proteins | sample 5560001 | NCBI WGS metagenome assembly JAABUQ01 (sample SAMN10711888, study PRJNA513371) | rock metagenome | isolation source: Antarctica rocks | place: Antarctica: Victoria Land, Finger Mt nord | collected 2015-12-18
GGCCGCCCGCGCCTGCGCCGGCAGCGCGCCGTCGGCATTGGCGCGGGTGTCGGCGACGGTGACGGCTTTGGCGCCTGCCGCCTGCAACGCCAATGCGGCGGCGTAGGCGCTATCGTGCGAGGCGGCGACCAGCACCCTGTCGCCCGCCCGAACGGCGTAACGATCGAGGTAGGTGCGGGCGCTGTCGGCCAGCATCACGCCGGGACGGTCGTTGCCGGGGAACACCAGCGGACGCTCGATGCCGCCGGTCGCCAGCACCACGGTCCTGGCGCGCACCTGCCACAGGCGCTCGCGCGGGCCGTCGCCGGTCTCGCCGAGGTGGTCGGTACGCCGCTCGACCAGACCCAGCATGTTGTGCGGGAAGTAGCCGAAGGCGGTGGTGCGGGGCAGCAGCGTGACGCCGGCCTTTGCCAACACCGCCAGGGTCTCGGCGAGCCAGGTCGCGGCGGGGCGGCCCTCGATGGCGGCGTCGCCCGGCGCCAGCAGGCTGCCGCCCATCTCGTTCTGCTCGTCGCACAACAGCACCCGCTCGCCGCTCTCGGCCGCCGCCAACGCCGCGGCGAGACCGGCCGGACCAGCGCCGACGACGAGCGTCTCGCAATGCGCGAAGCAGGTGGCGTAGTGGTCCGGGTCGGCGTGGACCGGCGCGCAGCCGAGGCCGGCGGCCCTGCGGATGGCCGGCTCGTAGACCTTGTGCCACCAGCTCTGCGGCCACATGAACGTCTTGTAGTAGAACCCGGCGGGCAGCAGCGGCGACAGCAGCCCGGATACCGCGCCCACGTCGAAGCGCAACGAGGGCGAGCGGTTCTGGCTGATGGCGGCTAGGCCATCGTACAACTCGACGGTGGAAGCGCGCAGGTTCGGCGTCTCGCGCAACGTCACCAGCGCATTCGGCTCCTCGGCGCCTGCCGCCATCACGCCGCGCGGGCGGTGGTACTTGAAGCTGCGGCCGAATAGATGGACGCCATTGGCGAGCAGCGCGGAGGCCAGCGTGTCGCCGGCGAACCCGCCATACGGCCGCCCGTCGAAGGTGAAGCGCAGCGGGCGGGCGCGGTCGACGCGGCCGCCGGAAGCGAGACGGGTCATGCGGTCTCCGGGCGCGGCTCACCGGCCTTGTAGATGGCGACGAAGTGGTCGGTCGTGGTGTCGCGCAGGGCGTTGAAGAAGCGCCCGCAGCCGTTCAAATGCCGCCAGCGCTCGGCGTGGACGCCCTTGGGATTGGTCCGCGCGTAGAGGTAGGCGCCCCACTCGTCGGTGTCGTCCCGGTCCGGCTGGCGCGCCAGATGCGCCTCGCCGGCGTAGGCGAACTCCAGCTCGTTGCGCGGCCCGCAGAACGGGCATTCGATCAGCAGCATCAGTGCGCTACCGCCGCCGCCGCCGCCTCGTCGATCAGGTGGCCGTCGCGGAACCGCTCGATGGTGAACGGCGCGTTGATGCGGTGCGGCTCGTCGCGGGCGATGGTGTGGGCGAACACATTGGCGCTGCCCGGCGTTGCCTTGAAGCCGCCGGTGCCCCAGCCGCAGTTGACGTACAGGCCGGGCACCGAGGTCTTGGCGATGATCGGCGAGCGGTCCGGCGTGACATCGACGATGCCGCCCCAGTTGCGCAGCATCCGCATCCGGCGGAACTGCGGGAACAGCTCGCAGATCGCGTCGAGCGTGTGGGTGGTGATGTGCAAGCCGCCGCGCTGGGTATACGAGGTGTAGGCGTCGGTGCCGGCGCCGATCACCAGCTCGCCCTTGTCGGACTGGCTGATGTAGGCGTGGATGGTGTTGCTCATCACCACGCACGGCACCACCGGCTTGACCGGCTCGCTGACCAGGGCCTGCAACGGGTAGCTTTCCAGCGGCAGCCGCAAGCCGGCCATCGCCATCACCACGCTGGTGTGGCCCGCTGCGGCAACGCCGACCTTCGGCGTGCGGATGCTGCCGCGCGAGGTCTCCACCGCCTGCACCGCGCCGGCGGCGTTGCGGCGGATGGCGGTCACCTCGCAGTTCTCGATGATGTCCACGCCCATCGCGTCGGCGCCGCGCGCGTAGCCCCAGGCCACCGCGTCGTGGCGCGCGGTGCCGCCGCGCCGTTGCAGGGCCGCGCCCAGCACCGGATAGCGCATTCCCGGCGCGATGTTCAGCGGCGGGCAATAGGCCTTGGCCTGCTCGGGCGTGAGCCACTCGTTGTCCACGCCGTTCAGCCGGTTGGCGTGGACATGGCGCTTGAACACCTGCTCGTCGTGGACGGTGTGCGCCAGCATCATCACGCCGCGCGGGCTGAACATGACGTTGTAGTTGAGCGTCTGGCTCAGGCTCTCCCACAGCTTGACCGCATGGTCGTACAGCGCGGCGCTCTCGTCGAACAGGTAGTTCGAGCGGATGATGGTGGTGTTGCGCCCGGTGTTGCCGCCGCCGATCCAGCCGCGCTCCAGCACCGCGATGCGGCGCATCCCGTGCTCGCGCGCCAGGTAGAACGCGGTGCCGAGGCCGTGGCCGCCGCCGCCCACGATGACCGCGTCGTACTCGGCCTGCGGCTCGGCCTTGCGCCATTGCGGCTGCCAGGAACGGTGGCCGCCAAGCGCGCGGCGAGCCAGGGAGAAGGCGGAAAAACGCTGCATCCGCACATCATAGTGATCTGCGCCGCGCTGGCGAGATGCCGTTTCAGATGACGTGCCATCTGAAAAGCTGAAGTGGCTATGCGACGTTGCCGAAAGGCTGGAAGCGGGGGCGGCCGCGATGCAGAATGCCGCCATGAACGCCATCGCGCCGGCGACCACCGACCCGTTGCTGCAGCCGTTCCGGTTGAAACACCTGACGCTCCGCAACCGCGTCATGAGTACCGCGCACGAGCCGAACTACTCCGAAGACGGGATGCCGAAGGACCGTTACCGGCACTACCACGCCGAGAAGGCGCGCGGCGGCGTGGCGCTGACGATGACCGCCGGTTCGGCCGTGGTCTCGCTGGACAGCCCGCCGGTGTTCGGCAACCTGCTCGCCTACAAGGATGAAATCGTGCCGTGGCTGCGCCAACTGGCCGACGAGTGCCATGAGCACGGCAGCGCGGTGATGATCCAGCTCACGCACCTCGGCCGCCGCACCGCCTGGAACAAGGCCGACTGGCTGCCGGTGCTGGCGCCCTCGCCGATCCGCGAGCCGGCGCACCGCGCCTTTCCCAAGGCGGTGGAGGCCTGGGACGTGGAGCGGGTCGTGGCCGACTACGCCGCCGCCACGCAGCGGATGCAGGCGGCCGGGCTGGACGGCCTGGAGATCACCGCCTACGGCCACCTGCCCGACCAGTTCTGGTCCCCGGCCACCAACCACCGCTCCGACGCGCTTGGCGGCAGCCTCGGCAACCGCCTGGCGTTCACCATGCGGGTGCTGCACGCCGTGCGCGACGCCTGCGGCCCCGAGTTCATCGTGGGGATGCGCATGGTGGCGGACGAGGATTGGGAGTCCGGCCTGCAACGCGCCGACGGCATCGAGATTGCCCGCCGGCTCAAGGCATCCGGCCTGGTCGACTTCCTCAACGTGATCCGAGGGCATATCGAAACCGATGCCGCGCTGGTCGGCGTGATCCCGATCTCCGGCATGAAGTCCGCGCCGCACCTGGATTTCGCCGGCGAGGTCCGTGCCGCGTCCGGCATGGCGGTGTTCCACGCCGCGCGCATCGCCGACGTGGCCACCGCCCGGCACGCCATCGCCGAGGGCAAGCTCGACATGGTCGGCATGACCCGCGCGCTGATCGCCGACCCGCACATCGCCCGCAAGGTGCGCGAGCGCGACGAGGATTCGATCCGGCCCTGCGTCGGCGCCAGCTACTGCATCGACCGCATCTACGAGGGCAACGAGGCGCTGTGCATCCACAACGCCGCCACCGGGCGCGAGGCCACCATGCCGCAGACCATCGCGCGCAGCGACGGCCCGCGGCGGCGCGTCGTGGTGGTCGGCGCCGGACCGGCCGGGCTGGAAGCCGCCCGCGTCGCCGCCGAGCGCGGTCACGCGGTGGTGCTGTTCGAAGCCACGGAGCGGGCCGGCGGCCAGATCCTCCTGCTGGTGCGCAATCCCCGCCGCCGCGAGTTGATCGGCATCGTCGACTGGCGGCTGGCGCAACTGCGGCGGCTCGGCGTCGAGCTGCGTTTTTCCACCTACGCCGAGGCGGCGGACGTATTGGCAGAGCGGCCCGACGTGGTGATTGTCGCCACCGGCGGCCTGCCGGACACCGACGTGCTGGAGGCCGGCAACGAGCTTGTCGTGTCGTCCTGGGACATCGTCGGCGGCCAGGCGACGCCGGCGCCGCGCGTGTTGGTGTTCGACGACAACGGCAACCATCCGGGGATGCAGGCGGCCGAGATGCTGGCCGAGGCCGGAAGTGCCGTGGAGATCGTGACGCCCGAGCGCAACTTCGCCCCGGAGATCGGCGGCCTGAACCACGCCGTCTACGCCCGCGCGTTCCATCGCCACGGTGTCCGCGTCACCATCAACAGCCGCCTGCGGGCGGTGCGCCGCGAGGGCAACCATCTTGTTGCCACCATCGGCAGCGATTACGGTCCCGAAACATCGGAGCGTATCGTGGATCAGGTGGTGATAGAGCACGGCACCCTGCCGGCCGACGAACTGTACCACGCCTTGACGCCGCACTCGGTCAACCTCGGCGAAGTCGACCATGCCGCGTTGCTGGCCGGGCTGCCGCAGACCGTGGCGCGCAACCCGGAAGGCATGTTCCGCCTGTGGCGCCTGGGCGACGCGGTGGCCAGCCGCAACATCCACGCCGCCATCTTCGACGGCCTGCGCTTCGCCAAAGACATCTAACCCTCAAGGACCCGGCATGACCCCGCTTTCCCGCGCCTCGCTCGAAGCCATGATCGCCCGCCGCCGGCCCGGTCACAGCCTGGAAGCGCCGTTCTACGTCAGCCCGCAGATGTTCGACGTGGACCTGCGGCTGATTTTCGAGAAAAGCTGGCTGTTCGTGGCCAGCGAGCCGGAGGTGCCGGAGCCGGGCGACTACGTGACGGTGCAGATCGGCCGCAACTCGGTCATCCTGGTGCGCGACGACGACATGCAGGTGCGCGCCTTCCACAACGTCTGCCGCCACCGTGGCAGCCGCATCCTGCAGGACCCCAAGGGCATCACCGGCAACCTGGTCTGCCCGTACCACCAGTGGACCTACGACCTGACCGGCAAGCTGATCCACGCCGAGAACATGCAGCATTGCGTGTCCGAGGGACGCCATAACCTCAAGCCGGTGGCGCTGCGCAACCTCGCCGGCTTGCTGTACGTGAGCCTATCCGACAACCCGCCCGCCGATTTCGACGAGATGGCCGCCGACCTCACGCCCTACCTGGCGCCGCACCAGATCGGCCGCTGCAAGGTCGCCCACCAGAACGAGATCATCGAGGAGGGCAACTGGAAGCTGACGCTGGAGAACAACCGCGAGTGCTACCATTGCGGCGGCCATCCCGAGTTGCTGCGCAGCCTGTTCCACTTCTTCGGCGACACCGCCGACACGCCGGCCAGCCAGCTCGACGACCTCGCCCGCTACGAGGCGACCACCGCCGAGATGGTCGGCATCTGGGAGGAGAGCGGCCTGCCGCACCGCGCCATCGAGAAGCTGGAAGGGCGGCCCACCGGCTACCGCACCCAGCGCCTGGCGCTTGAGGGACCGGGCGAGAGCTACACCATGGACGTGCGGCGGGCCTGCAAGAAGCTGGTCGGCGGCTTCACCAACGCGCGCCTCGGCACGCTGCACATGCACGTCCAGCCGAACGCCTGGTTCCACTTCCTGGGCGACCACGCGGTGACCTTCTCCACCTTGCCGCTGGCGGCGAACCGCACGCTGGTGCGCACCACCTGGCTGGTCGACCACGATGCCGTCGAAGGGGTGGACTACGATATCGACAACCTCACCGAGGTTTGGAACGCCACCAACAAGCAGGACGGCAGCTTCGTTTCCTGGGCCCATGCCGGGGCGGAGTCGCTGGCCTACGAGCCGGGGCCGTACTCGCAGCCCGAGTACATGGTCGACAAGTTCTGCACCTGGTACACCGAACGCCTGGCCGCCGGCCTGCCCGAACTCGCCTGAGTGGGAGTGCTCGACTTCCTGCGCGACCGCCGCGACGCCGCGACGGCGCTGCTGGCCGCCTTGATCCGCATTCCCGCGGACAACCCGCCGGGCGACTGCGGCCCGGTGGCGGAGCAGGTGGCGGTGCTGCTGGAGCACCTCGGCCTGGTGGTCGAGCGGCATCCGGTGCCAGCCGACGCGGCGCGGGCGACGGGCATGGCGTCATGCACCAACCTGATCGTCCGCCGCCGCTTCGGGGACGGTCCGGTGCTGGCGCTGAACGCGCATGGCGACGTGGTGCCGCCCGGAGCCGGCTGGACCTGCGACCCCTATGGCGCCGAAATCCGCGATGGCTGGATGTATGGACGCGGCGCGGCGGTCTCCAAGTCCGACATCGCCACCTATGCTTTCGCGCTGCTGGCGCTGGACGCCGCACCGGGCTTGTTGCACGGCACGGTCGAGCTGCACGTCACGTTCGACGAGGAGGCGGGCGGCGAGATCGGGCCGCGATATTTGCTTGAGCACGGCCTCACCAAGCCCGATGCCGCGATCGGCGCCGGGTTCTCTTACGCCGTCACCACCGCGCACAACGGCGTGCTGCACCTGGAAGTCACGGTGCGGGGCCGCTCCGCCCACGCGGCACGGCCGTCCGCCGGCATTGATGCGTTGGAGGCTGCGACGCATATCCTGGGCGCGCTGTACCGGTCGCGCGACCGGCTCGCCGCGCGGACCAGCGCCATCGCCGGCATCGGCGCGCCCCAGCTCACCATCGGGCTGATCGAGGGCGGCACCAGCACCAACGTGGTACCCGACCGCGTGAGCTTCCGCCTCGATCGCCGCATCGTGCCGGAGGAGCAGCCGGAAGCGGTCGAGCGGGAGTTGCGCGGCATCGTCGACGCCGCCGCTGCAGCCTTCCCCACGGCGCAGGTGTCGGTGCGCCGCATCATGCTGGCGGTTCCGCTCAAGCCGCTGCCGGGCGCGCAGGCACTGGCCGACCTGCTTTGCCGGCACGCCTCGGCGGTGTTCGCGGAGGCGGTCGAGGCGGTCGGGACGCCGCTCTACACCGATGCCCGCCACTACGCCGCGTTCGGCATCCCCATCGTGCTGTACGGCGCCGGCCCGCGCACTATCGAGGAAGCCAACGCGCATCGCGCCGACGAGCGGGTGGCGCTTGCCGACCTGCACCGGGCAACCGAGGTGGTGGCGCTCGCCGTCGCCGAGTTTCTCGCCGGCTAACGCAACCGGCTGCGGCGGCTGCCGTTTTCGTTGGATGGAACAAGATGAGCATTGGATGCGCCGCGCGCTCGAACTGGCGCGCCTCGGCGACGTGACACCCGGCGCCAACGGCATCGGCTGCGTCATCGTACGCAACGGCGTGATGCTGGCCGAGAGCCATAACGAGTGCGGCATCCGCCACGACCCTACGGCGCACGCCGAGATGGTGGCGATCCGCCGCGCCTGCGAGGCACTGGCTGCCGATGACCTGCGCGGCGCGACCCTGTACTCGACCCTGCAGCCGTGCGGGATGTGTACGATGGCGCTGCTTTGGGCCAAGCTCAGCCGCGTCGTCTATGGCGCCAAGCGCGGGCAGGTCCACGAGATGTATTTCGAGGACCGCAACTTCGACACGATAGATTTCATCTGCGACGCCTACCGCGACGACCTCTCGGTGACCGGCGGCGTGCTGTCTCTCGAATGCGCCGGCTTCTACGTGCCGGCCGGCGCTCCGGTGCCGGAGGCGGAACGGGTCAACCTGTAGTTACCGGCTTACCGCTAGGCCGACTCCGGCCCCGGTCAGCAGGCCGCCCGAAAGCCGGTTGAGCAGCCGCCCGCGCGCCACGATCCAGCCCCTCGCCTGCCCCGCCAGCGTTGCCCACACGCTGTCAAGTGCGGCGACGACGAGCAGGAATGTCGCCGACATCACTGCAAGCTACGGCGCCAGCGGATGCGCGCGCGAGACGAACTGCGGGAAGAATGCGCCGAAGAACAGCAGCACCTTGGGGTTGGTCAGCGACACCAGCACGCCGCGCAGCACCGTGGCGGCGGCCGAGCGCGGATTGGCGGCGACCGTGAGAGTTGGCGCCGGCGCTCGCCACAACTGCACGCCAAGCACCACAAGGTAGGCGGCGCCGATCCAACGCAGCAGCGCGAACCAGTGTCCGAGGCCGGCCAGCGCCGCCGTCATGCCGACCGCCACACAGGCCAGCTGGATCGCCAGCGCCAAAGTGGTGCCAAGCAGCGTCAGGAAGCCGAACTTGGTGCCATGAGCTATGCTGTTGGACACGATCAACGCCATGTTCGGCCCCGGCAGCACGGCCAGCAACGCGGTCGCGGCAACGAAGGTCAAGTACAGGCCGAAATCCATGACAGTTCTCCATCTCACTGCTGCAACAGAGCCTGAACCGTCTCGGAAGGCACCGCCAGGCCGCCGATGCCGCCCTCGACCGCTGCCACCTGCACGCCCGCCGCAGCCCATTGGCCACGGTCGCGCACCAGCAACGGCGCGCCGGAGGTGCCGCGGGTGCCGGCGCAACTGTGCTGGCGCAGTGGGCGGCGGGCGGCGTCGGCGAGCACTCCCATGATGCGGCAGTCGGGGTCGGCCAGCAGCACCTGGGCGCGGTCCTGGTTGTAGCCGCCCAGCATCGCCGCCTCGCCCGCCTGTGCCGCCGCGAGCCGCAACGTGACGCCGCCGAGCGGTTGCGCCAAGGCGAGCACCGCCACGTCGGCGCCACGCGAGCCACTTTCATCGGTCGGGACGAAGCCGGTCGGGACTTGGTAAGAAGCAACGACGCTGTGGCCGGCGTAGTCGCCGCCGGAGAAGCCGGACAGCACATGCACCGCCCCCGGCCACAACAGCCGGCGCACGCGCGGCGCATACAGGCAATGCGCCGCGGTGACGACCAGGCGGGGCGCGATCAGGAAGCCGGTGCAGCGCGAGACGCCCGGCATCTGCACCAGCACCAGCGCCGACCAGGGCGGCACGGCCGCATCGACGCGGCCCCGCGTGTCGCCCTGCCCCAGCCCCGGCAGCAGCATCGCCGCCAGCAAAGCCTGGCGGATCAGGCCAGTGCTTGCATTCAGGTCAGCGCTTGCATGTCGCCATCGACCGCCAGCGCCTGCCCGCTGATGGTGGCGCCGAACGGACTGCAGAGATACAGCGCCATGTTGGCGATGTCCTGCTGCGTCACCAGGCAGCGCAGGCTGGTCGAGGCCAGCGCACGCGCGGTCTGTTCGGCCTCGGTGATGCCGTTCGCCGCCGCCTTGTCGCGGAACACCGCGCGGATGCGCGGGCCGTCCACCAGGCCGGGCAGGATCGCATTGACCCGGATCGCGTCGCCGCCGAGTTCGATCGCCAGCGACTTGGTGAACCCCACGACCCCCCACTTCGCCGCCGCGTACGGACTGCGCAGCGCAAAGCCGAACCGTCCGGCCGAACTGCTCATGTTGACGATGCTGCCGCCGCCCGCTGCCCGCAGCGCCGGTACCGCGCGGCGGGCGCAATGGAACATGGCGGCAAGGTCGATCCGCAGCGTGGCGTCGAGCGCCTCGGGGTCGATGTCCTCGACCTTCGCCGTGGGTCCGGCGATGCCGGCGTTGTTGACCAGCACGTCCAGCCCGCCGAGCGCCGCCACCGCCGCATCCACGAAGCCGGCCATCGCCGCCGCGTCGCCGGCATCGGCGCGCATCCCGGCGTGGCCGCACGCCGCCAGCGCCGCGTCGTCGATGTCGGACACGAACACCCGCCCGCCGCGTTGGGCGAAGCTATCGGCCAGCACCCGGCCGATGCCGTTCGCCCCGGCGCTGATGGCGACCCGCAACCCGGTCAGATCGACCGGCAACGCACTCGCAGCCCCCGTGACCATACCAAATACCCCACCCTACGGTGTCACCCTATCCCGATGCGCCGTGACTGCGACACTAGGCTTGAAGCTTTGACACAACCGACACCCGGTGTCCTCAACATAGGATGCAGCGGAGGGCGGTATTCATCCTGCAGCACACGGAAAATGCAAACTATCTCACGCTTTTCTGCAACTTTCCGTATCTGTATTGGTTGTTGCAAACACATGCGCTGGAATGCTTGGAAAGGAACCACAATGCATATCGTCCGCCTGACTATTGCTGCCGCCGCATTGGCTTTCTGCTCTGCCGGCGTCGTGCAGGCTCAGACTTCACCGGCTCAGACTTCACCGGCCCAGACGCCGTTGACCGCAAGCTGCAAGGACGGCAGCAACTGGACAGGCGCGAAGCGAACTGGCGCCTGCCGTGGTCATGGCGGCGTGTTGGCGTTCGGAGCCGCTGCCGGTGCCGTCACCGCGACGACCACGTCGCAGGCAACGGCCACCCAGCCGGTTCAGCCGGCCAGCCGCGCGCCGCTGCAAGCGTCCAACCCGCCAGCGCAGCCGTCCACGAATGCCGCGGTTTCGTCCACCGCCGCCTCGCAGGCCAAGCCGGCCGCTCCCGGCGGCGGCCCGGGTCAGGTCTGGGTTAATGCCGGCACGAAGGTGTACCACTGTTCCGGCGACCGCTATTACGGCAAGACCAAGAGCGGCAGATACATGACCGAGAGCGCCGCCAAGTTGGCTGGCGACAAGCCGGCGCAGGGCAAGGCTTGCACCGCAGGCTGATGCCCAACGCGCCGGGTAAGTGCTACCCGGCGCGCAACGCCGCCATGATCGCGTCCGCCACCTGATCCGGTGTGCCGGCATCCTCGATCCGGATCGGACTCTCGTTCGGTCCAGGTTCCTCGAACGCTTCAAGCTGGCTGTTCAATAGGCTGGCCGGCATAAAATGTCCTGTCCGCGCCGCCAGCCGCTCTCGCAGCAACTCGGCCGACGCGTGCAGGTACACCAGGCGGACACCTTCGCGGCCTCCGATCAGCCGGTCGCGGTAGCTCCGCTTAAGCGCCGAACAAGTCACCACTCCAGCCCCGTCGTCGGCCAGCCGCGTGCCGATCCAGGTGGCGATGGCGTCCAGCCAAGGCCAGCGGTCCTCATCGGTAAGCGGCGTGCCGGCGTGCATCTTGGCGACGTTTTCAGGCGGATGCAGGTCATCGCCTTCCTGGAACGGCCAGCCAAGGCGGCGATCCAGCGCCTCGGCAATGGTGGTCTTGCCGCTGCCCGAGACGCCCATGACGATCAGCACCCGCTTGGGCACTGTTTCCGTGAGGCTCATGCCAAGCGTGCCCAGCGATGGCCGTGCCGGGCGAGCAGGCTGTCGGCCGCCACCGGTCCGGCGCTGCCGGCGGCATAGTGCTGCGCCGGAATGGCGCCGGTGGACCAGGCGTCCAGGATCGGCTGCACGACATGCCAGCCGGCTTCAATGTTGTCGGCGCGCTGGAACAGCGTCGCGTCGCCGATCAGCACGTCGTAGAGCAGGGTTTCGTAGCCGGTGGCGCTGCCGGTCTTGAAGTAGTCGCCATACCGCATGTCCATCGTCACCGGCCCAAGCCGCACCAGTGGCCCCGGCACCTTGGCGCTGAACTGCAGGCTGATGCCCTCGGTCGGCTGGATATGCAGCGTCATGATGTTGGGAGCCAGGCGATTGACTGGCGTGTCGCGGAACATCGCGAACGGCGCCTGCTTGAAATGCACCACCACCTCGGTCCGCCGTATCGCCAGGCGCTTGCCGGTGCGCAGGTAGAACGGCACCCCCGCCCAACGCCAGTTGTCGATGCCCAGCTTCATCGCGACGTAGGTTTCGGTGTTGGATGCCGAGTCTACGTCCGGTTCGGTTTGGTAGCCGGCGACGTCATGCTCGCGCACATGCCCGGCCCCGTACTGCCCACGCACCACGCAGTCGCGCACCTCGGCGCCATTCAGCGGCCGGATGGCCTCGATTACCTTGGCCTTCTCGGCGCGCACCGCGTCGGCATCGAAACTGTTCGGCGCCTCCATCGCGGTCATCGCCAGCAGCTGGAACATGTGGTTCGGCACCATGTCGCGCAGCGCGCCGGTCGGCTCGTAGAACCGCGCCCGTGCCTCGACTCCCACCGTCTCGGCGGCGGTGATCTCGACGTAATCGATGTGGTCGCGCTGCCATAGCGGCTCGAAGATGCCGTTGCCGAAGCGCAGGGCCATGATATTCTGCACCGTCTCCTTGCCAAGGAAATGGTCGATGCGGAAGATTTGGGTCTCGTCCAGCACCTTCAGGATGCGCGCATTGAGCGCCTTGGCCGACGGCAGGTCATGGCCGAACGGCTTTTCGATCACCACCCGGCGAAATGAATCATCGCTCTCGTCGAGCAACTCGGCCTCGGCCAGACGGTCGATCACCGGGCCGAAGAACCTGTCGGCGACCGCAAGGTAGAACACCGCCGAAGCGCCGTCGATCCACTTGCCGATCGCCGCGAACGTCTCTGGCGCGTCGAAATCGCCGCTCTGGTAGCTCAACCGCCGCCGCAGCCAGGACAGCGAGGTCTGGTCGAGGCTGCCGGGCGCCGCGCTGCCGCCGCGTTCGGCCAGGAAGCTTTGCATGTTGGCGGTCTGCAGCACTCGGAACGACTCGTCGCCGCCGGCCACCCGGTCCACGCCCAAAATGCGGAAGCGGTCGTCCAGCAGCCCCGCCACCGCCAGGTTGTACAGCGCCGGCATCAGCAGCCGCCGGGTCAGGTCACCCCCGGCGCCGAAGATCACCAGCACCGAGGCTGGCGCCGGCGACGCCCGCAGCAGCGTCGCGGGATCGTCGGTAAGCGTCGTGTCTAGGGCGTCCATGAGGTTAGCCCTGCGCTGTGGAGGAGGCCCCTTTGGCCTGGTTCCGGGCGGCCTCCAACACCTTCTCCGCGGTGAAGCCGAATTTCTTGGCGACTTCGGCGGTGGGCGCCGAGGCTCCGAAGGTGTGCATCCCAATGATCGACCCGGTCAGGCCGGCGTAGCGATCCCAACCCATCGTCGCCGCCTGCTCGACCGCCACGCGCGCGGTGATATGCCGGGGGAACACGCTGAGGCGGTACTCGGGCTCCTGCTTCTCGAACTGATCCCACGACGGCATCGACACCAACCGCACCCGGATCCCCTCCTTCTCCAACGTCTCGGCGGTGCCGATGATGAGACTAAGCTCGCTGCCGGTCGCCATCAGGATGACTTGCGGCTCGCCGCCCGGTGAGTCGTACAGCACGTAGGCGCCCTTCACGAGGCCGCTGGCCGGGGCGAACTTCGTGCGGTCCAGCGTCGGCAACGCCTGGCGGGACAGGATGAGCGCGGTCGGCTCGTGGGTGAGCGACAACGCCAGCTTCCACGCCTCGGCAACCTCGTTGGCATCGCCCGGGCGGATCGTCACCAGGCCCGGCACGGCACGCAGCGAGGCGAGCTGCTCGATCGGCTGGTGCGTCGGGCCATCCTCGCCCACGCCGATGCTGTCGTGGGTGAAGATGTAGATAACCGGCAGCTCCATGATCGCCGACAAGCGGATCGGCGCCTTCATGTAGTCGCTGAAGATCAGGAACCCGGAGGCGTAGCTGCGCAGGCCGCTGACCGCCATGCCGTTGGCGATCGACCCCATGGCGTGCTCGCGGATGCCGAAGTGCATGTTGCGGCCGTCGTAGCTGCCGAACTGGAAGCTGCCGGCGCCCTGGAACGTCATGTTGGACTTGGTCGAGGGCGCCAGATCCGCAGCCCCGCCGATCAGCCACGGAATGTGCGGGCCGATTGCGTTCAGCACCTTCTGGCTGCTATCGCGCGAGGCGATGCCCTTGGCGTCGGCCTCGAACACCGGAATGTCGGCGTCCCAACCTGCGGGCAGCTTGTGCTGGTTGATCTGGTCGAGTTCGGTGGCGAGTTGGGGATACTCGGCACGGTAGCGGACAAGCAACGCCTCCCAATCGGCCGACATCTTGGCGCCGCGCGCGCCCATCTTGGCCTTGAACTGCGCCATGACGCCATCGGGCACCAGGAACTGCGCGTCCTCGGGCCAGCCATAGGAACGCTTGGCGCCCTTGATCTCCTCGTCGCCCAGCGGCTCACCGTGCGCCTCGCGGGTGCCGGCCTTCTTGGGCGCGCCGAAACCGATCGTGCTGTGCACCACGATCATGCTGGGGCGGTCGACGATGCCTTTGGCGGCTTCCAGGGCGCTCAACACGGCGGCGGTGTCGTTGGCCTCGTCGACGTGCTGCACATGCCAGCCGTACGCGGCAAAGCGCGCGCCGACATCCTCGCTGAACGCCAGGCTGGTGCTGCCCTCGATGGTGATGCGGTTGCTGTCGTAGATCCATGTGAGGTTGCCGAGCTTGAGGTGTCCGGCGGTGGAAGCCGCTTCGGAAGCGACGCCCTCGTTCATGTCGCCGTCGCCGCACAGCACCCAGACGTGGTGGTTGAACAAGTCGAAACCGGGCTTGTTGTAGCGGGCGGCGAAGGCGCGCTCGGCGACCGCGATGCCGACCGAGTTGCCGCAGCCCTGCCCCAGCGGCCCGGTCGTGGTTTCGACGCCGGTGGTCATGCGGTATTCGGGATGGCCCGGCGTGCGGCTCGACAGCTGGCGGAACTGCTTGATGTCGTCGAGGCTGACCGCCTCAGTGCCATCGGGGTTCTTCACGTCCGCCAGATGCAGCAGCGAGTACAGCAGCATGGAGGCGTGGCCAACCGACAGCACGAAGCGGTCGCGGTTTGGCCAGTCGGGCTTGGCGGGGTCGTAGTTCAGCATGTCCTGCCACAGCGTGTAGGCGACCGGAGCCAGACCCATCGGCGTGCCGGGATGGCCGGACTTGGCCTTCTGCACCGCGTCCATCGACAGAGTGCGGATGGTGTTGATGGCGGTCTGGTCAATGCCGTCGGTCTGGGTGGTCATGCCGATTTCCCCTGATGTGCCATTTGCGCGCAGACATAACCCAACAATCCGAACCGTGCCAACGCCCGGCATTCCGCCATGCCACGGACGTGCGATCACTTTGGCGGAAGTGCTTGCCTTGGAGGATATGGCGGAATAGTGACCGCCATGGAAAAATCGGCGCCCGGACCCATCCGCCTCGTGGTCACCGACGTGGACGGCACTCTGGTGCACGCGGACAAGACGCTGGCTGCGGAAACCATCGCGGCGGTGCAGGCGCTGCGCCGTCACGGCATCAAGTTCTGCCTGGTCAGCAGCCGCCCGCCCACCGGGCTGGACGTGCTGGTCGAGCCGCTGGCGGTGGACACGCCGCGCGCCGGGTTCAACGGCGGCCTGATCCTCGATCCGCGGAACAAGGTGCTGGCCGAGTTGACCATTCCACCCGAAGCCTGCGCGGTTGCGGTGGCGCACCTGCAAGCCAACAACGTCGATGCCTGGGTGTTCGCCGACGGCCTGTGGTACGCGACCAGCGACAAGGGCCATTACGTGCCGCGCGAGAAGCTGTCGATCAAGCAGGACCCGAACCTGGTGCCCGATCTGGCGCCGCATCTGGTCCGCGCGCACAAGGTCATGGGCGCCTCCCCCGACTTCGCGCTGATGGCGCGCATGGAAGCCGAGATCCGCAGCAGGCTCGGTCCCGACGCCGCGGTCCACCGCAGCCAATCGTACTACCTCGACATCACCCACCCCAAAGCCAACAAGGGCTTCGCCGCCGCCTCGCTGGCCGGCTTGCTCGGCATCGACGTATCCGAGATGTGCTGCCTGGGCGACATGCCCAACGACGTGCCGATGTTCGAGGTCGCCGGGCTGTCGGTCTGCATGGGCAACGCGCCCGAGGACGTGCAGAAGCTGGCCACCGAGGTCACCGGCTCCAACGACGCGACCGGCTGGGCCGACGCCATCGAACGGTTCGTGCTGCCGCGCGCGCCGTAGCCGCCTTTATCTAGGCCGTCACTTCCAGCACCATCCATCCGACATGCTCGCGGCCGTATTCGTCCGATGCCCGCACGGCGACACGGTGCGCGCCGACGGGCAGGTTCGCCGGCAGCGTGGCTTGCCAGAGATGCGTGGATGGCCCCGCGTTCACCCACGGCTTCTTGGTGTCGAGGTTGCGCGCATAGACATCGTCCACGAACGGATCGCGGCGCAGCACACGCCGCATCGGCATAGGCTCGCCGTCGCGTCCGATCCGGTACGTCACCGTAGAACGCGGCCCGCCGTCGAACAGGTTGACCACAAGGCGCGTAGAGCCGGACGCCGCCTGCGCGATCGGGCCGGTGAGCAGGCTGCCGGGCTGGTATTCCTTTATCATCTCCGGGTTGGCCTGATGCAGCTGGCTGTCGAGCACGATACGCAGCTGGCTGCCCGGCCGGTCGCGCGCCGGCACCAGCGTCGTCGTGTAGCGGTTGCCGTCGACGGCAAGGATGTGGAAGCCGTTCGGAGCGCCGTCGGTCGCCAGCGCCACGGGAACGCCAGCCTCGTCGAACGGCCCGCTCCACCAACTCCCCGACGCCGCGGTCAGCACATGGTGATGGTGCGTGCCGCCGGTGAAGCCGTCGTCGGCGCCGAAATACCAGTGCTCGTTGGTGTGCGTGTGGCCGCTGAAGCTGACGCTGTTGGCGTGCGTCGAGATCGCGGCAAGGAACTCGCGGGTGTCGGTGTTGGCGTTGTTCGGCTCGCTGCCCTGCTGCGTCTTCAGCGGGATATGGTGCGAGATCACCACCAGGGCATCGTGGGGAACATGAGCCAGCACGTTGCGCACGAAATCCAGTTGCTCCGCGCCGAAGCGCCCCCGGTACTTGCCGGACCCGTTCGGCTTGGCGGGATCGGTGCCGAGGTAGTTCACGTTGTCGAGCAGCAGGAACGTCGCCGCGCCGTATTGGAAGGCGCTGCGGCGGGCGCCGAACACTCGTTTGAAGGTGTCGCGTGAATGGGTGTCGTCCGGCGCCTCGAAGTTCATGTCGTGGTTGCCGCAGCAGTTGTACCAGGGCAAGCCGATGGCGCCGACGATACGGTTGGAACGCTCGTAGTACGAGAGATCGTCGAACATCACGTCGCCATGCGTGATGCCGAATACGGCGTCGATCCCGGCGGTCCGGCTCACCACATCGTCGCGCACGAAGCCGAGTTCGGCGAGGCTCTCGGGCTGCGGGTCGGTGAACAGCAGCGCGTTGAAACGCGCCGCCTCCGCCTGCCGTCGCAGCGGGAAGTCGATGCTGTCCGGCAGCTTTCCGGTGGGCGGGATGCCCGCGAACCGGAACCCGAGCGAAGCCGGCGTGCCGTCCGGCATATGCAGGTACGAATAGTGCGGAAGCTGAGTGACGGGATCGACCGGCGTCGCGAAGCCGCTGGGCTTGATGACGAAAATCGAGTCGCCCGACAGGACCGGCAGCGTCCAGCGCCCGTCCGCGTCGGTCGTCGCCACGTCGAGCCCATTGGACACCATCACGCCGGCCAGCCCGGGACCGCCGCCTGATGCGTTGGTGTCGTCGAACACGCTGCCGCGGGCAGTTTCGGCAACCTCCGCTCGTGCGGGCATCGCCGCCGTGGAGAGCGCCAGGCCCGCGACGCCCGCGAGTGCCTGCCGCCGCGTGACGTTGGGCGAATGCGTGCCGTCGGCTGCCATGACGCGTTCCTCGCCCATCTGCCGCGCCTTTGTATGGAAACGGGGTTCCGCGCGGAAGGGCAGGCAGCGGGGTCGGGCATTTGATCAAACCCGGCGAGCGGGATATCTGACCCGCGGGTTTACCTTTTTTGTGCGGCTTATGACGGAGTGGCGAGTGCATGGATGAAGCGTTAGCCGGGCTGGAGCTGGGTAACGAGCTGGCCTGGGAGCCACTGCGCATCGTGCCGCCGGGTCCTTGGGCAGGTCACATCCCGTTCGCCTTCTGGCTAATCAAGGCGCAGCGGCCGGCAAGTTTCGTCGAGCTTGGGACGCACTCCGGCAACTCCTATTTCGCGTTCTGCCAGGCCATGACCGCTTTCATTCCAGGCGGCCGCAGCTACGCCGTCGACACCTGGGTCGGGGACGAACACGCGGGGAATTACGGCGAAGAGGTGTTCGCCGATGTGTCAGCCTTCAACAGCGAGCACTTCCGCCAGTCCTCCACCCTGCTGCGCACGACGTTCGACGCCGCCAGGGACTACTTTCCCCATGGCGCAGTGGATCTATTGCACATCGACGGGATGCACACCTACGAGGCGATAAAGCACGACTTCGAGGCTTGGGAGAGCCGGCTGTCGCCGCGTGCCGTCGTGGTGTTCCACGACACCAACGTGCGCGAGCGCGGCTTTGGCGTGTGGCGTTTTTGGCGCGAGCTGAGCACACGCCATCCATCGTTCGAGTTCGATCACTCCAACGGCCTGGGCGTGCTGGGGGTTGGGCCGGAGCAGCCGCCGATGCTGCAGGCGCTGTTCGCCCTGTCGCAGGCATCGGACACCGCCGGCGCCTTCCGCCGCCGCATCGCTGCCCGCGGCGAGGCGTTCCAGCGCCAGGTTGAGATCGCCGAGCTGCAGTTGCAGCTGCGGGGCGCGGGGCGCGAGGCGCAGGGAGCAGTTGCCGCCAGCCGCGCGCATGTCGATGAGTTGGCGTGGCGCGAGGCCCTGCTGGACAGCCAGCGCGATGTGATCCAGAGCAAGGACGCCACATCGGCGGCACTGAGCAACCTGGTGGGCGCACGGTCTGAGGCGTTGGCGATCCGCGACCGCATGATCGAGGCGCGCGACGCCGAAACTGCTGATTTGATGAAGCAACTGCGTCATCAGGCCGGCGAGGAGCGCCGGATCCGCGATGAGATGCAGGCAGGCTACGAGGCCGCCATCGCCGGCATCAACGCCGACCGCGAGGCGCTCAAGGCCGAGGTGATCCGCCAGCAGGTGACGACACGCTACATCGGCTCCACGTCCTGGCGGCTGACCCGGCCGCTGCGCGTGGCGACCCGGGTGCTGCGTGGCCGCGGCCTGGCGCCGGAACCCGCTTTCGTGCCGTCGCTGCCCGCCCTGGGGTCACCGACGCCAGAGCCAGTGGCGGTGCCTGCCGCACCGGCCGACGTTACCGCGGTCACACCAGCCAAACTCGCCCTGCGCGCTCCGCTCAAGGCACGGCTGGATGCCTTTCTGAGCGGCCCGGAGATACTCCGCCTGCCGTCCGCCGCAATGCCGGAGGTCAGCATCATCCTGGTGACCTACAACCAGGCGGAGCTGACCTTCGGCTGCCTCGGCTCGATCGTCGAGACGCTGGCCGACGCGCCGTTCGGGGTCGAGGTGGTGATCGCCGACAACGCCTCCACCGACCAGACCGCCGCCCTGCTGGATCGCCTGGCCAATGCCACCATCATCCGCAACACCGCCAACCTGCACTTCCTCAAGGCGGTCAACCTCGCCGCCGGCGCCGCGCGCGGCCGCACCCTGCTGCTGCTCAACAACGACGCCCAGCTGCTGCCCGGCAGCCTCGCCTCGGCCCTGCGCACGCTCAATTCAGACCCAGCGATCGGCGCGGTGGGTGGCCGCATCATCCTGCCGGACGGCACGCTGCAGGAGGCCGGCTCGATCGTCTGGCGCGACGGCGCCTGCTCCGGCTATGCCCGCGGCCAGGACCCGGCCACCCCGGACGTGATGTTCCAGCGCGACGTGGACTACTGCTCGGGCGCCTTCCTGCTGACCCCGGCGGCGCTGTTCAACCAGATGGGCGGCTTCGACGAGCGCTTTGCCCCCGCCTATTACGAGGAGACCGACTACTGCGTCCGCCTGTGGGAGGGCGGCTACCGGGTGGTCTACGACCCCGACGCGGCGATCATCCACTACGAGTTCGGCAGCTCGACCGCGAACGGCGACGCGCTGCGCCTGCAGGCGACCAACCACGCCGTCTTCGTCGCCCGGCACAAGGCATGGCTCGGCGGCCAATTCCCGGCCAGCCCGCTCAACGTGCTGCCGGCACGCACCGCACGCTCGTCCGCCCCACGGGTGCTGGTGCTGGAGGACCGGGTGCCGAAGGCGGAGCTTGGCACCGGCTATCCCCGCTCCAACCGCCTGCTGCACGAGCTGGCGAATGCCGGCGCACAGGTCGCGCTGTTCCCGATGTTCCGCCACGCCGAGACCTGGCATGGCGTGCACAGGGCGCTGGACAAGCGCGTCGAGGTGCTCATCAGCGCCGAAGCCTCGGAATTGCGCGAATATCTGGTGGCGCGGTCGCGGCATTTCGATGCCGTGCTGGTTTGCCGCCCGCCGAACATGGAGCAGTTCCTCAAGGCCATCGGGCCGGAGCGCGACCTGCTGGGCGGGGCCACGGTGCTTTACGACGCGGAGGCGCTGTTCGTTACCCGCGCCCTGCAGCGGCGGGCGCTGGATGGGGTGCCGGTGGGCGAGCAGGAGCGGCACCGGATGGTTGCGGCCGAGGTGGCGCTGACCCGGACCGCCGGCGCCGTCATCTCCGTCTCGTCAGCCGAGCAGCAGGTGCTGGAGGACTACGGCGCGCAACAGGTGCATCTGCTCGGCCACGCGCTCGACGACCAGCCGCTCGCCACCGGCTACGAGGAGCGCGACCAGATGGTGTTCCTGGGCGCAATCCAGGAGGAGGACGCGCCCAACGCCGACGCCGTGCGCTGGTTTGCCGCCGAAATCCTGCCGCCGCTGCGACAAGCGCTCGGCCGCGAGGACTTCCGCCTTGCGGTTATCGGCCAGAACAAGGCGGCGTCGATCGAGGCATTGGATGGCGACACGCTCGACCTTGTGGGCATGGTGGACGAGCTGGCCCCCGCCCTCGCCCGCGCCCGCGTCATGGTCGTGCCGACGCGGTTTGCCGCCGGCATCCCGCACAAGGTGCATCAGGCGGCGATGCTGGGCATTCCGATGGTGGTGACCGGACTGATCGCCAGCCAGCTTGGCTGGAGTGCCAACGCCGACCTGCTGGTTGCCGACGATCCCGCCGCCTTTGCCGCCGCCTGCGCCAGGCTGTATGGCGACCAGGCGCTGTGGGAGACGGTGCGCCGCAACGCGCTGGCCCGCGCCCGGCGGGACTGCGCGCCCGAGGCGTTCATCGCCAAGGTGCGGGAGATCGTCGCCGGCATCGCCGTCGTGCGCCGCCTAGCCGAGCCGGAGGCGGGCAGAACAGTGTCAGCGGTGCCGCTGCCATCGCCCTCTGTTCCCGTTCTGGAACCGAACACCAGCCGGCCAGCCGAAGCCGACTACAGCATGGCCGTCCCGTTCGGCTACCTGCCGCTCGCGACGCAGCCGCGCATCGGCGTGATCTGCCATTTGTACCACACCGAGATCGCGCGCGAGGTGCTGTTCTACCTGCGTCAACTGCCGCTGCCGGCCGACCTGTTCCTTTCCACCGACACTGCCGCCAAGCAGGCCGAGCTGCAGGCGATCTTCGCGGGTTGGGGCCAAGGCAAGGTCGAGGTGCGCGTCACCCCCAACCGTGGCCGCGACATCGCGCCGAAGCTGGTCGGTTTCGCCGATGCCTACGCGGGCTGCGACCTGGTGCTGCACCTGCACTCCAAGATCTCCTCCCACGCGGCGTTCCTGGAGCCGTGGCGATCCTACATCTTCGAGACGCTGCTGGGATCGCCGGAGATCGTGCGGAGCATCCTGGATGCGTTCGCCCGCCTGCCCGATCTCGGCATGGTGGCGCCGCAGCATTACGGGGCGGTGCGGCGCTGGCTTGGCTGGAACGGCAACTTCGACAACGCCAAGACCCTGGCGTCGCGGATGGGCCTGGCGCTGTCGCCACGCCGGGCGCTGGACTTTCCATCCGGCTCCATGTTCTGGGCGAGGCCGGCGGCGCTGCAACCGCTGCTCGACCTGCATCTGTCGTTCAACGATTTCCCGGCGGAAAGTAAACAGCAGGATCACACCCCGGCGCACGCGATCGAGCGGCTGTATTTCTACAGTTGCGAGCGCAGCGGCCACACCTGGCTGAAGGTGGCGCAACCCGCATTGTGCCTGGACACCTCGACCATCATCGAACTCGGTTCGCCGGCGGCACTCAGCAGGTTCGCGGCCCAGCATGGCGTGGTGCTCAGCGGGCCGGCGCCGGTCGCCACGCGCGACGAGCCGGCGCCGATGCTGACCCGCGTGCCGCCCGGGCTCATCGCCCGCCTCGCCAAGCGGAGCCTGTGACCGCCGTCAGAGGCCCAGCCGCCAGACCACCGCCTCAAGCCGCGACTGCCAGGCGACCGGCGACAGCGTGCGTTCCGCGTAGGCCAGCCCAGCCTGCGACAACTGCCGCCACCGGCCCGCATCGGTGTAGACGCTGGCGATGGCGGCGGCGAAATCCGCCGGGGCGTCGCGGACCAGCACGCCATCTTGGTCGAGCAGCGACATGCCTTCCGCCGCGACACTGGTGACGACGCACGGCACGCCGTTGGCGAGGCTGGAGGCGACCTTGCCCTTGGCGCCCGCGCCGTAGCGCAACGGTGCGACGGTGAGGCGCAGCGAGTCGAACCAGGGTTCGATGTCGGCCTTGTGGCCCAGGATGCGGACGCCGTTCGCGTTATCGGCAAGATCGGCCGGGGCGTCGGCGCCGACGATGCTGAACCCGCAGCCGGGCAGCGCCTGCCGCACCAATGGCCAGATCTTGGCCAGGAAGTGGCGCATGGCGTCGACGTTCGGCGCGTGTGCGAAGCCGCCGATGAAGCCGATGCCGGCGCGCTGCTCGAACCCCGTCTTGGGCGAGCGGATCTCACGGGCCAGCGGCATGTAGGCGGCGAAGACGTCCGGCATCGTCTCGGCCAGCAACTGCCGCTCCGCCTCGGAAACCACCAGCGTGGCGTCGCTGTTGCGGATCACCAGCTCTTCCCGCTCCTTCGCCCGCCGGGCCTTCGCGCGCAGGTCGTCGTCGTCGAGGAACTCCGCCCGCCGCTCCTCGCGCAGGAAGTTGAGATCGACCGAGTTGAACACCAGGCGCGCCTGGCGGGCATGGCGCTGCAGCGGCTCCAGGAACTCGCCGCCGCAGAACGCCCGGCACATGACGCCAAGGGCGATGGCCGGCCCGCGCCGCGCGATGAACTGCTCGACCGAAGTGGCGTCGGCCGGGTGCAGGCAGCGCAGTCCGGCGGCGACCAATCGGTCACGGGCCGGTTGCTCGCCCGCGTGTTGCCGGGAGGCTGCCAGGATGGCGTGGAAGCCGAGGCGGTCCAGCGCCCGCATTAGGTTCACGATGTCGACCGACCCCGAATCGCGGTCGGGCTCTGGCCAGCTGTGGTCGATCACCAGCGCCACGCCGCGCGAGGCGCGCCCCGGCCAGGCCTCGGTCACGGACGCTGCGGTGCCGTGCGGCGACACCAGGCGCCGCATCGCCTTGAAGGCTTGCCGGGCCGGCGCCAGTGCCCGTCGCGAAGGACTATGCTCCAACGCCTCGACCTGGGCGCTGAGCGCGGCAATCTCTGCCTGCGCCACGGCGAGCCTGGCCCGGTCGCGCCGTGCCTGCGCCACGGCGAGCCGCTCCGCTTGTCCGGTCGCCGGCGGGGGGCCGGCATCGAGTGGCGTCATGGAGAAAGTGGCGCGCCGGCCGAACGGCGAAACGCCAGCCGCTCGTCGGCGGGGTCAAGGGCGGGATGCAGGTAGGGGTCTTCGGAGACGAGGCTGCCCCAGTCGCGCACCAGGCGGTCGATCTCCTCGCGGGCGCGGGCGTGCTGCTCCGGCGTAGTGTCGGCGCCCCGCGAACTCAGTTCGGGATGCTCCAGCTCCGCCCATGGCGTCCAGACGATCCGGTAGCCGTACGCGGTCAGCTTGAGGCAGAGGTCGACGTCGTTGCAGGACATCGGCAGCGCCTCGTTCAGGCCGCCGATGCTGGAGAACACCTGGCGCGGGATTGCCAGGCAGGCGCCGGTTACGCCCCATACCTCTCGCGCGACGCCAAGCAGGCCGAACGGCCCGGCCACATCGCCGGGCGCATAGCGCAGCAGATGGCGCGGCAGCCCGGTGAAGTCGGTGGTCAACCCGGCATGTTGCACCCGCCCATCGCGATACAGCAGCTTCGCCCCGACCGCTCCGACGCCTGGCTGGATCGCCTGCGACACCAGCTCGGTAAGCCAGTCCGGCTGCAGCACGACAACGTCGTTGTTGAGCAGCAGCAGGACGTCGCCATTCGCCACGGCCGCCGCGTCGTTGTTCAGCGCCGACCAGTTGAACGCACCGGGCCGGCGCAGCACTCGAACCCGGTCGTCCTCGGCAAGCGCCTCCAGCAGCGCCAGCGCCTCCGGCTCGCGGGTGCCGTTGTCGACGATCAGCAGTTCGAAGCGTTCGTAGCGTGTCTGTTGCAGCAGGCCGGTGGCGCAGACCCTTAGCAACTCCGCACGGTCGCGGGTCGGCACGATGATCGAAACCAGCGGTGCCGGATACGGCAAGTCGTAGACGACGCGCTGCAGGGACGGCGCATCGCCGACGGCTTCGACCGCCGCGGCGACACCGCCGCGTTGCAGCTGCGCCGCGACGACGGCGTGGCGCGCCGCATACCCCGGCGGCCGGGCCACGCGGTGGCAGAGCACGGCTGGGATGCGGTGGATACGTTCCGGCCGGCTGGCGGCGGCGACCTGGCTGGCGAGGTCGTACTGCCACGCTGGGCCGGCGATGACATCGGCCGTACGCACGAGGCTGGCGCGCAGGAAGGCGAACGGGCCGACCAGGTCGCGGCCGCGCTGCAGCTTGGCATCCCAGCCGGGCTTGAAGAACGGCCGCACGCGCTGCCCCTCGGCATCGAGCCAGTCCTCATCGGCGAACACGAGGTCGAGCTGCGGCTGGCGCGCGAGGACATCGGCGACCAGGCTCAGCGCATCCGGCGCCAGCCTGTCGCGCACGTCGAGGAAGCAGACCAGGTCGACATCCAGCATCTCCGCCGCCAGGGCAATGGCCTGCCCGCCGGATGCGTCCGGCGGCAGCTGCGCGTAGCGGACGCCAGGCGCCGCCGGCGTGCCTGCGCCATCGAGCACCAGGATCGTGCAGCAGGCGGGACAGCCGGCCAGCAACGCGGGGTCTGGCGACGCCCCGTTGGCACCGAGCAGCACAAGTCCGAGGCGTGGCACAAGAACAGGGCGCTGCCCACGTTTTGGCTGGTCGAGCCTGCTTCGGCACCCCGGTTCCTCGCTGCGGATCCAGGCCGCATAATCCAGCGGCGGCGGCGACGGCGGCGGCGACCGGTCGACGCCGTGGGTCGGCGGCGGACGGCTTGGCCGCAACGTCTGGATCAGCCAACGCAGCGGTCGGGTCAGCCGCCAGCTCG
>JAABUQ010004171.1_pt1 | contig 25078 bp, 25 predicted proteins | sample 5560001 | NCBI WGS metagenome assembly JAABUQ01 (sample SAMN10711888, study PRJNA513371) | rock metagenome | isolation source: Antarctica rocks | place: Antarctica: Victoria Land, Finger Mt nord | collected 2015-12-18
AGCACAAACCACCAACCACCATGCCAAACCCAGCCCCAACCCAAGTCAAAGCCAAACCAGCACAGCCGCAGAAGCGCCGCCAACATATCCCTTCCATAAATAACCCGATTCAGAAATCAATGAACATTCGCCCGTGGGCGAAAACTTGAGCCGGACACACCACGTCCGGTGGAGAGCTATCTAGTCGCTGCACCTGACCGTGTCAACGACGTGGCAGAATTAGGTCAGATTGACTTGGCCCTTGAAAACACTGGCTTTCAAGACACACCGACCTGACTCCAAGTTCATCAAAACTTCTTCATAGCTGCTATGCGGGCTGCGCCAACGCCTCGGCATTGGCGCAGCCCGGCGCAACCCTTCTTCCCCTGCCGCTATGCGGCAGCCGGCACCTGTTCGCTGAGAACCAGCCCGTCCCGTGTCGCCGACACCTCAACCGTCGAGTTGTCGCGCACCGCCCCTTCCAGCAGCTTCTGCGCCAGCGGGTTCTGCAAGCTGCGCTGGATGACACGCTTCAACGGCCGGGCGCCATAGACCGGATCGTATCCCGCCTCCGCAAGCCAGTCAGTCGCCCGCTGGTCGAGGTGCAGCGCAATCTTGCGGTCGGCCAGCATGTCGCGCAGCCGGGCCAACTGGATGTCCACGATGACAGCCATGTCGCTCCGCTGCAGGCGGCGGAACAACACGATCTCATCCAGCCGGTTCAGGAACTCGGGCCGGAAGTGCTCACGCACCACCCGCATGACCTGCGCCTGCGCCATCGCCGAGATCTCGCCTTCTCCCTGCGCCGCCAGCACGTCGCTGCCCAGGTTGCTGGTCAGGACGATGATGGTGTTGCGGAAATCGACCGTGCGCCCCTGCCCGTCCGTCAGCCGCCCGTCGTCGAGCACCTGCAGCAGCACGTTGAAGATGTCCTCGTGCGCCTTCTCGACCTCGTCGAACAGGATCACTTGGTAGGGACGCCGCCGCACCGCCTCCGTCAGCACGCCGCCCTCGTCATAGCCGACGTAGCCCGGCGGCGCGCCGATCAGCCGGCTGACCGAGTGCTTCTCCATGAACTCGCTCATGTCGATCCGCAGCATCGCCCGGTCATTGTCGAACAGGAACGCCGCCAGCGCCTTGGTCAGCTCAGTCTTGCCCACGCCGGTCGGGCCGAGGAACAGGAAACTGCCGATGGGCCGGTTCGGGTCCTGCAAGCCCGCCCGCGCCCGGCGCACCGCGTTCGCCACGTGCTGCAGCGCGTCCTCCTGCCCCACGACCCGGCGGCGCAGCTCGTCCTCCATGCGCAGCAGCTTGGCGCGCTCGCCTTCCAGCATCCGGTCCACCGGAACGCCCGTCCAGCGGGACACCACGGCGGCAACCTGCTCGGCCGTCACGGCCTCGTTCACCAGGCCGCCGGCCGGGCTTGCGCTGTCATGGGCGCCAGCGATCCGGCGTTCCAGGTCGGGCACCGTTCCGTAGATCAGCTCGCTGGCACGGCCCAGGTCGCCGCGGCGCCGGGCTGCCTCGATCTCGCCGCGCGCCTGGTCCAACTGCTCCTTGAGCTTCTGCGTGTCCGCCACCCGGCTTTTCTCGCTGGCCCACGCCGCCGTCATCGCGTCGGACTTCTCGCCAAGGTCGGCGATCTCCTTCTCCAAGCGCTCAAGCCGCTCCTGCGAGTTGGCGTCCGTTTCCTTGCGCAGCGCCTCGCGCTCAATCCGCAACTGCATCAAGCGCCGGTCAAGCTCGTCCAACGCCTCGGGCTTGCTGTCCACGGCCATACGCAGGCGGGACCCCGCCTCATCGACCAGGTCAATCGCCTTGTCCGGTAGGAAACGGTCGCTGATGTAACGGTTGCTGAGGGTCGCCGCCGCCACCAGCGCGCCGTCAGTGATCCGCACGCCATGGTGCAGCTCGTACTTGTCCTTGATGCCGCGCAGGATGCTGATGGTGTCCTCCACGCTCGGCTCGCCGACGAACACCGATTGAAAGCGCCGGGCCAGCGCCGCGTCCTTCTCGATGTATTTGCGATACTCGTCGAGCGTGGTGGCGCCCACGCAGTGCAGCGCGCCGCGCGCCAGTTCGGGCTTGAGCAGGTTGCTTGCGTCCATCGCGCCGTCCGCCTTGCCAGCGCCGACCAGGGTGTGCATCTCGTCGATGAACAGCACGATCTCGCCCTGGGCGGACTCGATCTCCTTGAGCACCGCTTTGAGCCGCTCCTCGAACTCCCCGCGGAACTTCGCACCGGCCACCAGCGCGCCCAGGTCCAGCGCCATCACCCGCTTGTTGCGCAGAGATTCCGGCACGTCGCCGTTGACGATGCGCAGCGCCAGGCCCTCGACGATGGCGGTCTTGCCGACGCCGGGTTCGCCGATCAGCACGGGGTTGTTCTTGGTGCGCCGGGCGAGGATCTGGATGGTGCGGCGGATTTCCTCGTCACGGCCGATCACTGGGTCGAGCTTGCCGTCCCGCGCCAGGGCCGTCACGTCGCGGGCGTATTTCTTCAGCGCGTCGAACCCGGCCTCGGCATTGGGGCTGTCCACCTTGCGCCCCTTGCGGATTTCGGCCACCGCCCGTTCCAGGGCCTGCGGCGTCGCCCTGCCAGCCCGCAGCGCCCGGGCCGCCGGCGTATCGCCCGCGGCAAGCGCCAGCAGCAGCCGGTCCTGCGCGACGTATTCATCCCCCGCCTTCGTCGCCGCCTGCTGCGCGCCGTCCAGCACGCGGACCAGGTCGGGTGTGGCCTGCGGCTGGCCTGCCCCGGAACCTTGCACCTTGGGGATGCGCGACACCTCGGCATCCACCGCCCGCTTGACGGCCGCGGCATCGCCCTCAGCGGCCTGGATCAGCCCGGCGGCAGCGCCTTGCTCATCATCCAGCAGCGCCTTCAACAGGTGCTCCGGGGTCAGCCGTTGGTTGAACTCGCGGATCGCGATGGTCTGCGCAGCTTGCAGAAAGCCGCGGGACCGTTCAGTCAGTTTTTCGATGTCCATTCCACGTTCCTATGACTCAGGCAACGCGCACGTGACGGCCCCTGAAAAGGCAGCCGCCGCAGGTGCTTGCTCCGATAAAGTGGGAAGCGGAGCCTGGCGTCTCAAGCGGCGGCGAAGCCGCCAATGTCGCCCTGCCGCTCAGGCCGCGGCGTTCGGGGATGTGCGCCGCACCGCCGCGCCAAGCCGGCGCCGCATCCCGCCAATCCGCCCAACCCCCGCCAGCCGCCGGTCCAGGAAAGCGAGCGTGGCCATATCGTCGTCGCTGCCGTCGTTGAGCCAGTAGAGCAGGGTCGAGCCATACACCCCCGCCAGGATGGCGCGCTTGGTGTACCAACTGAAATCGACCGAGCCGTCCCCGGCCGCATGCCAGATGCTGTCCACCGTCCGCGCCGTGCAGCGCACCGCGATTCCGGCATTGCCCGGCACGGCCAACACTGCCAGCGCGCGGCGCACCGCGTCCTTATACGGCCGGTTCTGCTCAAAGCGCAGCGCGATGATTGCCCGCACCCGCTTGGAAAGGCTCAGGCCCGACAGGTCAGCCGCGGCGGCCCCCTCCTCCATCCAGCGGTCGCCCAGGTCGCAATAGGCTTCAACCATGTCGGTCACGCCGCCGGGGAACAGCAGGTCCGCGTCCGGCCCGGCGGCGGCGCGCAGCGCAGCCACTGTCCAGCCGTCGAACGGCACATTCGGCAGCAGCGCCTTGATGGCGGCGTCGCGCTCGGGGCTGCGCTCAGGCAGTTGGAACATGGGTCTAGGTCCTCGGCTGGGGGGCACTGGCGCGGGCCAGTTCCTCGTTGAAGCCAAACAAGCGGAAGTCGGTCATCCGCATCGGGTACAGGATGCCGTCCAGGTGGTCGTTCTCATGCTGCACGACCCCGGCATGGAAACCGCTGGCGTCGGCGCCGACCGGTCGGCCATCGAGATCGACCCCGCGGTAGCGCACCCGCGTATGGCGCGGCACGGCGGCGCGCAGGCCCGGGATCGACAGGCACCCTTCCCAGCGCAGCACCATCTCCTCGCCGAGCGCCTCGACCACCGGGTTGATCACGACGGTGTTGCCCATCTCGCCATCGCCCTCCGCCTCCGTGGTGCGTCCGGGCGGCACGCGGAACACCAACAGCCGCAGGGGGACGTGCACTTGGGGTGCTGCGAGGCCGGCGCCTTGCGCGTCCTCCATGGTCTCGATCATGTCGGCGACCAGGCGGCGGATCTCAGGCGCGCCAGGATCGGCGACCGGGGCGGCCGGGGTGAGCAGGACCGGGTGGCCCATGCGGGCGATCTTCAAGATGGCCATGGCATCCTCAGCAGTTCAGCAGCCTAGCTGCAAGTGGGGTGGCGAAAGGCTTTGGCGAGCCGGCGAGTCGGTGCTATAGCCAGAGCCTCCGTGGTCCGGGCTGACCGGACCCCTACCATGTGCAAGCCCTGGCAAGTCCTGGGCAAGAGGAGAAAGCGGCCAAGTGCAGGTTCTCGTTCGTGACAACAATGTCGATCAGGCGCTCAAGGCGCTGAAGAAGAAAATGCAGCGCGAAGGCGTTTTTCGCGAGATGAAGCTGCGGCGTCACTACGAAAAGCCGTCGGAGCGCCGGGCGCGCGAGGCTGCGGAGGCGGTGCGCCGCGCCCGCAAGATGGAACGCAAGCGGCTGGAGCGCGAGGGCTTCTAACCTCCCCCACCTTCTGACGCCTGCCATACCGCGGCCCGGGCCATAGCCCGTCGGCCGCGGTTTGCATTTTCGGCCCATGCAACGCGCCCTGATCCCGCAGGCTCGGCCCCCGTCCGAGAGGCCTGCTGCCTTGTCTGTGTTCACGTTCGCGTTGCGATGCAGCATTTTTCGTGGGTCCTCAGTACATCGCCCAACAAATGCCGTTTTTAGCGGCTATCCAGGCTTGGTGAATGTGAGGAGAAGCCTGACAATGCGTATCGCGCAAATCGCGCCCCTGCACGAGGCGGTTCCCCCCAAGCTCTACGGCGGGACAGAGCGTGTCGTCTCGTTCCTGACTGAAGAGTTGGTTGCGCAGGGTCATGACGTGACGCTGTTCGCCAGCGGCGACTCCGTGACCTCGGCGAAGCTGGAACCGGTTTGGCCGCGCGCCTTGCGCCTCGACCCGACGATCCGCGATGCGATTGCGCCGCAGATGCTGATGATGGAGGCCGTACGCCGCCGGGCGGACGAGTTCGACGTGCTGCATTTCCACCTGGACTATTGGTCGTTCAGCCTGTTCAGCCGGCAGCGCACGCCGTACGTCACCACCATGCATGGACGGCTGGACCTGCCGGAATGGGTGCCGCTGTTCAACATGTTCCACAATTCTCCCGTCGTTTCCATCAGCGACGCGCAGCGCCGCCCGCTGCCGCAGGCCCGCTATGTCGGCACGGTGCTGCACGGCTTGCCGGAGACCCTGCTCACCCCTCAGCCGGGTCCGAAGGACTACCTGGCGTTCCTGGGCCGGATCGCCCCGGAGAAGGGGCCGGACAAGGCCATCCGCATCGCCCGGGCCTGCGGCATTCCGCTCAAGATCGCCGCCAAGGTGGACCGGGTCGATCAGACCTATTTCGACGAGGTGATCCGCCCGATGCTGGCGGGCGGCGGCGTGGAGATGATCGGCGAGATCAACGATGCCCAGAAGCCCGAGTTCCTCAGCGGGGCCAAGGCGCTGCTGATGCCGATCGACTGGCCCGAGCCGTTTGGCCTGGTGATGATCGAGGCCATGGCGTGCGGCACGCCGGTCATCGCCTTCAACCGCGGCTCCGTCCCCGAGATCGTGGAGGACGGCGTAAACGGCTTCATCGTGGAGGACGAACACGGCGCGATGGCGGCGGTGGATCGCCTGTCCACGCTGTCGCGCGCCACCGTCCGCCAGCGGTTCGATGAACGCTTTACCTCGCGGCGTATGGCGGAGGACTACCTGGCCATTTATCGCTCGCTGGCCGGCGAAGACCGTTCGGTGCTCCGCGCCATCCGTTAAGCCCGGGCGGCGTCTCCGGTCGGGGCTGCCCGCGCGAGCAGCCCCCTCGCCTCAGTAGAAGCTGTCACCTCTTCCATCTTGAAAAAGCTCGTTGGCCGCATGCGTCGTCGAAACGTTCGCCATCCGCATGTACGGCAAGTTCGCCAGGCGCTGCAGCACCTGCTCGCCCGGTTCCTGGAACACCGGGCTGGTCAATTGCGCCACGGCAAAGGCCTGGTTGCCGCCCGCAAGCGCGTTGGCTGCGGTCGTCAAGTGATCCACCACGGCCTGAGACGGCGTGCCCGGCACCACCCCGAGCGCCGCCCGGACCTCCTGCCGCCCTTGCAGCAGTTGCTCCTTGGTGAGCGGGTCAATGTTGGCCCAACGGGGGCTGGTGTGAGTTCGCCGGCGATGTAGTCCATCGACGCAGCCGCCCGCGCCCCTTCAATCGGCCGCCCGCGGGTGCGCCCGCTATCCGCAAAAGCCCAATACGCCAGGTTCACCGCGGTCACGTCCGGATCAAAGCCGCTGCCGAGCGCCCCCGGCGGCATCCGCGCCGTGTCGGGCACCACAGGCTGCAATCCCGCGCAGGCCGCCGGCAAGAAGCACGTCGCGGCAAACAGTAGCTTTCGAAGCATCAGTCGTCCCCGTTCGTCGGCCGCCGTCGGTGGCGTCTCGCGACGTGTACCAGATATGGTGGCTCACGACGCCGGGCGAAGCCCGATGCGGTAGCGCGCGGCCAGTTCCGCATAGTGCGGGGCGTTCCGGTCCAGGCCCGCCCGCTCCTCGTCCGGCATGTCGCGCAGCTTGCGCGCAGGGACGCCGGCCCAAAGCTCCTGCCGCCCGATCCGCTTGCCCGGCGTGAGCAGGGCGCCGGCGGCCAACATGCCGCCCTCCTCGATCACCGCGCCGTCCAGCACGGTCGCGCCCATGCCGACAAAAGCGCGGCTATGCAGCCGGCACGCATGGATGATCGCCGCATGGCCAATCGTCACGTCGTCGCCGATGACGCAGACCCATTCCGGGCCGGCGTTCACGTGCACAACCGTGCCGTCCTGGATGTTGCTGCCGGCACCCACCGTGATGCGGTTGGTGTCGCCGCGCAGCACGCAGCCGAACCAGACGCTGCTGCGCGCGCCCAGCCGCACGTCGCCGATTACGGACGCGGTCGGCGCCACCCATGCGTCCTCCGCAATCGTGGGAACGACGCCCTCCCACGCGAACAGCGGCCCCATGCGGTCAGCCGGCATCGGCCATCTCCCGCGCCGCCGGCTGGTCGAGGCCCAGCATGAGGCGCAGGTTCTGCACCGCGGCGCCGGACGCGCCCTTGCCCAGGTTGTCCAGCCGGGCGACCAGCACCGCCTGGCCCTCCCCGTCATTGCCGAACACCCGCAGCTCCATGGCGTCCGTGTCGTTCAGCGCCGTTGCCTCCAGCATGCCCGCAGGCTCAGGCGGCAGGACGCGCACGGAGGGGCTGTCGCTGTAACGGGCGGCGATGGCGTGATGCAGGTCGTCCAACCGCGGACGGCCCGGCAGCGTGTCCAGGTGCAGCGGCACCGACACCAGCATTCCCTGCCGCGTGTGCACGACGGAGGGCACGAAGATCGGGCGCCGGGCCAGCCGGGCATGGAGCTGCAACTCGGGCACGTGCTTGTGTTGCAGGCCCAGGGCATACAGCTCGAAGGCCGGGCCGCCCTGCGCCTCGTGCGTCTCGATCATGGCGCGCCCGCCGCCGGAATAGCCGCTGACCGCGTTGACCGACAGGGGATGGTCCGGCGGCACCAGCCCGGCGTCCACCAGCGGGCGCAGCAGCGCGATGGCGCCGGTCGGGTAGCAGCCGGGATTGGCGACCCGCGTGGCGCCTGCGATCCGCGCCGGCTGCTCCGGCGACAGCTCGGGGAAGCCGTAGGTCCAGCGGGGGTCGCAGCGATGCGCGGTGCTGGCGTCCAGCAGCTTCGGCGCGCGGTCTCCCAGGCTATCGGCCAGCGTGTTGCTTTCCCGCGCTGCCGCGTCCGGCAAGCACAGAACGACCAGGTCCACCGACGCCATCAGCTCCCGTCGCGCCTCGGGGTCCTTGCGATGTGCCGGGTCGATGCTGCGCAGGGTCACGCCCGGCATGGCGGCCAGGCGGTCGCGGATGCCCAGGCCCGTCGTGCCGGCCTCCCCATCGATGAACACGGTCGCGGACGGCGTGGTGGTGGGCATGGCGGTCTTCCTGTGCTGTGTGCGGCCAAGCCGCACGGGGCTGTGCTGTGTGCGGCCAAGCCGCACGGGGCTGTGCTGCTTGCGGCCGGGCCGCATGGGGCCGAAACGCAAAAGGGGGCGGTCCGATGCGGACCGCCCCCCTTTGCCGAATGTCGCCGGGTGTGCGGCTACCGCTTGCTGAACTGGAAGCTGCGGCGGGCCTTGGCACGGCCGTACTTCTTGCGCTCCACCACACGGCTGTCGCGGGTCAAGAAGCCCGCAAGCTTCAGCACGCCGCGCAGCTCCGGCTCGTAGTAGGTCAGCGCCCGGCTGATGCCGTGGCGCACCGCGCCGGCCTGGCCGGACAGGCCGCCGCCGTTGCAGGTGCAGAACACGTCGAACTGGTTGTAGCGGTCCGTCACCAGGAACGGCTGGGTGAGCAGCATGCGCAGCACCGGGCGGGCGAAGTACTGGGTGACGCGCTTGCCGTTGACGCTGATCTCGCCCTTGCCGGGCTTGATCCACACGCGGGCGATGGCGTTCTTGCGGCGGCCAGTGGCGTAGCTGCGGCCCAGCGCGTCGCGCTTGGTTTCCCGCCGCGGCGCGTCGTTGGTCTCGATGGCCGTGGCGACCGCGAGGTTCTTCAGGTCCGCCAGCGTGCGGGTCGGCGCGTCGTCTTCGGTGTCGGACATCGTCAGACCCTCTTGTTCTTGGTGTTCATGGCGGCGACGTCCAGCGGCTTCGGCTGCTGGCCGTCATGCGGGTGGAGGCTGCCTGCATAGACATGCAGGTGCCGCATCTGCTGACGCTGCAGCGGGCCGCGGGTGATCATGCGCTCGACGGCCTTCTCGATCACGCGCTCCGGGTGCTTGCTTTCCAGGCGCTGGCGCACGCTGCGGCCCTTGATGCCGCCGGGGAAGCCTGTGTGATAGTAGAAGATGCTTTGGTCGGCCTTGTTGCCGGTGACGCGCACCTTCTCGGCGTTGACCACGACGATGTTATCCCCGCAATCGACGTGGGGCGTGAACTGCGCCTTGTGCTTGCCGCGCAGGCGCTGGGCGATGATCGCGGCCAGCCGTCCGAGCACGAGGCCGTCGGCGTCGATCAGGGTCCAGCCCTTGCTCACCTCGGCGGGCTTGAGCGAAAGGGTCGTCTTCATAGCGGATATCCCAACTGGATCAGAACGCGGCATATGCTCTGAAAGCCATGCGGCGTCAAGCATTTAGCTATGTGGTATGATCATACCACAGGCCGCAGCGGGTTCAAAGGATAGGGTGGCCCGATGGATCGCATTCACGTCATCGGCGCCAGCGGCCGGTCCGGCGCGGCGCTGTGCCGCTCTCTGCTGGCCGATGGCGTCCCCTTTGCCCCCGTCGTGCGCAGCGCCACGCGCTGGGCGGCGGCCGGGCTGCCGGGCACGCCCGCCGTCGCGGACCTCACGGACGACAGCCTGCGCCCAGCGCTGGCGACGGCGGCGCGGGTCGTGTCCTGCGCCCATGCCCGGCACATCCCCGCCATCCTGGCCGCCGCACCCCGGGCGGACCGCTTCGTCTTCCTCGGCAGCACGCGCAAGTTCACCCGCTGGCCGGACGCGCATGGCCGCGGCGTGCTGGCGGGAGAGGCGGCCTTCCTCGCCTCCGGACGGTCCGGCGTGCTGCTGCACCCCACCATGATCTACGGCGCGGCCGGGGAGGATAACGTGCAGCGCCTCGCCGCCCTGCTGCGCCGCCTGCCGGTCGTGCCGCTGCCGGGCGGCGGACGCGCGCTGGTGCAGCCTATCCACCAATCCGACGTGACCCGCTGCCTGCGCGCCGCGCTGGACGTGGCGTGGGACGGGCCGCACAGCATAGTGATTGCCGGGCCGGAGGCCGTGGCCTACAAGGCTTTCGTGCGCGCCGTCGCCCATGCCGCCGGGCTGCGCGCCCCTCGGACCGTGCCGGTGCCCGCCGCCCTGCTGCACGCGCTCTCGCCGTTGACCGCCCTCCCCGGCCTGCCGCGCATCCGGGCCGACGAGGTGCGCCGGCTGATGGAGGACAAGGCGTTTTCCATCGACGCCATGCGATGCACTCTGCGCATCGACCCCATATCCCTTCCTGCTGGCCTCGGAATGACTTTTGGAGGACCCTGACATGCCCGTCATCAACCGCATCGCCGAGTTCCACGCCGACATGACGGAATGGCGCCGCGACCTGCACCGCCACCCGGAGCTTGCGCTGCGGGAAACCCGGACTTCGGCCGCGGTGCAGCGGCACTTGCGAAGCTTCGGCGTGGACGAGGTGCACGCCGGGCTGGCCGGCACCGGCGTGGTCGGCGTGATCCGCGGGGCGCATCCGGCAGGCGACGGCGCCGCGCACGCCATCGGGCTGCGCGCCGACATGGACGCGCTGCCGATCCAGGAGGAAACCGGCGCCGAGTGGGCCAGCCAAACGCCCGGCGTGATGCACGCCTGCGGCCATGACGGGCACACGGCCATGCTGCTGGGCGCGGCGCGCTATTTGGCCGAAACCCGCAACTTCGCTGGCACTATCTATGTCATCTTCCAGCCGGCCGAGGAGAACAAGGGCGGCGGGCAGATCATGGTCGAGCAGGGGCTGTTCGAGCAGTTCCCGATGCAGCAGGTCTACGGCCTGCACAACTGGCCCGCCGTGCCGGCCGGCGTGTTTCAATGGCGGGACGGCCCGGTCATGGCCGCGGTGGCCAACATCGAGATCACGGTCACGGGCCGCGGCGCCCACGGCGCGCAGCCGCACACCGGCATTGACCCCATCGTTGTCAGCGCCGCCATCGTCCAGGCCCTCCAGACCATCGTCGCCCGCAACGTGGAGCCGGCGCAGTCCGGCGTCGTGACCATCGGCAGCATCCAGGGCGGCCACATCTACAACGTCATCCCCGAAACCGTCCGCATGCTTGGCACCGCCCGCTGGTTCGACCCGGCGGTCGGCGACCTGCTGGAAGCCCGGCTGCGGCGCTTGGCCACCAGCATCGCCGAGGGCTTCGGCGCGCAGGCGGATGTGATCTTCGACCGCACCTACCCCGCCACCGTGAACGACCCGGCCGCCATGGCGCTGGCCCGGCGCGCGGCCGAGACGGTGCAGGGCGCCGCGGGCGTCGAGCACATGGAACGGCCGACCATGGGCGGCGAGGATTTCAGCTTCATGCTGAACGCGAAGCAGGGCGCCTACATCATGCTGGGCGCGGGCCGGGGCGCCGGCGACGTGATGGTGCACCACCCGAAATTCGATTTCAACGACGCGATCCTGCCGGCCGGCGCATCCTACTGGGCGACGCTGGCGGAGCAGTTGCTGGCGCGTGCCTAATCCAGCCAGTCCAGCATGCCCGCGAACCGCCCGGCGTCGATGGCCCAGGCCTCGGTCTGCATGACGTTGGTCCAGGCCTCGGCATCCTGGAAGAACACCCAATCGAACTGCAGGCCGATCAACCGGGCGATGTCGTAGTAGAACGGATCGACCCGGCGATTGGTGAACATGCTGACCCGCCCACCCGGGCGCATGAACACCGTGTTGGTCAGCGCTGCCCCCATCGGGCCAAGCACGTGGTCGGCGCCGTGGAACAGGCCCACCTGCTCGGGGAAACCGAGGGCGGCGGGATCGACGACGTGGTAGCCCCGACTGCGGGCCAGGTCCTCCAACTGCGGCTGGTTGGCGATGGGGCGGATCGCACCGGGCGGGCGCGTGACGTAGAGCCGGCGTGGGGCCGAAACCGGGGCGGCGGGGCCGAGGATCTGCGCGAGGTCGCGCAGCGTCTGCGACTTGCGCCGGTCATGCTGGGCGACCGGCCCGATCCACAGCACCTCGTCCACCCGCAGGATCTGGTTATTGTAGCAGACGACGTGCTCGAAGGAGAGGTCCAGCGCCTCCGCAGCGTGCTGCACCGCCGGCAGGAACATCAGGCTGGACCAGGGAAACAGCAGGGCGAAGCGCCGGACGCCCATGGCCCGGATATGCAGCAGCTTCGGCAGCACCTCCACGAGCATGTGGCCGTAGTTGCAGTAAACGTCTTTAAAGATATGGAACGTCGGCAGCGCGCTGGCCGGGCAGCGGTGCACCTCGCCGCGCAAAATCTGCTGGCCAATCTCCGTGATCACGGGCCGGTTCACCGCGCTGTCCTCGAAGTTGAACGTGTCGGCCAGCGCCTGGTCCGGGTGCAGGATCAGGTAATGCCCGTGCACCACGTGCGCGTCACGCAGCCGGATCACATACTCGTCGGGGCAGTCGATGGCAGTGCGCAGCAGTTCCTCGGGAAACCAGGACAGCAGCCGCGGGTCGCAGGTCCAGTAGTTGAACAGGCGCGGCGGCCCCTGCACGGGGTAGGAGCGGTGCGGGATCGCCAATTCGACTTGATGCGGCACCTCCATATGCCGGTGAAGCCGCAGCGGCGCCGGGTTCACGCCCATTCGAACGCGAAGACCTCGTATCCGAACAGCGCGGGCGTGAAGCCCAGCCGTTGGTTATGCTCGTGCGCCGCACGGGATTTCGCGATGTAAGGCGGCGCGGCCGGGTCGTCGAGCAGGCCGCGGACGTGGGCCAGAAGAGTCGGGTGCATCTCGCGGTGACACAGGAACAGCTTGTTGCCGGCCCAGGCGAACGGGGCCAGCACGGTGCCGGGATTGGCGGCGAAGTGCCGGCACAGGCCCTCCATCACCCCAGGGGTTTGCGGGTTGAACACGTCGGCGGCGGCGACGATGGTGCGCTCCGCCGTCAATTGCCCGACCAGCGCCAGGTCCGCCGCCACATCCGCCGCCAGGTGCCCGGCATCGACGCTGATAAAACTGTAGCCGCCCGGACTGAGGCCGCGCAGCGTGCCCACGTCCACATCGGCGGTGAAGGCGACGATCAGCGTCGGCGGCGCCGAGCCGGGCGCCAGCGCCCTGACCGTCGCCAGCGCGGCGTCGCGGGCATGATCCCGGTCAGGCCCCGGGATTGGCTCGCCGACGCGCGAAGTGAAGGCATCGACGCCGACGATGGGTGCGCCGGTGCCCTGCGCCAGGCTCGCCAACAGGCTGAGATACCGCCCTTTGAACACCCCGAGTTCCAGCACGCCGGTGACGGCCCGCACGGATCGCTGCCAATGGAACAGCCGGCTGGTGAGGTCGGCCGCTTCATCCGCCATCCAGCCCTCGATCCCGCGGAACGCATCGAGGTCAAGCGGCGGGACGGCCGCTGGGGCCGGCTTCGCGGACGGAGCCGCCTTAGGCCGCGCGACCAGGCAGGCAAACAGCGACTCCGCTTCCCCGGTCCGCTCGGCCTCTTGTTCGAGGCGCATGATCCCGTCGATCAGCGCGTTGTCGCCGTCGTCGTCGGGATCGAAGTTGTGGACGATGTCGAGCAGCACCTCGAATGACAGGCTCATGCCCATCGGCACGACCTCCACGTCGAAGAACCGGCGCATCACCGGGATGATCTCTGCCGACCGCGCCGCCTCGCTCGGGTCGTGCTGCAAATAGAGTTCGATGGGACGGCGCCCGATCACTGTCTTCAGCACCCCGAAGCGGTCGAGCCGCTTCGCCTCCGGCAGCGTGGCCAAGGCGGCGTTCATGGCGGCGAGGTGCGCGTCCGCGTATTGCATGCGGGACGGGCCGATGTAGTCGCTGGCGAACAGCACGCCGCTGGGCCGGAGCGTTTCGGCGGCCTGGGCGAACAGGTACTCCAAGTTTTCTATGTGGTGGAGGGCGTGGCTGGCATACACGAAATCGTACTGGTTGCGCGCCATCACCCAACGATTGCCGTCCAGCAGGTGGAACCGAAGCCCGGGCACCCCCAATTCCCGTACCCGGGCCTGCGCCGCAGTGATCGCACCCTCGGCGATGTCGAACGCGTCGATGCGCTCGCAGGTGCCGGCCTCGATCAGCCCGAAGGCCAGGTCGCCGCCGCCGCAGCCGACCTCCAGCGCATGCCGGGCCGGCGCCGCCATGCGCGCCCGCATCCAGGAAAACGGGTCGAAACCGCCCAGGTACGTGTCATACAGCCCGGCCCGCAGCCGCGGATGGTCGATGGCATACATCCAGGCTGCCCGACCCGGCGCCTGACGCTTCTCCAGGCAGGCGGTCCAGAACTCGGACGTCTTGACGGTTTCGGACGGCATGAAGCGAGGATCGCATCACACGCACCGGTTGTCATCCCTGGATTGACTCGCGCCCACTCATTTGCCGACGTTCCACTCCGGCTCCTGCACGGCGACGGCCGCTGGGAACACCGTATGGTAGGTGCCGCCCTTGACCTGCTGGATCACCGGCGTCGCGTCCTGGTTCTGCCCGGTCTCGTCGAAGCGCACGCCCTTCCAAGGCATGATCGTCTGCTCGCCGGGCACGTTGGTGGCGACGAGCGCCTTGCGGATGTCGTCGGGCTTCGCCGACCCGGCCCGGTTGATCGCGTCCGCCAGGATCTGCATGGCGACTACCTGGCGCGACGTGTTGTCGTTCAGGTCCTTGTTCGCCCGCGCCCGGAACAGCGCCATCACCGGCGCGATGGCCGGGCGGGAGGCCACGGCGTCGCCGGCGAAGCTCGACCGGCTAAATACGCCTTCCGCCAGCGGCCCGGCGGCGGTCAGGAACGCCTGCTCCTGGAACCCCGCCGCCTGCGCCATCACCGCATGCGGCTTGTAGCCAAGCTCGGACAGGCTGCGCATCAGCAGGATGGCGTCCGACGTGTAGCTGGACGGCATCAGCACGTCGGCGTCCGCCGCCTTGAGCCGCTGCGCCTCCGCCGACAGCGACGGCGAGTTGGCGCGGTACTTGATGTCGGCGGCCACCGTCATCTTCGCCCCGGCGGCGAGCTTGCGCTGCACGGCGCTGCTGTCGGCGCCGAAGATGCTGTCCTCATAGAACAGCGCCACCGACTTCGCAGGGTGCCCAGTCTTCTGCCCGACCTCGGCAAAGAAGTCGAACATCGCCTGGGTGAACATCTCGTCGTGCGGGCTGGTGCGGAAGAACCACTTGAGGCCGCGCTTGTGCAGGCTGGGCGAGGAGTTGTCCATCGAGAGGTATGGCACCTCGTACCGCTCGGTCACCTGGCTGATGGTCGCGGCGGTGGCGCTGGTGTAGCTGCCGACCAGCGCCACGACATGGTCCTGGGTGATCAGCCGCTCGGCCTCCGCCCGGGCCTTTTGCGGGTCGTTCTGGTGATCGGCATAGACGACGCGCAGCTTGGCGCCGCCCAAGTGGTCAAGCCCGCCGCCCCCGCCCATCAGCATCGGCAACGGGTCGTGCGCGCCGTTGACGATGTCCAGCATCGTGTCGATGGCGGCGCGGGCGTCGGCGCCGATCTGCGCCGCGTTGCCGGTCAGCGGATAGATCGCCCCGATCACCACATCCTCTGCGGCACGGGCGGGCGGAGCAGCCCACAGCAGAACGGCCCACAGCAGCACAGCGGCGACGGCGACAACAAAACGCTTCATGCATATCCCTTCCCGATCACGTGCCGGGAGTGAAGCACGCGGCGTGCCGTCATGCACGACGGGATGGATGCGCGGGAACTGCTGGGGCGAACGACGGGTCTCGAACCCGCGACATCCAAGACCACAACCTGGCGCTCTACCAACTGAGCTACGTCCGCCACAGCAGGCGCGCGGTTTACGGCGTTCAGCCCGCCGCCGTCAACCGGGCTGTGCCGTTCTGCCCCTGGAAATGCCGCGAAAGGCGGGCCACCGCCTCGTCCAGCAGCGCGTCCTGCTTGCAGAAGGCGAAGCGGGCGTAGTGGCCGGGCGCGTCCCGCTCATAGAACGCGGACACCGGGATCGCCGTGACGCCGGCCTGCTCGGTGATGTGCCGGCAGAACGCCACGTCGTCCCCGGCGAAGCCCAGCCGGCCGAAGTCCGCCGTCACAAAATAGCTGCCCATCGCCGGCAGCACGGCGAAACCGATGCCGGCGAGGCCCGCCGCAAGCCGGTCCCGCTTTGCCGCCAGCGCCGAGGCCAGCCCGGCGAAATACGCATCGTCCAACGCCAGCCCCACCGCCACCGCACGCTGCAGGTTGGGCGGCGTGGTGAAGGTCAGGTTCTGGTGCGCCTTGGCGACGATGGCGGCGAGCGCGGCCGGGCCAGTGACGTAGCCGACCTTCCAGCCCGTCAGGCTGAACGTCTTGCCGGCGCTGCCGATCCGCAGGCAGCGGCCGCGCAGGCCCGGCAGCGTCATCAGCGGGATGTGCCGCCAGCCGTCATAGGTCAGGTGCTCATACACCTCGTCGCACACGGCGTAGGCGTCGTGCTTGACCAGCAGGTCGGCGATGAAGGCGAGTTCGGCCGCGGTGAACACCTTGCCGCAGGGGTTCATCGGCGTGTTGAGCAGGATCGCCTTGGTCTTGGGGCCGAAGGCCGCGGCCAGCTCGGCCCGCGGCAGCTCCCACTTCGGCGGCATGAGGCGCACGAGGCGCGGCACGGCGCCGAGCATGCGGACCACGGGCAAATAGGTGTCGTACAGCGGCTCGATCAGCACGACCTCGTCGCCGGGGTTCAGCAGGGCCATAAGGCTGGCGGTGATCGCCTCCGTGGCGCCAGAGGTGACAACGACGTCCGTCGCTGGGTCGATGTCGAGGCCATAGAACCGCTGGTTGGCGCGGGCGACCGCCGCCCGCAGCTCCGGCACGCCGGTCAGCGGCGGGTACTGGTTGCGCCCGTCCCGCAGCGCGTCGGCCGCGGCCTGGATGATGTCCGCCGGGCCCTCGGTGTCCGGGAAGCCCTGGCCGAGGTTGATCGCCCCGTGCCGTGCTGCGAGGGCGGACATCACGGTGAACACCGTCGTTCCCATGGCGGACAGCATCTGGTTCGCGGGCTTCAAAGGGTAGGCCTCCGGATCAAGGGCAGGATTCCGAGTATGGGTCCAGCCGACTTTGGCTTCAACTTGCCTATAGGTTGGGCAGCCATGCCGCGCCGTGCCTCGTTCCGGCACCATGCGCCGCCGCCCTGTCAGCGCGCCGCGCATTGCCGGCTGGCACGCCGCGTGCAAACCTCCGGAGCCGTCCCCCCATGGGCGGCCTACGCAGCAAGGGAGGACGCGGGGCTTAGTCGCCCGGCGCGGCACGCATGAAGAAGATCGAAGCGGTGATCAAGCCGTTCAAGCTGGACGAAGTGAAGGAGGCGCTGCACGAGGTGGGGCTGCAGGGGATCACGGTGGTAGAGGCCAAGGGGTTCGGCCGCCAGAAGGGCCACACGGAACTGTACCGCGGCGCCGAGTACGTCGTGGACTTCCTCCCCAAAGTGAAGATCGAGGTCGTCTGCGAGGACGCGGTGGCGGAGCGCGCCGTGGAAGCCATCGTCACCGCCGCGCGCACCGGCCGGATCGGCGACGGCAAGATTTTTGTCAGCCAGATCGAGGAGGTCGTCCGCATCCGGACCGGCGAGCGGGGCGAGGACGCGATCTAGGCTCCCGCTTCCCCGGAAGCCCCCGCTTCCCGCATGCGCGCCAAGTGGCTAAACGACCAAGGACCAAGGCCGCGTCGGGCGGCCTGCAAACAAAGGGATAGAGAACCAGGATGGCAATGGAGCCCAATTCGCCCGAAACCGGCACAGGGGCTGGTCCTGCCGCCGGCAGCGTCGCCCACGTCATGGAGATGATGCGCGAGAACTCCGTGGAGTACGTGGACCTGCGGTTCACCGACCCGCGCGGCAAGTGGCAGCACACGGCGCAGCACGTCTCGACCATCGATGAGGACGCGTTCCGCGACGGCATCATGTTCGACGGCAGCTCGATCGCCGGCTGGAAGGCGATCAACGAAAGCGACATGATCCTGATGCCCGACCCGGCCACGGCGGTCATGGACCCCTTCGCCGCCAAGCCGAGCCTGATCCTGTTCTGCGACATCTTCGAGCCGAGCACCGGGCAGCCTTACGCCCGCGACCCGCGCAGCACGGCGAAGAAGGCGCAGGCCTACGTGGAAAGCAGCGGCGTCGGCGACACCGTGATGGTGGGTGCCGAGGCCGAGTTCTTCATCTTCGACAGCGTCCGCTTCGGCGTCGGCCCCAATTCCAGCAACGTCGCCATCGACAGCGTCGAAGGCCCTGGCGCCAACCTCAAGGACTACCCCGAAGGCAACATGGGCCACCGGCCCACAGTCAAGGGCGGATATTTCCCCGTGCCGCCGGTCGACAGCGAGAGCGACCTGCGGGCCGAGATGCTGTCCAGCATGGGCGAGATGGGCCTGCCGATCGAGAAGCACCACCACGAGGTCGCCCAAAGCCAGCATGAGCTTGGCACCAAGTTCGGCACGCTGCTCAAGATGGCCGACCAGATGCAGATCTACAAATACTGCGTCCACAACGTCGCCCACAGCTACGGCAAGACGGCGACGTTCATGCCGAAGCCAATCTACGGCGACAACGGCTCCGGCATGCACACGCACCAGAGCATCTGGAAAGACGGCAAGCCGATGTTCGCCGGCAACGGCTACGCCGACCTGTCGGAAACGTGCCTGTACTTCATCGGCGGCATCATCAAGCACGCCAAGGCCTGCAACGCCTTCACCAACCCGAGCACCAACAGCTACAAGCGCCTGATCCCCGGGTTCGAGGCGCCGGTGCTGCTGGCCTACTCCGCCCGCAACCGCTCGGCATCCTGCCGCATCCCCTACACGACCAGCCCGAAGGCCAAGCGCGTCGAGATCCGGTTCCCCGACGCTTCGGCGAACCCCTACCTCGCCTTCTCGGCGCTGCTGATGGCCGGGCTGGACGGGATCAAGAACAAGATCCACCCCGGCGACCCCATGGACAAGGACCTCTACGACCTGCCGCCGGAGGAGCTGAAAGGCATCCCCACCGTGTGCGGCAGCCTGCGCGAGGCGTTGGGCGCGCTGGAAGCGGACCACGATTTCCTGCTGGCCGGCGACGTGTTCAGCGCCGAGCAGATCAGCAGCTACATCGAGCTGAAATGGAGCGAGGTGTACCGCTTCGAGCACACGCCGCATCCCGTCGAGTTCGAGATGTACTACTCCGTCTGACACCAGGCGCGGGCGCACCCGGGCAACCCGGGTGCGCCGGTTCGCGCGAAGGCGGCGGCGACCGCCTGCTGAAACGGTCCTCCGGTGCCAGGCGGGCCAAACGTTTTTACGATGAATCACATACCAAAGACGGTGCGGCCCGTGCAGGATGTTCAGCATGCAAGATAATCACGCCCCCATCCGCCGGGCCGAACGCCCCCCGTTCAACGCCATGGCGGCAATACTGCTGGCCAGCACCGCCCTGTGCGGCGGCGCTTACGCGCAGGCGACTCCGCCGGAGCAAACCCTGACGCCGGGCAACCCGTCCGTCGCCCCGGCGGAAAAGCCCTACGTGCCCCCGGCAAACTTCAACGAGTGGGCGAGCAGCATCAAGCTGGACTTCCAGGGCGACGTCGGGATCACGGTCAACCCGGCTGATCCCAACAACCGCCGCAACTTCGGCCGGCTGTTCGACGACGCCTCGAACCGCCCGCTGCTGAACCAGGCCCTCGTCACCCTCCACCGCGACGTTGATCCCAAGGCCACCAGCCCGGATGTCGGGTTCAAGCTGCAATTGATGTACGGCTCGGACGCCCGCATCGTCCATGTGCTCGGGGTGTTCGATCAGCTCATCCACGACCGCAACCAGCTCGCGGTGATCGAGGCCAACGTCTCGGTCCGGCTGCCCGACATCTTCAAGAATGGCCTGGACATCAAGGCCGGCATCTACCCGACGCCGCTCGGCGTGGAGCTGATCGACCCCAAGACCAACGCGTTCTACTCGCACTCCTACATCTTCAACTACGGACTGCCTTACGAGCACATCGGGGCGCTCGCCGTGGCGCACACCTCGGATCTGCTTGACGTCTATTTCGGCGTCGACAGCGGCACCAACGTGGCCATCGGCTATGGGACCGGCGACAACAACAACCGGCCTGCCGGGATCGCAGGCCTCGGCTTCAACATGCTGGACGGCAAACTGACGCTGCTGGCGCTCACCCACATGGGGCCGGAGAACTCGAAGCGGAACACCCCCTTCGCCAACAGCGCGATGCGCTACTACAACGACGTGTCCCTCGTCTGGAAGACGACGGACAAGCTGACCCTCACGACCGAGGGCAACTACGTGAAGGACGACGGCGTGCGGGCGGAGGCGTGGGGCATCACGCAGTATGCATCCTATGCGCTTTCCGACACGGTGACGCTGAACGGACGGGCCGAGATCTTCCGGGACAACACCAACTTCTTCGTCTCGACGCCGGTGGGCTACCTCGACTACGTCGCGGCGGAGCGCGGCACGTTCGCCCGTTTCATCACGGCGCCCAAGCCCACCACCTACAGCGAGTTCACCGCCGGGCTGACCTACAAGCCGAGCTGGACGCCGCAGCAGCTCAGCACGCTGCTGGTGCGTCCGGAGATCCGGTATGACCAGACGCTCAACAACTCCCGGGTGTTCAACGACGGCAAGGACCGGGGCGCGGTGACGCTCGCGACCGACCTCATCATCGGCTTCTAGCCGGGCGGGCTGCGCCCCTCCTGCTCCCGCCGGTTCATGCGGGAGACCGCGCTTTACCCGGCCGTCAAGCGGTTCCTGGCTGCCCGGGGCTTCGAAGCCAAGGGCGAGGTCCGCGGCTGCGACGTGGTGGGCGTGCGCGACGGCGAGCCGCCCGTGCTGGTCATCCTGGAGATGAAGCTCGGCTTCACCCTGGACTTGGTGCTGCAAGGCGTGGACCGGCTGGCGGTGGCCGACGAGGTCTGGCTTGCGGTCCGCGCCACCAGGCGCGGCCGCGACCGCGACCGGCGTGCCCGGGCCTTGTGCCGGCTGCTGGGTTTCGGCCTGCTCGCGGCGCACCTGCCGGGCGGCGATATCGAAGTCCTGGCGGAGCCGGAGCCTTACCGGCCCCGCGCCAACCTGCGCCGCCGCCGGGCGCTGCTGGCCGAGCACCGGGCGCGGCGCGGCGACCCGTCACCCGGCGGAACCCGAGGCGAGCCGATCATGACGGCCTACCGGCAGGAGGCGCTGGCCTGCGCCGCAAGGCTTGCAGCCGGGCCGCTCCGCCCGCGCGACCTGGCGATGGTGACGCCGCGGGCCGGCACGATCCTGCTGCGCGACGTGTATGGCTGGTTCAGCCGGGTGGAACGCGGGGTCTACGGCCTCAACGCCCAGGGGCGGGCGGCGTTGGAGCGGTGGGGGCCGCGTTAGCGGCGCGGCCTCGCGCCGCCGGGCGTTGATGCCCCCGCACCAAGCATCCAGTCTTCGAAGACAACGTCGGCAAGCGGCCAAGGGCAAACGCCGGGGAAGCCGGCGATGTCCAATCCCGTTTCGTTGGCCGCCGCCGTGAGCGCATCGCCCCACACGTCCTCGATCCAGTCGGGGTTCTCCAATTCAGGGCGAAGACTCGGTGTCCGCGCCAAGCGCCGGATCACTTTCTTCTGCTGCTCCCGGATGGTGTTTTCCCAACTGTGGCTACGGCGTGCCGGTTGGAACTCCCACTTGAGCCGGTGCGCCAACAGCACCGCCATCCGGCTGGCCAGCTCACGCCCCTCGCTCTTCCCCACGTCCTCGATCTCGTCCGCGATGTGCTCGACATCGAGCAGGTGGAACAGCCCGGCGCGCAACAGCCGGGCCTGCTCGACCGACCACGCCACGACATCCCGATCGTAACCCACATGTGCGGGACTTGGCTTAGACGGCGCTGCAACGTCAAGCTTCTTCGTTTTCACGGCATTTTCCTGGCCTATTGTCCTCTGACAGAGTAATTTGGAATCATTATACCTTTAAGTGGTTGATTTAACTAGACCAAATTGACAGACATTCCAGAACGCCTTGACGTGAACGATGGAATCAACGGCTTCCGCGTGACGTTGCGAGTGGATTCTATGACATGGACGGCAGAATCAATGACGGCGCCGTTGGAACGCGCCTGGCTCCTGCCATAGCGCCGCGCCACGGAACCCTCCCTGGAACCTTGTGCTGACATCAATATCCGGATCGACCGCGGAGATCCGGTTGCGGCCGATCAAGTCGACTTGAGCCGTAGCGTGGGCATTTCCAAATCCTGCACCACGAGATGACATGGCCATTTTCGGTGGCTGCGCAATGCAGCGGATCACCCCTGGCGCTTCTCCTGTTTGCTGTATTTTCAACGTGAAGGTTGTTATGATCTGCCCAGGAGGCTGGTAGCCATGTCGCGTTACGGGGTGCTTGATCAGGGTAGCCGTCAGATGGAGAAAGCCGAGGCTCGTCGGGCCGATGCCGAGGAGCTTCGTTCCGGCCGGGCTTCCCACGCTGAGATGGCCCGTAGGAACGGCTTCTTCTCCGCGCTGGACATGCGGGGCGCACGCATCGCTGCCATCGGCGCGCGTGAGGTTCTGGCCAGCCGCCCCGAGAAGTCGTGAGCGGCCAACGGGGCTTCGATCCGGCTCCTCACCTGACAGAGAATGAGGTCCTCCGTTTAATCGACATCGTTGAGGAGTTTGACCCGGTCGTCGTGGGCGGCCAAGCCGTGAACCTGTGGGTTCAATGTTTCCGGGGCCGCAATCCAAACTTCCTCGGCGACCGCGCCTTCACCAGCAAGGACATAGACTTTTACAGGAACCAAGAAGCCGCAGAGAAGCTGGCGGACGAGCTCGGTGGCCAGATCTTTCTTCCTTAACCAGGCGACGCCACTTCGAACGCGGCGGTCGTGGTTGGCAAACTCGGAGAGCGGAAGATGGGGGTCCGGTAGCAGCGGAACCGAAACTGCATTTCAGCTGCCCTCGACAGCCTGCTGTCTGTCGCGCAGCGCCTTGAGTTCGCCGCGGGCGACGCCGTCCGGCAGGCGGAGACGCTGACCAGCGGCGTGACGACCTCAGTTTTCATGGCCAGCAGCAGAACCTGGGGGCGCTAGGATACCTGCTCGGACTGGTCGTTCCGCGCCGGCATGGAGGACCGCGAGGGGCCGATAACCTCCATCGACCTTGTGCTCCGCTCGATCAGAGCCCCCCAGGCGGCTCCGGCAACTGCTGGAACCAGCCGTCGAGCCGTTCGATGGTCCTTTCCATGACATTGGCCAGCACGGCGCGCGGCACCCGGCACTCCCGCGGCAGCTCTCCCATTCTCGCATACAGCAGGCGGCTGGTGGCGTCGTCCTCCACGCAATAGATCCGGTAGTCCTCAAGACCATCGACGTTGAGGATCTCGAACGCAGTTCGGTCAGGCATGGGAACGGGCGTGAACCCCGGCGAGACCTTGTCCTCCAGGTGCTCCAACCCGTACTTCGCTTCCTCGATGCTCAGGAACGCCGTCACGGGATCGGCCGCCATCAGGGCCGGGTCGCATCGCAGCCCGATGGTTTCCTTCCATCCGTCCAATCCGGCGAGGATGCTGTTCAGGGTTGCTTGGTTGAAGGGCAACCCAAGCCGCTCACCGCAGATGAACACGCAGAACACGCCATACATCCAAGGCTTGTAGGTGGGCCTGCGATCCCATTCGATTTGGACCGCAAAGACCTGGGGATCGCCGATCACTTCCATTTACTTACGGCTCCTGCGGATTGTGATCGGAACTCTTTCTTTCTTGACCGTGCCGGCATAGTGAGCGTTTCCCCTTCTGTCTTCACGGTATTGATACCATTCACCCCTCGAATTTTTGCCATACCAAACTCGTCCGTTAGGGTCTGGATCACGCTGTGCGTCCTTGTACACCTCTTCAGAGTCTGAGGGTTCAGGGTCCTTGTTCGGATTGTGATCTTGGCTTCTCGGGTTGTGAGCCTCATTGGGCTTGAAGGCCGGCTTGACCGGATCGGCGCCCTCCTCCGGCGAACGGCTTTCGTCCTCGCCCTCCGAATCCTGCCGCTCCGAACGAAAGATATGGCCGAGGTCCTGGAGGCGTCGCATCGTGTTGCGCGTCCAATCCTCGTTCTCGGGCGAGCCGGGCTGAAAAACGCCGAGCGGATTGTATGGAACGCTATGGGTTTGGCCGCTTGACGATGCGCCCGCAAGAATAACAGCGCCTTCTTCCGGCTCGCCTTTCAAAGCGGCGACCACGGCTTCGGCCACGCCGCGGGCGGCCTCCTCCCCCATACACACCACCGGCGCCAGGAACGGGCGCGGCGGCGTGTGGGCCGTCCCCAACTCCTGCGGCACGGCCGCCGGGTCGCTGCTTCCCACCACGGCCTGCAACCCGTCCGCTTGCGCGCCCACGCTGTTTCGCAGCGCGCCGCTCTGGAGCCAGGGCTCGTCATGCCCGGCGGCGCCCGGCGGCTCCGACAAGCCGTCCCGCACCCTTGCCGCCATGCGGTCCGCCTGCTCGGCCAGTGCTCGCGCCATTACCTCCTCGGGGCGCAGGCGTTCGAGGCGTTCACGAAGCTCGTTCAGTCCTGAGATCTTCAAACCCATGTGCCGCTCGCCTGTTCGTCGGCCGATGTTCTCTATTTGTTCGAAACGATATGCAAGCGGAAAAGAAACGTTTTCGGGTCAGCCCTTCAAAGACCCGGCAAAGGTTGTTCGCCTCGCAGGAAGCAGGCAAATTCGCCAACAACGCCAGCAACCAAACCAAAACCGTTGAAGCGGAGCGCTTCAGTCCAAGTCGCTGGCGTCATCGGGTTGATATAGAAAACCCTCGTATGATGCACAGCTTGGGGGCGTTGCCGCCAATCTGGCTTCCAGCCCCTTCCGGCTTGCAACAAGCCATGCACTTATCTCTGGCCAGCAAACCCCACTCTGCTACGGTTTGTGCAGTGGACGTGAGGTGGGCGGTGCTGGTCGGCTATATGCGGGTGTCCACGGCCGAGCAGAACCTCGCCCTTCAGCGGGACGCGCTGTTGTCCGCCGGCATCGCGCCAGACCGGGTTTACGAGGACACCTGCTCCGGCACCGTCATCGACCGCCCCGGCCTCGCCCGTGCGCTGGAGGTGGTCCGGGACGGCGACGCTCTGGTGATCTGGAAGCTCGACAGAATCGGCCGTTCGCTCAAGCACGTCGTCGAGTTGGTGGACGGCCTGCAGAAGCGAGGTGTCGGCCTCAAGGTGCTGACCGGCGGCATCGACACCACGAGTTCCACCGGGCGGCTGGTGTTCG
>JAABUQ010004173.1_pt1 | contig 25074 bp, 23 predicted proteins | sample 5560001 | NCBI WGS metagenome assembly JAABUQ01 (sample SAMN10711888, study PRJNA513371) | rock metagenome | isolation source: Antarctica rocks | place: Antarctica: Victoria Land, Finger Mt nord | collected 2015-12-18
TACCCTCGACGCGGCTCTCCGTCGGCGGGACGACCACCGGTGGGAGGGGTGCCGGTGGCGGCATCAGGTTGGGCGGATGATCGAGATCGAAGGCGTCACCAAGTTCTACAGCACTGGCGAGGTGGAGGTCAGGGCCCTGCAGGGCATCGACCTCCGCATCGAGCGCGGCGAGTTTGTCGCCATCATGGGCTCGTCGGGCTCCGGCAAGAGCACTCTCATGCACATCCTGGGCTGCCTGGACAAGCCGACCAGCGGGATCTACGTGCTGGACGGCATCGATGTCCTCGGCCTTGATGACGACGAGCTGGCGGCCATTCGCAACCGCAAGATCGGCTTCGTCTTCCAGGCGTTCAATCTGATCCCTCGCACCAGCGCGGTCAAGAACGTCGAGCTGCCATTGGTCTACGCCGGCGTGGGCAGCGGGCGGCGGGAGCGGGCGCTGACCGCCCTGGAGGCGGTCGGCCTGGGCGACCGGGCCAGGCATCTGCCCAACGAGCTCTCTGGCGGCCAGCAGCAGCGGGCGGCGATCGCCCGCGCGCTCGTCACCGAGCCGGCCATCATCCTGGCCGACGAGCCGACCGGAAATCTCGACTCGGCCGCCAGCCTCGAGGTGATGAAGGTGCTGGTGAACCTGAACGAACTGGGCCGGACAGTGGTGGTGATCACACACGAGGAGGAGGTCGCCCGCTTTGCCCAGCGCGTCGTGCGGCTCAGGGACGGGCTGATCGTCGCCGACCTCCGCCAAGCCAGCTTCAAAGCGGAGCTGGTTCCACAGTGAACGTCGGCGAAGGCTTGACGCTGGCGTTCGCAGGGCTCTCGGCCAACCGTCTTCGCTCCACGCTGACGATGCTGGGCATTCTTATCGGCGTGGCGGCGGTCATCCTGCTCGTCGCGTTCGGCAACGGCACCTCCGTGGCGGTTCAAAAGCAGGTGGAATCGCTCGGCTCGAACGTGATCTACGTCTTCCCCTCCTCCAGCCGCACGAGCGGGGTCGCCCAGGGCTTCGGTACGGCGCAGACGCTGAGCCAGGACGATGTGACGGCGCTCAACGATCACTCGCAGGCGCCCGACATAGTGACAGCCATTCCCCTCACCACCGCGGCTGGGACCATGACCTATCAGAATCAAAACTGGTCGGCGCCGGCGAGCGGCTCCACCCAGGACTGGGCCCAGGTGCGCAACTACGACCTCTCAGCCGGCGCCTTCTTCAGCGCCGGCGATGTGCGCAGCAGCGCCCGGGTGGTGGTGCTGGGCCAGACGGTGGTGGACAACCTATTCGGCGGTGACAGCAACGCGGCTGTGGACAAGTCGATCAAGATTCAGCGCCAGTCGTTCCGCGTGGTCGGCGTCCTGGCAGCAAAGGGCTCTGGCGGCCTGGGCAACCAGGACAACGTCGCAGTCGTGCCCATCAGCACCGCCTGGAACTACCTGACTGGCGGCCGGGGCAGGAATATCAATCAGATCATCATCCAGGCCTCGAGCAGCGACGCTACCGCGGCCGCCCAGAGCGAAGCGACGCAGATTCTGCTCAACCGGCATCGAATCTCAGATCCCACCCAAGCCGACTTTCAGATGCAGTCGCAACAGGACCTGCTGAACAGCTTCGGCCAGATCACCGGGCTCCTGACAGTGCTGCTCGGCTCGATCGCGGCCATCTCACTGGTGGTGGGCGGGATCGGGATCATGAACATCATGCTGGTGACGGTCACCGAGCGGACACGGGAGATAGGCATCCGCAAGGCTGTCGGCGCCCGCAGGCGCGATGTGCTGATTCAGTTCCTGATTGAGTCGATGTTCCTCTCCGGCCTCGGCGGATTGCTCGGCATCCTGCTGGGAGCGGGGCTGGCCGTCTTGGTGGCGTCGTTCGCCGTTTCCAGCGGCTCCAGCCAGATACCGCCGCCGGTGGTGTCGACGCCATCGGTGGTGCTGGCCTTCGGCGTCTCGGTGGCAATCGGGCTGTTCTTCGGCATCTACCCGGCCAACCGAGCTGCGTCGCTCAATCCTATTGATGCTCTGAGGTACGAATGAACCGGCTCATCACTCTTCTGCTGGTTCTGATCGGCGTGCTGGCAGGCTTCTACGCCGGCGGCCGCTACGGTCAGGCTCATCCGCCCGGCGGCACTGCAGCCGCTGCCCAGCCTTCCACCAGCGCCGCGGGCGGAACCGCCGCAGCGGCCGGCGCGGGCGGCGGCCGCGGGGCGCGGCCCATCACCGGCCCGATCGTGGCGGTGGACGCCACCTCCATCACCGTTCACGACCGGGTTACCAACAAGGATGTGAAGGTGGTACTGGGATCCGCCCGCATCGCCAAGACCACCGCCGGCGATCAGAGCGACCTGAAGAAGGACACGACCGTCAGCGTCGTGGGTCAGGCCGGGCCGGATGGCGTGGTGGCGGCGCAGGCGGTGACGGTCGGCGGCGCCGGGGGCGGCGGCGGTTTCGGCGGAGGGCGCAGCCCCAGCCCCTCGCCCTAGAGCGGGCAGGGGAACCTGCAGTGCCGGCCGAGACGACAATGGGCGGCGATGGATCGCCTCCTGCTGCACGGCATGGTCTTCTTCGGCCGCCACGGAAACCGACCCGCTGAGCGGGAGCTGGGCCAGCGCTTCAGCGTGGATCTGGAGCTGGAGGTCGACACCGCGCGGGCCGGACAGAGCGACGATCTGGCCGACACCGTGAACTACTCCCAGGCGTACGCCGATGTGAAGGAGGTCGTGGAAGGCGAACCGGCCAACCTGCTGGAGACCGTCGCCGCCCGGATCGCCGCGCGGGTGCTGGCGCGACCCGGCGTGCAGGCCGCGGTGGTGCGCGTCAGTAAGACCCCGCCAGTAGAGGGACAGTTCGACAGCTTTTCAGTGGAGATCCGGAGGAGCGGGTGAGCGGCTTGATCGGCTACTTCGACTGCCCCTCAGGCATCTCGGGCGACATGGCGCTGGGCGCGCTGATCGACGCCGGGGCAGAGCCTGAGCTGCTGCAGCGCACGGTCATCGCGCTGGGCCTGAGCCAGGAGGCTGGGGTCAGCACCCGACACGAAGAGCGAGGCCACCTGGGCGGCACCCGAGTGCTGGTCGAGTGCGGTGAAGGCCCGAGCCGCAAGGTGCCCGAGCTGAAGGGCGTGGTGAGGGCGGCGCAGCTGCCAGGGGCGGTTCGCCAGCAGGCGCTGAGCGCTCTGGACCTGATAGGCGTGGCCGAGTCAAAGGTCCACGGTCGCGCGCCCGAGGAACTGCACCTGCACGAGCTGGGCGGCGCTGACACACTGATCGACCTGGTGGGCAGCTTCTGGCTGCTGGACTCGCTGCAGCTCGGCGCTCTCTACGCCTCCCCGCTGCCAGCGCCGCGCGGCGGCAGCACCGCGCCCGGCACCCTGCGCATCCTGGAGGGCTCCGGTGCAGTGCTGGAGCCTGACGAGCGGTTGTGGGAGCTGGTGACGCCGACAGGGGCTGCAATCCTGGCCACCGCGGCCACTTTCGAGCGCCCGGCGCTCGCACTGAGCCGGGTGGGCTATGGCATCGGCAGCCGCGACGAGCCCCACAACGCCACTGCGCTCTGGCTGGGCGAGCGGGTGGCGGAGGCGGCACAGGTCACTGTCATCGAGACGAACCTGGACGACCAGGCGGGGAATCTGACGGCCGCTCTGCTCGAGGATCTGATGGCGGCGGGGGCTCTGGACGTGACGATCACTTCGGCGCTAATGAAGAAGGGCCGTCCGGGACACGTGCTGGCGGCGCTCGCGGCGCCGACGGATGCCGACCGGTTGGCGCGTCTCATCCTGGAGCGCAGCTCCAGCCTGGGCGTCCGACTCAGCTCTGCCCGTCGAGTGCTGGCCGGACGCCGCTTCCTCGAGGTGGAGACCCCGCAAGGCAAGGTCAGGGTAAAGGTGAAGGAGCTGGAGGGGCGGGCGGTTGAAGCCGTCCCCGAGTACGAGGACTGCCGCCGGCTGGGCGGCGACGCGGCAGGCACCGCCCGCCTGCTACGAGTGGCGGCTGAGCTGGCGCGCCGGGAGCTCGAGTTGTGAAGGTCATGGACGGCAAGCAGTCGGCGGCGCGGGTGCTGGACGACGTGACTCGTGGAGTGGCCGAGCTACTTTCGGCGGGCGGCCGGCGACCGCATCTGGCGGTGGTCCTGGTGGGCGACAACCCGGCCTCGGAGGCCTACGTCAGCGGCAAGCGGCGGGATGGCGAAAGAGTGGGCATCACCTCCTCCGACCACCGACTGCCGGACGGCGCCTCCACCGAGGAGGTTATGCAGCTGGTTCAGCAGCTGAACCGAGATCCGAAGGTCAGCGGCATCCTGGTCCAGCAGCCCTTTCCCAAGCAGGTGGAGGTGACACCCGTAGTGGAGGGCGTCGATCCGGACAAAGACGTCGATGGTTTTCATCCGATCAACTTGGGCAGGCTGGCGCTGGGCGAGCCAGGCCTGGTCGCCTGCACAGCGGCGGGGGTAATGCGGATGCTGGACGACGCCGGCATCGCCTTGGAGGGCGCTCGCGCCGTTGTGCTGGGTAGGAGCAACATAGTCGGCAAGCCGGTGGCGCTGCTGCTGCTAGCCAGGGACGCCACCGTCACCATCTGCCACTCACGGACGCGCGATCTGCCCAGCGTCTGCCGCGAGGCTGACGTGCTGGTCGTCGCTGTGGGCCGACCTGGCTTTGCGACCAAGGACTTCATCAAGTCGGGCGCTGCAGTGGTGGACGTGGGGGTCAACCGCGTCGACGGCAGGATCCTCGGCGATGTCGACGAATCCGTGGCGGAAGTTGCCGGACATCTCTCGCCGGTTCCGGGCGGGGTTGGTCGGATGACCCGGGCGATGCTCATGTGGAACACGCTGGAGGCTGAGCGGCGGCGCCAGGCCTGAGCTCCCAGCATGAAGAGCTGGCCGCGAAACGTTGGGCGTGATGGCGGGCGCTGTTGTGACGCTGTCGGCGGTGGCCTCGGCGGCAGACTTGCTCATGTTCGGCTCACCCGCGCCGCTGACGTCTCCCCAGCGCCTGGACTACGGCGGCTGCCGGTATAAGGCGACCGGACAGGTAGTGAATGCTGCAGAAGCCCAACGATTCGAAGTTCAACCGCTGGCTCCTGTGGCGAGGACTTGGTATGGCCAAACAATCCTGTCTGTCCAAGTCCCCGACAACGCCCCGCCATGTGCGTTTGGCGCCGGGCACGCGTTCTTGGAAGTTGACAATGGTCGCTACCTCGTGTACCAGCCGGGAGGAGGGCCTGAGCCCTGCCCGTCGAGGATGGGTGGTAAGCATGGCCTGCTGTCTGCCTAGCGATGCAGGCGTGAGAGTCGATTCAGCCCTGGAGACTCAGCCACGGCGCCAGGCGTGACCTACCAGGAGGCGCTCGCCTATCTCAGCGAGTCCGGGCGGTTCGCTGTCAAGCTTGGACTGGAGCGCACGCGGGCGCTGCTGGAGCTGCTGGGGAACCCTGATCGCGGCAAGCGCGGCGCCCTCATCGCCGGCACCAACGGGAAGGGATCGACGGCCGCCTTCCTGGCCTCGGTCCTGAGCCATCGAGGCCTGCGCACGGCGCTCACCATCAGCCCCCACCTCCGCTCCTACACCGAGCGCATCCAGGTCGACGGCAGCCTGATCTCGGAGGAGGACTTCGCCCGGGCGCTGTCAGAGCTGAAGCCGGTCCTCGACCGGGTGACCCAGGAAGCGGGAGCACCTACCGAGTTCGAAATCCTGATCGCCCTGGCGCTCCGCTGGTTCCGCGACCGGAGTGACCGGCTGGTGGTGGAGGTGGGCCTGGGAGGCCGGCTGGACTCGACCAATGTGCTGGACCTGGGTGTGGCAGTGATCACCAACGTCAGCGAGGATCACCGCCAGTACCTGGGCGAGACCGTGAAGCAGATCGCCGGCGAGAAGGCCGGGATCATCAAGCCTGACAACGCTGTGATCACCGGCGCCAGCGCGGACGCCCTGCAGGTCATCGAGCGGCGCTGCCATGAGGTCGGCGCCCGTTCCCTCTGGCGGCTCGGTCGGGAGCTGGAGGTCAGCCTCCGGCGCCAGGGCTGGGAGGGGTTGGAGTTCGATCTCGACGGACCTGGTTTCCGCTACGAAGGCCTGCGTACGCAGCTTCTCGGCACCCACCAGGCGGAGAACGCCGCGCTGGCGGTCGCGGCAGCGCATGCACTCGGTGACGCCCACGAGGAGAGCGTGCGGGCAGGCCTTGCCAAAGTCGAGTGGCCGGGGCGCCTGCAGCTGCTGGAGGGGCGCACCTTGCTGGACGGCGCTCATAACCAGGAGGGGATGCGCCGCCTGGCCCGCGAAGTACGCAGCCTGATCGGAGACGCCCGGCTCGTCGTCGTCTTCGCGGCCATGAAGGACAAGGACGTCGGCGCGGTGCTGGGCGAGCTCTCCCGCCTGCAGCCGGCCCTCGTGGTGTTCACACGCGCCGCCAGCGCGAGGGAGCGGGCGCTCGGCCCGGCGGAACTGGCCCTCATGTGGCTGGGCCGTGACGGGGTGGCGGATGACGCCACCTCCGCCCTCCGCCAAGCTCAGGCGGAAGCGGGCTCCGAGGGCTGGGTCCTGGCCTGCGGTTCCCTCTACCTGGTCGCCGAACTTCTCAACTGAGACTGGGTCGATTCGTCCGACTCAGCAGCCTCCGCCTGAGGCGTTCCGGGTCGATCGAGTGGTTGCGCAGCTGTGCGCGCCGATAGCGCTCATCTGCGGGCGGAACACTGCGGTCGCTCAGGGCCACGTCCCTGGCGCCCAACATCCGGCAGTTGAAAGCCTCTCAGTGCTTGAGAATTTTGTACCCGGTCCAGGGGAAGTCGTAGAGAGAGTTGTAGCCAGAGCCTCTGACGTAGTCGTGCACAAGGTAGGGCACTGTGTCGTAGGTCAACGGCGCATCGAAGGCGTCCTTGATCATCAGCTGCTGCGCCTGCTTGTAGGCCGGGATGGCCTGGTCGATCGGCTGGGTGTCCGCCTTGGCCACCAGCTGGTCAACCTGCGGATTGCAGTAGCCGGCGCTGTTCTGGCCGCCCGGCTTCGCCTGAGCGCAGACGAAGAGATTGTCGAACCAGTCCTGCGGGTGGTCGTAGTCGGCCCCCCAGGAGTCGCGGAACATGAGGGCCTGCTTGGCATTGCGCTTCTTGATCAGGCTCGGGAAGTCCGAGGGGTCCAGGGCGAAGGAAACGCCCAGGTTGGCCCTGATCTGTGACTGCACGTTGCCGTAGAGGGTGTCATTGACTGCATTGGTGTTGTAGCTGAGCTTCAACCCCTGCACCTTGGCGCCGTTCGGGTCCCACTTCTGGTACTCGGCCTTGGCGGCCGCGGCGTCGAACTTGGCCAGCGGGTCGGTGTTGTCGCCCAGGTAGGCCTTCAGGCCCTTGGCGATGAGGCCGCCGTTGGCAGCTGTGCACGTTGCACCCTTGCCGCAGCCGATGTCGACGACCTGGGAGCGGTCGATGGCGTGGGCAAAGGACTCGCGGCCATCGTGACCCTCAGCAATGCCCTTGAAGGGGCCCTGGGTCACGTTGAAACCGAGCCAGCTGGTGCGGCCTGTCGGGTATATGTTGAGGAGCTTCTTCTTGGTGGGATCGCCCTTATAGCGTAGCTGGTCGTCAATCGACGGCTTCTGATTGGCGAAGCCGAAGATGTCGTAGCCGCCGGACTCGAACTTCTTGACGGCTGATACCTCGTCGACGCCGATCTCAACCTTGATGTCGGTCAGAGAGCCGGGCGAGCCGCCCCACCAGCCGTCCACAGGCTTGAACTCCATCGACTGCTTGGGCGTGCGCTGGGTCATCTTGAAAGGACCCGAGCCGACCGCCGTCTCCGGCTTGGTCCACCACTCGTCATTGGCCTTGTTGTTCTGGTCTGTGTAGTCGCCGATGACCTTCTGATCGACCACGTTGGCCGTCCAGAGCGCCAGCTCCGTCAGCCAGTAGCCGGCGGGATCGCTGAGCTGGGCCTTCACTGTGTAGTCGTCAGGAGCTGTCAGGCCCTCCATGGTCTTGGCCTTGGGCGCCTTGGGATCGTCGGGAGCCACAGCGGAATACCCAGCCACGGGCTGGAAGACTGTGCTGTAGGCGTCCGCCAGGTAGGCGGCTCGGTTCCAGCTGTAGAGGAAGTCCTTAGAGGTGATGGGATCACCGTTCCAGAACTTGGCCCCCTTGCGCAGGTGGAAGGTGTAGGTCTTGCCGTCCGAAGACACGGCAGGCATACCCGAAGCGATGTCCGGCTGGACCTTCAGGTTCTGATCGAACTTGTAGAGCCCGCTGAAGATCTGCTGCGTGAACGAGATGTCGACGCCCGAGGAAACGTGGCCGGGATCGAGCGTCCCGATGTCGTCCTTAATTGCGAACTTGAGTGTCTGATCTGAGGCCAGATCCTGGCCGGTAGCCGAGCCTCCGCCTCCACAGGCAAAGATGCCCAGCGCCAGCAACACCACCGCGGCGAATCCGCGGACCGCCCTATCTGTTACCGGACGCTTCTCTTCGCTTCTCAACCCCGGCGCTCCCTCCGGGGGAGGAATCCGCAGACGTTTGGCTCCTTGGTGGCAGTGCCGGCTGCCGTCATGCTTCCCATCTGCAGTGCCATCGCTTTACTATAGTCGATCTCAGTGAGAATGACTATAGTTCAGCTCCCGGCGCTGCGCCTTGACTCATCCGCGAGGTGGCTACTGGTCAACAGGTCGAACTCGATTGGCACGCCCGGGGCGCCGCGTCTCGCCGTCGGCGGACAGAGACGGCCCGATTCATCGCTCGACTGGTGTTGCAGGGACTGCTCGTCGCGTCGGGCTAGGTCACAGAGGCCGCCGGCAGCTAAAGCCGGCATCCACCTCGTGCCAGTAGGCGATGTTCTCCTCCCCCAGCATCCAACACAGCTCGATCGGGCGCCCCGCCCGGCGGCTTTCGAAGTCGACGATGCCAAGGGCGCAATCCTTCATCGTCACGCCAAGCGCTCGCAAGGCGGCCTGAGCAGCCTCGATGCGCTCGGCGACCCGGCTTGCGAGCTCGTCCCCAGCCTGCTGACCGCTCACGGCTAACCAATCCTGGCCTTCAATCATCAAGGTCCGGGGCAGCCCGGCAACCGTCAGCAGGCTCGAGGTCTCGACGATGACGCCCACCAGTCGACTGACCTCCGGCAGGGCTGCGTTCGCTTCCTCAAGGGTCCACTCGACGCGGGCCTCGTAGGCCATATTAACCTGGCGTAAGCATCGTTTACGTCCCTTCCCGGTTATCGTTGACGGTCGTCAGCTTAGTCGCGACGGTCCCACCTGTCAAACTTGCACTTCCCTGCCACAGAGGAGCTGGTCGAAGGTCGGAGACTGTGGGAAATCTGGCACACAGGCACCGCTCGACCGTGTCTGAAACTCCGCAGCGAGCGGGACTCTCGGCGCCCTGATACCTAGCAGGGAATGCGTCGGCTCGCCCGTGAAGTACGCGGTCCGCGTCTCGCCATGGGTGAGTCGAACCGGCCTGAGCAGGAAGAAAAGGAGGGCAGCTGATAGCGCTCTGACAGCGCGGTTTCATGCAGCACTCGGCTGACTGAGCGATCTCTCTGGAGACGAATGCGCGAGAGAACGCGACGTTATCGTGGAGGGACACCATGACCAGCTCGACGCAGCCGGTCTATCGAACCGGCAAGATCTGCTACCTCGAGATTCCCGCGGCCGACGTCTCCCGCTCTGCCGACTTCTACCACCGGGCTTTCGGCTGGGCGATTCGGCGTGACGATGGCGGCCGAGTCGCCTTCGATGACACCGTCGGCGAAGTCAGCGGCATGTGGGTGCTCGGCCGCCCGCCGGCGACCGAGCCCGGCCTGATGGTGTCTGTCATGGTCGCGAGCGCGAGTGCCGCTGTGGCCGCGATCAAAGCCGCTGGCGGCGAGATCGTGCGACAGGTAGACGAGAACGCGCCGGAGAAAGTGGCCTGGTTCCGCGACCCCGCAGGGAACGTGTTGGGCATTTACGAGCAGCCCGGATTAGCCGAGGCCGAGCGACCGCCCGCCGACTGACGTCAAGCAAACAGGGGCCCGGGGACACCGCTCAACGCCGAACTGACCACGGCCGAGCCAAGGCGGACCATGCGGACTCTCGGCGCGGTTCGCCAGGCCTGCCCTCAACTGCGCCATCCTTGTCACGTGCCCCGCACGAAGGAGGCGGCCACGGCTGAACCGAAGGCCGGCCGCAGCAGCCGCCGCTTCAAGATCACGCCGCTGGGTGACGCTGCCCTCTACGTCGAGCTGGGCCACCGCGTCGACACCGCGCTCAACAGCCGGGCGATCAAGCTGGCCCAACTCCTCCAGGCCCGTCGCGACGTCCGAGAGGCCATCGCCGGATACGCCAGCGTTGTCGTGCACTACGACCCCGAGCAGATCACCGCCAATGGCCTCACCGCCGCAGTTCAGAAGCTCTCCGGCACCCGCGCCGACAGCGTCCCGCCGGGCCGGCTGCACCGCATACCGGTCTTCTATGACGGCCCCGACCTGGCCGAGACTGCCCAGGCGCTGGAGCTGCCGGTGAAGGAGCTGATCAGGCTGCACTCGGAAACCACCTACCGCTGCTTCATGGTCGGCTTCGTTCCCGGCTGGGCGTTCCTGGGTCCACTGCCTGAGCGGCTCCGACTGCCCCGGCGCAAGGTGCCGCGCAAGCAGGTACCGCCCGGCTCCGTCGCCATCGCCACCGCCCAGACAGGGATCTACCCGCTGCCCTCGCCGGGCGGCTGGCACCTGATCGGCCGCACCGACGTCAAGGTCTTCCTGCCCAACTCGGATCCGCCCTGCCTGCTGCGCACCGGCGATCGCATAAGGTTCTTCCCGGCGTGAACGAGACTGGCGACCAGGCGCCGCAGTTCAAGGTGGAGCAGCCGGGAGTGTTCAGCGCGATCCAGGACCTCGGTCGGCCGGGTCGGCGCATCGCCGGAGTTCCGCCCGGCGGTGCCATGGACCGCTTTGCGCTGGCGGCGGCCAATCTGCTGGTTGGCAATCCCGCAGGTGCAGCGGGGCTGGAATGCGCCCTCACCGGTCCGACGCTGGAGATTCTCGACCGCTGCGTCCTGGCTGTCACCGGCGCTGACTTCGAGCCGTCGCTGAACGGACGCACGGTCCCCGGCTGGACAGGCCTCTTCTGCGCGCCCGGTGACAGGCTCAGCTTCGGCGGCCGGCGCTGGGGCGCGCGCGCTTATGTGGCGGTGGCCGGCGGGCTGGCGGCCGACCGCTGGCTCGGCTCGGCGGCAACCTACCTCCTCATCGGCAGGGGCGGCCTCCAGGGCCGACCGCTGAAGCGCGACGACATTCTCCACCGCGCAGGCCCTGCGCCCCGCCCGCTGGTCGCCGGCAGGGAGCTGCCCCAGCCCTTCCGGCCGCCCTATTCGAGCGAGCCGGAGCTGATGACAGTGGCCGGACCGCAGCTGGGCCGCATCAAAGCGGCAGGCAAGCGTCTGCTCTTCGGGCAGCCCTGGACTGTCAGTTCCGACGCCGACCGCATGGGCTACCGGCTCGAAGGACCCGAGCTGCCCACCACCGGCGCCGATGTCGTCTCGTTCGGGTTGACCTCCGGCTGCATCCAGCTGCCCCCCTCCGGTCAGCCCATCCTGCTCATGGCCGACGGCCAGACCGCAGGCGGCTATCCGGTGATGGGCGGAGTGGCCCGCTGCGACCTGAGCCTGGCCGCCCAGCTGCTGCCAGGCCAGCCTCTGCGCTTCCGCGAGACGAGGGTAGAGGCCGCCCAGGCCGAGTACCGCAGCCGCTGGGCGGCGCTGGCCAAAATCGGCTGATGCACGGTCCGCTGGAGGGTATCCGGGTAGTGGAAGTGGGCAACTACATGGCAGCTCCCTTCTGCACCTTGCAGCTGGCCGACTTGGGCGCCGAGGTGATCAAGGTGGAGAACCCGGCGGGCGGCGACCAGGTTCGCCAGGCGGGCCCTTTTCTGGGAGATCAGAGCTCGCCCTTCCTGCGCCTGAACCGCAACAAGCGCTCGCTGGCCCTGGACCTGAAGCCGGCGGCCGGCAAGGCAGTCTTCAGGCGTTTGGTCGAGAGCGCCGACGTCGTGGTCGAGAACCTGCGCCCGGGGACCATGGCTCGGTTGGAGTTGGACCATGCCCGCCTGGCCGAGACGAACCAGGGACTGATTTACGTGGCGGTCTCCGGCTGGGGTCAGGACGGCCCGCTGGCGCCGCTGGCCGGGCTGGACATCATGGCGCAGGCCCGCTCTGGGCTGATGAGCATCACGGGCGAAGTGGGCGGCGATCCAGTCAAGGTCGGCGTGCCTATCTGTGATCTGGTCTGTGCCCTCTACGGAGCGCTGGCCGCCGTCTCCGCTCTGCGAGCGCGTGATCAGACTGGTCAGGGGCAGTTCATCGACGTCTCCCTCTTGGAGGCCGGCGTCTCCCTCACCATCTGGGAGGCAGGCCAGTACTTTGCGACCGGTGAGGTTCCGGGCCCCCACGGCTCCGCGCACCAGAACAACGCTCCCTACCAAGCGGTTCGGGCGGCCGACGGCTGGGTGACGATCGGCGCCACCACACCGCGGAACTGGCCGGCCTTCTGCCGCGCGCTGGGTCTCGAGCGGCTGCTCCAAAACGAGCGCTACGCCACCAACGCAGGTCGATTCGAGGATCGCTCAGAGCTCATCGCGCAGATCGAAGCGGTCACCAGCACCGCGCCGGTGGCGCACTGGCTGGAGGTGCTGGGGGCGGCAGGCGTGCCCTGCGCGCCGATCCAGGACATCGCTCAGGTCTACGCGGACCCCCACCTCAACACGAGGGGCTACTTCTGGGAAGGCATCCACCCCACGCTGGGCAGCGTCCGCCAGCTCGGCTCGCCCATGCGACTGGCGACCACGCCCCCTTGCCGGGACAGCTCGGCACCGCTGCTGGGCGAACACACGCTGGCCGTTCTGGAATTGCTCGGCTACACCGACGAAGAGCTGCGCGACCTGCGCGACCAGCAAGTGATCAGCTCGCCGGAGCCCTAGAGGTGCGGCCGGGAACCCGGCCGAGAGATTGGGTGGCCAGGTGGGTCAGATCCAAGGAGTCGACGAGCACCGCAGTGAGCGTATTCCGAATACGCGCAGCGAGGAGCGCAGGCGGCGACGCCGGAGATGGCCCGCATGGGCGCCCAAGATCCGGACGGGCTTTTCGGCCGCACCTCTAGGCGTCGTCGGGTACCTTTCGAGCAGCTTATGGAAGGGGTGAGGCGGGTGTTGGGCGGAGTGCTCGCCACGTTCCCCGCCCGCGTGCTCGATAAGTACATCAATCACGACGACGGACCCAACTGGGCCACCATCATTGCTTGGAACGCCCTGAGCGCCATCTTCCCAGTCGTGCTGGCGCTGGCCGCCGTCGCCGGCTTCATCTTGGGCCGGCTGCACCTCAGCGCGACCGCGATCGATCAGATGGTTGTGCAGATCATCCCCGGTGATCTCCAATCGCGCCAGCAGGCCGAGGCCGCCCTGCAGGCGCTTCAGGAACGGAGCGGGCTGATAGCCATTGCGGCCCTGTTGGGATTTCTCTACACCGCCTCGAACCTGTTCGGCGCTATGGAGGCTGCCTTCGACCAGGCGTTCAACTGCCGGCGCCGCGACCCTGTACCGCAGAAGCTCATGTCGCTGGTCATGATGCTGGTCTTCACTATCGTTGCCATCGTGGCGGTCGGCACCTCCGCGTTGCTGCCGCTTGTCTACTCGCTACCTCAGGTGCCGTTCGAACTCAACCAGGGGGTGGCGGCCTACGTCGTCCAAGCCGTGTTGGGGGTGGTCTCAGGCTTCGTGCTGTTCTTGATCGTGTACCGGGTGGTGCCGAACCGACCGCTCAGCTGGAGCATCATCTGGCCGGGGGCGGTGGTCGCCGGCGTCGGCTTCGAGCTGCTGACGCTGCTCTTCCCGCTCTACGCCAAGCTCAATCCGGGTCTCAACCAGTACGGGAAGAGCTTTGCGCTGCTCTTCGTGCTGCTGGCCTTCTTCTTCTTTCTGGGCACGATAGTGATGATCGGCGCCGAGGTGAACGCCGTGCTGGCGGCGGACCAGGTGCTCAACTCCGTCCGCGACGGCGACCCCGCCGTCAAGACCGGAGCCGCCGTCCTCACGCCCCACAATTCGCGCGTGAAGCGGGCGGCTTATGGATTGCTGGGAGCGGGCATCGGCTTTTTCGGCGCGCTCAAAGCGCGTACGTAACCGCTGACGGCGCCCCTACGCCAGGTGGAAGGAGCGCCTCGGGTTCTCTAGCCGCCGTGGTAGGTGAGAAAGAGGTCGGTGGCGAAGCCTGCGAGGAAACCGAGCAGCAAACCCGGCGCCAGCCAGGACTGCGTGGTCAGTCGGCGGCAGATGACGAACATCTCGTTGATCACGTAGATCAGGGCGCCGGCAGCCAGGGCCAGAAACAGCACGAATGCGTAGTCGGAGACGACGTGGTACCCGACCAAGGTGCCGAGGAAGGTGGGACCCCCGCCGATCAGCCCGGCCACGCCGAGGAAGCCCCAACTGGGCCGCTGCTCTTCGCCCGCCATGGGCGCCGCCACGCCAAAGCCCTCGGTGATGTTGTGAAGCCCGAAGCCGACCATCAGCACGCCTGTGAAGGCGAGAGCGCCGCTGGCGGCGGATTGGCCGATGGCCAGGCCCTCGCTGAAGTTGTGCAGACCCAGACCGCAGGCGATCATCAGCGCCAGGCTCCGCGCCGTCGGAGCCACGGGGAGGGCAGCCGCCACAGCTGCGCCTGGGCCGTCCAGGCGGAAGCGGCGTAGGCGGCTCAGGACCGCCCGGTTGAAGTAGACGAGTCCGAGCAGCCCTGTGGCCACGCCAACTGCGTAGATGGCGACCAGTCCCACCAGGGTTGTGACGTTGCCCCTGTGGGCGGTGCTCAGGGCTGAATGGATGGGCTCGACAGCCTTGCCCAGGATGTCGACCAGCAGGAAGATCAGCACGCCGGTGGCAACAGCGTTCAGGAAGCCCTGGCTGCGGCTGCTCAGCGCCCGGAGGCGAGCCACTGGCAGGCCCAGGAAAATGGTGAGTCCCGCCAGCGCGCCGAGGATCGTAACAGTCGTTGCGTTCATTGCCCAGCTTGCTGACGCCCTCGAGCGTCTGTTAGCTAATACTAACCGCGGCTCGGTTGGGAGCGCAGACCTGCCCCCTCCTCACTTATCGAAGTCGTTGCCGTCGCTCCGTAACCGAGGCTGACCCGGAACGCCAGGTAGGCAGCCGCGGTGAAGAGCAGGCCGGTCAGCCCCGCATGGAGAAGTTCACCGAACAGCCCCCAGTGGTTCAGGACCAGAAAGGCGCCGGCCGCCCCCTGCGCGAGGGTCGCCAGGATTGTGACTCGAGCGCCGGTCTCCAGGTCGCGACGGTCCGGCCGGTAGCGCCGGTAGAGCACCCAGAGAGCCAAGGCGAGCATCAACGCCCCGGCCGCCAGAAAGCGGTGCAAGTAATTCACACCCACAGCGCTGCCTTGGGCAACGTAGCCGCTGCCACAGAAGGGCCAGCCAGGACAGGCGGCGGCCGCGCCTGCGTGGCGGATGTAGGCGCCGCTGTAGACGAGGAAATATATGTACACGGCGTACGCCCAGGTCATCGTCGCCACCAGAACCGGCACTGGCCGGCGGACTACCAACGAGTCCGGCCGCAGAGCGCAGAGACCGACGAGCGTGGTGGAGGCGAGTGCGATCAGCGAGATGCCGAAGTGCAGCGCCAGCACCTCGGGCTGCTCCGGCCACATGACGGCGGCCGCGCCCAGTAGTGCTTGAGCCACGAGGCCGAAGAGCATTATTGGCACGAGAATCAGGACTGCGCGCCGATGGCGCAGCAACAGCAGCGCCAGGACAGCCAGCGCGACGATGAGGAAGCCCTCGACGCCGGTTACCAACCGATGGCTGAACTCAATAGCCGTGGCAGCGGCAAGTTCGGGGATGAAGCGACCGTTGCAGAGCGGCCAATCCCGCCCGCAGCCGGCGGCGGAGCCGGTATCCGTCACCCGCGCCCCCATGATCAGCACCACCAGCATTCCGACGGCTGCCGCCACACCCAGCCAGCCGGTGAAGCGACGGAGCGCCTTGCCGGAACTCACAGCTGGAGATTACAGCCGCTGGAGTGCTCTAGCCGCCGCCACGGTAGGCTGGCCCCCCAACGGAATTTCCGACTCTTCGCCGCCGGTAGTATCAGGCGTTACTTTCATGGCACACAAGCGCCCGCTGATCGGGCTTACGGTCGGAGCCGTGCTTCAGCACACTGGAATGCCCTACTTCGGCCTCAACAAGCAGTACATCACAGCGCTGGTCGAAGCCGGCGCTACGCCCGTACTTCTGCCGGCCGGCAGCTCCTCGGAGCCGGACGACCTGCTCGACAACCTCGACGGCATGGTCTTCCCGGGGGGCCTGGATGTGCATCCGTCCCTTTACGGCGAGGAACCGAGCTCACTCTTGGGCCGCGTGGACGACGACCTCGACGCACTCGACATCCCCCTGGTTCGGGCGGCTGTCCGGCGCAAGCTGCCGGTGCTGGGACTCTGTCGCGGCCACCAGGTCGTAAACGTTGCTCTGGGGGGCAGCCTTTACCAGGACATCCGGGCGGACGGGGCGAGCCGCGAAAACCACTGGGCGCCGCTTGAGGAGGGTCGGGACCACCTCGCCCACAGCATCGAGATCGTCCCGGGTACGCTCCTGAGCCAACTGACCGGGGCCGATCGGGTGGAGGTAAACAGCTTTCACCACCAGGCGGTGAAGGAAATCGCGCCCGGCCTAAAAGTGAACGCGTACAGCAGTGGTGATCACGTAATCGAAGGGCTCGAGTCGGCCGACGGCATGGTGCTTACTGTGCAGGCGCATCCAGAAGCTCTCGTCCACAGCCAGAGCTGGGCGAATGGCCTCTTCCAGGCCTTCGTGATCGCCGCGGGCTCGGGCAGCGCCATTCGGCCCACCGCCACAGCCGCACTAGCCTCCTAACTCGGCGCGTCGACCTTTCGGCGCCGATTGCCAGGCGGCTGCCGACGCACGGCGGAGTGATGGCAGTATCCGACAGGCGTACCGCCATGGCCTACCCTTCCGCCATGGCGCCTGCTTCCAGCCTGGGCCGATCTGTGTTTCCAGCCGCACGGCGCAATCCGCTGATCCGCTTTCGCCGGCCGGCCGCTGTGCTACTGGCGGTACTCGCGGGCGGAACTGTTGGTTACGTGTTGATCGAACGCTGGGGTCCCCTTGACGCGTTCTTCATGACGCTGATCACGATCAGCACAGTCGGCTATGGCGAAGTCCATCCCCTCGGCCCCGCCGGCAAGGTTTTCACGTCGGCTCTGATCCTGGGCGGGGTGGGTACGATGCTCTGGGTTCTCGGCATCTTCACCGACATCCTGGGCACCGGTCAGCTCGGTGAGTACAGGAGGGAGCGAGCGTTGGCGGGCATGCGGCGGCAGCTGCGCGACCACTTCATCATCTGCGGCTACGGCCGCATGGGCACTCGCATTGTGCAAGAGCTGGAACGCGAGGCTGTGCCCTTCGTGGTAGTCGATAACAACCCTGAAGCGTTGAGCCGACTGGGACGCGAGGACAAGTTCCACCTGGAGGGCGACGCCGCCCACGAGGAGACCCTGCGGGAGGCCGGCATCGACAGGGCGCGGGCTTTGCTCTGCGCTGTCGACTCCGATGAGCGCGCCGTCTACATAGTGCTGGCCGCGCGCTCCGTGCGAGAAGACCTGTACATCCTCTCCCGCGCAGGGCAGCCCGAGTCCATCAGGCGGCTTGAACTGGCGGGTGCGAGCCGGGTCATCTCGCCCTATCGCATGGCCGGCCACCAGATGGCCGCTCTGGCCTTGCGGCCGGCGCTTGTCGACGTGATGGACACTCTCCACCATGGCGACGCCGACATCGGACTGGAGGAGATAGTGGTGCCGGCGGGCTCGCAGTTGATTGGGCATTCTTTGGCGAATGCCCAACTGAACGCGGAGGGCGGCTCGCAGGTGCTGGCTGTCCGCCGCCGCGGCGGCCAGATGCACGTGGGCCCGGATCCCCACCTGGTGGTGGAGGAGGGCGATCTCATAGTGGCGCTCGGCTCAGACGAGCAGCTCCGCGCGACCGCGGCGCGGCTCACCCCCCGCTAAAGGCGGCCGTCATGGTCACTTCCAGCCGGGCGGCCGAAGCGGCGCCGCGGCCCCGCCTCACCGCCCAGCGCATAGCGTTCGCCTCCCTGATCATCGACTGCTGTCTGGTCATCGCCAAGCTGACCGCCGGCCTGCTCACAGGCAGCCTGGGCCTGCTCGGCGAAGCCGCTCACTCTGCGCTGGATCTCTTGGCTTCTCTCTTCGCGCTGCTTGCAGTGCGGACCTCCCGCCGGCCTGCCGATCACGAGCACCCCTACGGACACGGCAGGGCCGAAAACCTGGCAGCTTTTGGGGAGGGGCTGATTCTCCTGCTCACGGCGGCAGTCATCGCGTTCGAGGCGGTGAGGCGTTTAGTTGGCTCACCCGTCCACGTCGACCCGGCGTTGTATGCGATAGGCCTGGTGGCCGCCACGATGCTGCTGGAGATCGGCCGCGCCACCACTTTGCGCTGGGCCAGCCGGCGCTGGCACAGCCCGGCACTGGCGGCGGCCGCGCAGAACCGCTTCGCCGACATCTTCTCCTCGGCAGGCGTGCTGGCGGGCCTGGTCGGCGTTCGCTTGGGCTTCGGCTGGGCCGACGCCGGGGCTGGCCTGCTGGTCGCGGCAGTTATCGGCCGCTCGGCGGGACTGCTGGCCTGGCGTTCAGCTGACATCCTGATGGATAGGGCTCCCAAAGGAGTGGAGGAGTCGGTCCGTGAGGCCATCGAGGCGGTCGAGGGTGTGCGCGCTGTGCGGGGTGTGCGCGTCAGGCGCTCGGGCGGCCGCCTGCAGGGAGATGCGCGAGTGACCGCCCGACCAACGCTCTCTATCGAAGCGGCTCAAGGGCTTAGCGAACGCGTCAAGACTGCCGCCCGCCAAGCGGAGCCGGAGCTGGATCTGGACCTGGTCCTGGAGTCGCAGTGGAAGGAGGGCAACTTGGTCGAGCGGGTGCATGCTGTGGCTGCCCGCCAGGGCGCCGTCAACGATCTCCACAACGTGACTGTCGAGCGCGAGGCGAATGGCTCGATCCACCTCAGCATGCACGCGAAACTGCCGGGCGCCATGACACTGGAGAAGGCCACTGCTACCACTTCGGCTTTGGAACAGAGCTTGAAACTGGCGCTGCCGGAGGTGGCGCGCGTCGATGTGCACCTGGAGCCGCTCGAGCCTGACTGGGTGAGTGGCTCGGACGTCACTGCCAGCCGAGCGGACTTGGTTAAACGCATTCGCGCAGTCACGCTGGCGCAACCCCAGGTGCTGGACTGCCTCGACGTCGAGCTCAGCTCGCGGGGTCAGCGGCTAGTGGCTCATGTGGTCGCTCGCCTGCCGGCCTCATTGGCGCTGGAGGAGGCGCACCGCATCGAGACCGAGCTCGAGCTGGCGCTGCGGCGGGAGCTTCCTGAGCTGTCGGAGGTCGTGGCCCGCGTCAGTCCCTGAGGTGAACAGCCGACAGGTCTCCCGACGTTGGCGACTCGTCCGTGCCCCATCGTCCGAGTCGGGTAGAGGAGCTCGGCGGGTGGTCGACCAGCGTTGAGCCGGCGGGTGTGAGCACGCTCGAAGGTGTTGTACCTGAGGTAGGCCCTGAGGTCTCGTCGGAGAGCGGTGGGGATAGGAGATAGGGCCCCCCGAATGGCGCTCTCAACCGGGACACTTCTCCTGAACCTTGGATATCCAAGCGAATCAGGCTATTTCGACCCCAAAACGGGGAAGGCCCGGAGGGTGGAAGGGGCCCCGAGGGTGCGCGGGACCGGCGGGCCGGTGCGGCCGCAGGAAATGAGTGTCCTTCGCCCGGAGGCGCAAGGCGGCTCGAAGCGCTGACCTGCCAGTAGTGCGCCGGCGGGCCGGCTCCACGGACCCTCCGGCTCCACGAGCCCTCCGGCTCCACGTGCCCTCCGGCTCCACGTGCCCACTGCGGCCCTAGGGGGCGCTGGGCTCGAGGGGCGCCGGGGTCTTGGGGTGCCGGGACCCGCCGGCCGCCATGGCCGGCTCGGCCAGCTTGGCCCAGTGTCTGAGGGCGGGAACATGGCGGCCGCAGCGAATGAGTGAGGCGGTGGACTTGGCGCAGCCGAGGGCGTCCATGATCTGGCGGAGGCTGACTGAGGCGAGGCGGGGCAGGATCAGCTCCCGGAAGTGCAGAGGATCGGCGACAGCTCCAGCGTTCTCCGATCGCCAGCGCTCCAGCTCAGCGCGGGTGTCGGCGATGGCCTGACCGCGGCGGGCGCGGGCGGTGGGATCGAAGCCTGGCAGGAGCACGCCGCAGGCCGGGCAGTAGCGGCGGACACGGCCAGGGATGGAGACGCCGCACTCGGAATTAGAAGGGGCAATAAGGATACGCAGATGCCAGGCGACGTAAGTCGACGAGTGCCTCGGCCCACCTTTCTTCGTTCCAATAGCCAACGGACAAACGTGTGAGCGATCCTTGATGTAGGGTCTGGCCCCTGTCGAACACGTCATCGACCAGGTCATGTCTCACCAGAGATCGCCGTACCCCCTCCACTTGGGGCAATCTCCCTGTAAACAGTCCCGTTAGTCGGCAGATCGAGCGAATTGCGAGCAGCCGCCTGTCAATGGTGAGAAGCCCGCTTGGCGGCGGTACGCCGGGGTGCGGAGGTTTGCTAACTGACAAGTCCGCAAGGAAGAGTAGCCAAAAGTCAAAGGCGAGCGATCGGACACGTTTAGCAATTTCGCGCAAGCCCAATGCTGGGTGGAACTTTAGAAGACCCGCAACATAGTCGCGCCCGGTCGGCGTTCCCGCAACTAACAGAGTTCCGGTCATCAGTTCGTAGGAAGGACCATACGTATCTCCGTCTGTACATATGAGTAGAACTCAGCCACCCGGCTCCGAGCTACCAAATCGTCTCTGCAAGCTAGATCCCAGGCCTTTCGCAGGGTCATGTAGATGGAAAGAAGCATGAATGTCTGCATATCGCGGACGTCGACAGGCTAGCTTGCCACATTCTTGGGCGGAACTAACGAGCGTGGGACCGCACCCCTTATGAGCTTCGTCCTGTGATGCTCCATGGCATCCCATAACGCTGAAATCTGACCGATTACGTCATTGAGACGATTTTCGTCAGGACATCTCGCAGCGGAGTCCCAGCACCGCTCCGTTGCGGCGGCCGACGGCATCAAGTCGATGGTCGAGTAAGGGCTGTACAAGAAATGGCGAATTCGAGAAGATGCCAGACGGTCAGGGGGGAAGCTGTTGTTGTAGTAGCTCAGTAACTCGGTCAGGACGTTGGTGTCTAGGACGAGTGAGGCATAGGTATCGCTCGGTTCCGCGGCGGGGATGACTTGGTACCGTGACGAAGGACCTGCCCGGGAGAGGTGGAACTCGCAATTGAACGAAGAGAATGACGAACCAAACGTCATCGTTCAGGCCACCATCCAGGTGCTAGCCATCGGAGCAGTGAAGAGGAGAGGTCAGATGTCGACGATAGTAAGAAACGCTTCGGGGTTGAGGCAGACGCCAGGCTCGAAGGTGTCCTCTTCGGCCAAGCCGACCGCTATTACTGGCCTCTTGTACGGTCCCTAAACTGGCGAGGCGACGCCTCCGGCCGTCGCTTATAGCGCAGGCTAAGCGCTGACGGTCGTGGCCAGCGTGACGACTCAACCCTAACCGCCTCCTCCACCGACGCAAGTAAGAGGGTAGTCCATACGGACCCACATGTAGGCTCCGGCCGGCTGGGTTGATTGGAAGTCGAGGGGCGTGACACCGATTGACGAGCGACCAGTCAATTCTGGGGGTTGGCTTCCCTGCCGGCATCGAAAGGCCGGATCAAACGCCGCTCCGTTTAGCTCGAACCCACTTCCTTCTGGGTCTATTGGAGGCGAGCCACTCCACATTACTGCGCACCCGTAAAGGGTGGTGAGATGGTCACATTCTGACGGCCGCGGAGGCATGATGTAGCTCCCTCCTTGTGTGTCAGCGAAGCGCACCAGGAGAACGTTGGAGCCGTGACCGTTGAAGATATCGCGAGGCGGTTGCGGAGCTGAACATCTCGGCGCGCCATGACAGTATTCATCCCAAACTGTGACCTGCTGTCCGAAGCGGCGGCAAAGCTCACTACCGACGAACATAGACAAACCCTGATCATAGACGGTGTAAGTAAGTCCGATCGGTACAGCGTGCCGACAAGTGAGGGAGCCGGACGGCTTGTCGATTAAGTAAGCATCGCCAACGTTGAGATTCTTGTCAGATTGGACGCCCAGGGTAAGGTCGCGGCAGGCTGACCGAGCGTTCTGACCTTCGACGTTGATTACGGCTGCCGTGCCCGCGAAACCAACTGCGCAAGAGGGTGGAGCGAGTGGAGGCCGCGTCACCGAGGAGCTGCTGATGAAGCTGCTGGCGCTCGGCCTGGACCAACAGCTTTGCCCGGCTCTGGACCTCCACCGCCGCAGCAGTGCGTTGCTGGCGGGCGGTGAGTACCAGAGGGTGCTGCAGACCGGTGGGGGTGAGTGAGATCGGGCCTTTGGGACTGTCTCGCGCGATCACACCCAGCTTGCGAAGCTGAAGCAGGTTCCTGAAGAGGGTCGATTGACTTGTATCGAGGAGGGCTTGCAGCTCTCCTGAGGAGAGTGGCGCGGCCAGGACTGGGCCAGGGCGCTAAGGATCTCCCGACTGATCCGCGACTTATCCATGGTTGCTTTGAGCGATCCAGCCGGCCGGGACGACTTCTTGAGCTGGGTCGCACTCAGGGGCATGGGGGTATGTCCGGCGAGAGTGATGGTCAGCATGGACGACCAGGCAATCCGTTCCCCGAGCGATGCGGAGCCAGTGAGCGGCTGACCCCTGACTTCGGTAGCCGAGCCTGCGAGCGACGGTTTGCTGAGTCAGGCCGGCTGAGCGCAGCCTGACCGCCTGTTCAACAAGGAGCGCCTTGTCAGTGGAAACCTCCACCAGGCCCAGTCCTTGTGCCCGCGTTCATGGAGCTCGTGGGCGAGGCGAACTGGTGGCTGCCCCCGCCTTTAGCCCGTCTATTGCCGCGCCTACAGGTCGACGACTAAGGTGAAGGGCCCGCGAGATGTCCGGACGTTGGCGACTCATCGTGGGATCCTTGAGGGCCGTTCATCCTAAGCCCTGTCAGCGGATTCCGCGGCCTTGACGGCTGGAGGACCCTCAGCCTGGCGGTTTTCCGACCACCCGTCTTCGCGTCTACCGCAAACGCGACACGTTTCGCAGCTAGCCGGGGCGGCTGGCTCGGCGCACTAGTACGAACGCGGCTGCCGCCGCGGCGGCCAGCAGGATGAGGATTGCACCCGCCCACCAGCGGGCTGTCAGGACCACTCGGGCGGCGGCCGGGGAGGGTGATACCCGCGCCGCCCCCGGCGTTGGGGTGGTTGGCGAGGTCGGCGTCGGAGCGGCGCTGGGGGTCGGGGTGGGGGCCGCCTGCGCCGGTTGCAGGTTGCTGTTGCCTTCCGCGAAGCCGATCTGCGCGACCTGCTCTTGATGCGGGCCCTGATAGCGGAACACGTAGAGACCCTGGTTGATGTCAGCCACATAGATCAGGCCGTCGCGCACTATCGGGTAGCTCCAGGTCATGGTCAAGGTCGCGCCCAGCTGCGAGTCGCGCCCCCCAGGCTCGACAGCCTGGGGCCGGGACTCGGCCAGGCGAACCGGCTGGGCGGCGTTCGAGACGTCGAACACCTGCATACCGCTTGAGTACCAGGCGACAAAGGCCAGGTCTCCAACCACAGTGGGGTTGTGGCTCGTGTAGGTACCGACTGGGCTGTTCGGACACGTGGCCGACTCGTTCTCGGGCGCCTTGAGCACGCTCACCTGCCGTGGCTGGGCTGGGTTCGAGACGTCCACCAGGCGGGCCGGTCCACAGGGAGGTGTCGGTAGGTAGCGCTCGTCAGTCACTATCACCAAGTCGCGCCCCGGCAGCTGAACAGCGCTGTGGACGTTGCCCCCGGGCAACGGCGCGAGAGCTGACGACGCCGGCGTCAAGAGGCCCAGCTGTGGATTGGGCTGACCGGTGACGAACTGCGTGCTGTCAGCAATCAGCAGACCACCCCGCCAGAGGGACAGATAGGCGCGTCGGCCGTCGCCGCTGAGCGCTAGCGAATGTAGGCTGCCGAGGGGAGGGCTCCAGGTACCTGCGAGCTTGGGCGAGGCGGGATCCGTGGCGTCTACGACCTGGAGGTCGGCGGCGCCTCCACTGAACATGGTTGTGAAAAGCAGCAGCCGGTCGCCGTCAGGCTGCTGCCAGAGGTAGAACTCGTGCGGCGGCCGGCCGCCGAAGTCGTATCCGCCGACCAGCACCGGCTGGGCGCAGTCTCCCTGCCAGCTGTAGAGGTCGAGGCGGTTCAAACCCCCACCGCCAAGCGCGTAGCTGAGCACCACCAGCAGCTTGCGGCTGGGGACCGTGCGCAGCTCCCGCGGCGTGGTCAGACGGCGCGCGGGCAGCGACCCCATAGTGCGCGGGTGGGCGGGATCGGCGACGTCCACAATCTCAATCGCACCCTGACCGCGGCTGCCGATGTAGGCACAATGGTCGGCCAGGGCAAGTGCCGAGTTCAGGCCCCGAGCGCCCAGGTCGTCGTGCCCCACCTCTTGGACGCTGGCCGGGGATTCGGCCGCCGCGGGAATGACAAGCAGCAGGCCGCTCAAGGCCAGCACTGCTGCGAGGGCAACGGCTGCAATGTGGCAGAGCCGACCTTTGGTGTCGCCGGCTGGCGCCCTTCCTTCGCGGCTGGCATCGCAGGTCTTGCCGAAATCGGATCGGCGCATGGCCTTGAGCCTAGGCGCCACTGCGCTGGCAGGTCCTCAGGACAGTGCCCAGTAGGCTGCCGGCGACGACCATTGTCGAGGTGGCGATCAAGAACCGTCCGGCGGTCTGCCTGATCACCGGATCGTCGATTGGCGTCATTGAACAGCGTGCGGGGATGGGCGCCGCTGCGGCCTGGCCGCGCAGGTCCTCAGCTGCGGCGGCGACGAAGCCTGCCGCGATGGCCGGGCGCAGGGCCGGCCAGAGGCTGTCGAGCAGCCCGGGCAGCGCCAAGTGACGCAGCAGTGAGGGGACGAGGATCGGTTCCTCGGCCGGGAGGAGCGCCTGACTCATCTTCA